>FZPS01000182.1_pt163 | contig 43520 bp, 38 predicted proteins | sample 1817821 | NCBI WGS metagenome assembly FZPS01 (sample SAMEA104158645, study PRJEB21678) | metagenome | place: Germany | collected 2015-04-21 | reverse complement strand
AGAGGTGGAACAAATTGACAGAGAACTCATTTTCACCTAGAATTTTATGTGAGGCATCGTATATATTTCACCTACATTTTTAAATGAGGCATCATGGGGTAAAACTGAATTCTGTAGTTATTCTGTGATAATGTCACCCTTAAAATTCTTTAGAAAATGTCACTTTAGTAATAAAATGAAAGGATGATATTATCTATGACTCAAGAAGAAAGAAATAAACTTTATGGGGCACGTTATAAGAAGATAACTATCAGAGAGGGAGCAGAACTTCTTCACCTATAGCGTAGGAGCTTGAGTGGTTAAAGAGCCAAAGTTACTCAATTTGGCAGACACAATTTCGCCCAGGTATTAATCTCATCTGAGATAGGTCTCCTCAGAAGACAAAAGATAATTGAAAGACTGTGAGAGACTTTACAGAGAGACTCAGTAGAACTTAATCTGGCTTATATCCCGACTTTAGAAAATATAGCCCTTCATTAGTCGCTTTTATCCAGCAATACAATAGTAAATTTGGTCGAGAGCCAAAAGACCCCCCCCGGTCAACTTTTTTTCTCTGGAGGAAAACATAAATTAGACTTTATTCTCCGCCGGAAGGAAATTCGGAAGGTAAGATAGAAATGTTATATTTAACCCTCAAGTTAGGGAGCGACACATTTTCATAAAATATTGACAGAGAGCCAGGAATATATTGAATTTTTTATTCAGCGGGAACAATGCCTCCCATAGACTCTCCTTGTCCATTAAACCGCTGGTAAACAGCTTCTGCTTCTTCCACAGAAATCTCTCTCAACATTTTTTCGTAACGAAAAATAAATTCCCAACCTAAGCCCACTTTCTCAAAAAAGGCAAAAAGAGAGGAAAGAGAGAAAACTGTTTCTAAACAATGAAGGAAATTTCCTCTGGTATAATTCTTGGCTTCTTCAAATTCTTCTTTCTCGAGATGAGATAACCCCCGAAGCTCTTCCCACAAGATTCTTACCACTGCGTCAAAATAAACATAGGGAAAACTAGCATAAGCACAGATAAAAGATGGACCCCGTAGAGGAACATAAAGAGAACCTACTTGATAACTCAAACCTCGCTCTTCCCTGATTTTCAGGAAAAGACGAGAGTACATACTCCCTCCTAAAATATTATTCAGAATATCAAAAACCACCCTCTCTTTCTCTTCTAATAACCCGGGAGCCTTAAAGCCCACCACCATCCAGCTATCTCTCACTTCTTTACGATCTACAATTTTTAAAGAGAGAGGAGAAAATTTTTCTAGATAAGGAGCAAGGGGCTCCTTAGGTATAATTTCTCCCATCTCTTCGTGAAAAATCTTTTCTACTTCATCGGGATCAAAATCACCCACTACTGCAGCTACCATATTATTAGGCACATAAACTTTCCTGTACCAGGACCAAATTTCTTCTTCTCCTAAATTGCGGAGAGTTTTTTCTTCGCCCATAGTGGGAAAGGCATAAGGATGACGACCGTAAAAAGCTTTCTTAAACCGCAGCATCGCAGCCTGGAAAGGATCATCATCCAGAGAGCGAAGGACATTTAAGAGAAAGGTTTTTTCCTTTTCAATTTCCTCTTCCTGAAAAGCCGGGCTTTTAATTGCTTCAAAAAATAGTTTTAACATTTGTCCCATATTAATAGCTGGACCTTGCATAACCACCCGTCCAGTAAAATAGCTAGAAGAGCTATTTATGGTGGCTCCCATATTCTCTACTGCTCGATTAAAATCTATAGCACTCTGGCGCTGAGTCCCTTTCAGAAGAGTCTCTTGCATTAAAGCAGAAATCCCTCGTTCTTCCTCGCTTTCAAAGAGATTACCTAAATTCATGCACAAATTAATTGCTACAAGAGCACTATCCGGTCGAGGAGAAAGTATTAGTGTAAAACCATTTTTAAAGGTTATTTTTTTCACTGCAGTCATTGTCTTTTCCATATCACACCCCTGGCTCTATAAAAACGAATGTAGCTCGTTCAAAATCAAGATATTTTTTCACTGTTTCCACCAGGTCTTCACTTCTAAAACTTCCTAAATTAAAAAAATGATGAACCACCCGGTCGATATTATCGGTAACGTCAGAGCGCCCCAATAGCTCTGCTGTTCCTAAGGTAGTTTCCAGCACACTGAACAAACTACTGCGCAACAGATTTTTACCTCGCACCAATTCTTCATCCCGGGGGGGATCAGAAATTAAATTTACTATTTCCTTTTGAATTTCCTCCTCTATTTCCTCTTTTTTTCCCTGAGAAAAAGTATAAAAAATGGCAAATATACCAGCTTTCTGGTAATAAGAATAAACAGTGTGAATGGTGTCTACCAACTTTTTTTCCTCTCGTAAAACTACGTTCAACCGAGAACCAATTCCATCACCTAAAACTACTGCGAGAAGGCGCAGAAGATAAAAATCATCTTCTCTAATTCCCTCAGTCAGAAAACCTATTGCACCGTAATAGCGGTGTACATCCATAGAACAGCTTACTATCTGCTGGTGAGGAGAAGGAAGAGAGGGAAAAGGCGAGAAAGTGAAGTTTTCCAAATCGCGGAACTCTCCTACTAACTTCTCTGCTTCTCCAAAAACCTCCTCCTCAGCAATGTCACCTGCCACCACCAGGGTAAGGTTGGTAGGATGGTAAAAGCGCTTCTGGTGCTCTAATAAATCCTCACGAGTAAAAGTCTTTACCGTATCTTCCCTTCCCAAAATGGGCTTCCCGTAAGGAGTACCAGAAAATACTCTTTCATAAAGAAGATGAATCAAGCGTTCCCCCGGGTCATCTTCATCTAAATGAATTTCCTGGATAACCACCATTTTCTCCTTTTCTATCTCCTGAGGATCAAAAAGAGGGTGAAAAAGTAAATCAACTTCTAACTCCAAAGCCTTTCGCCAGTATTCTCGCGGTACTACTAAATAAAAATCGGTAGTATCCAGGGAAGTGCCAGCATTCATAACTCCCCCTAAAGCTTGTACCTGACGAGAAAGCAAAGAAGCAGGATAATTAGCAGTACCTTTAAAAACCATGTGCTCAAAAAAATGAGATAGGCCGTTTTTTTCAGGTTCCTCATCTTTCACTCCCGCTGGAACCCAAAAATTAATAGTAACAAGGGGTGAAGGCATTCTCTTAACTACTACTCGAAGTCCAGAATAAAGAACCTTTTTAGTATAAGTAAAGGCATACTTCTTCAACTTTAGCCACCACACCTTTCCCCTAATATTCTTTTTTCTCTTTCTCTGAGAACTTTAATGCCTACCGGGGGGATACCATCTTCCTTCCGTGTTCCAAATATTTTAAGCTACCCCCTTGACTTTTTCTTCTCACTACTATATAAAAAAGAATAAAACTCTAACTTCAGAAACGCAAATTTCTCACTACCGTAAGTATATCATCCCTATTTCTGAAAGCAATTATTTTTCAGGAGGTGACATTTTGCAAATAACAGAAAGAGTTAAAAAAATTGAGCCTTCCGCTACTCTATCTATTTCTGCCCGAGCCAAGGCTTTAAAAAAGGAAGGAAGAGATGTAATTTCCTTCAGTGCTGGTGAGCCAGATTTTGACACTCCTTTAGTAATCAAAGAGGAAGCTAAGAAAGCTATTGACGAAGGCTTTACTAAATATACTCCTACCTCCGGAACGCCAGAGTTAAAAGAAGCTATTGGCAAAAAACTGGAGAAAGAAAATGGGCTTTTTTACACCACTCAAGAAATAATAGTTTCCTGTGGTGCCAAACACTCTCTTTTTAATGCCATTTTGACCCTCTGTAGCCCCGGAGATGAGGTACTTTTGCCCAAACCTTACTGGGTTACTTACTTAGAACAGATAAAATTAGCTCAAGGAAAACCAGTTTTACTTGAGCCTTCTCCATCTACACTTACTGTGAGTATCGAAGAAATTAAAAAAGCTCTCACTCCTCACACTCGTCTTATTATCATAAACAACCCTTCAAACCCGACAGGGGTGGTATGGGAAGAGGGAGAACTAGAAGAAATAGCCCAGTTAGCTAAAGAAAAAGATTTAGTAATAATTTCTGATGAAATATATGAACATCTCACTTATGATGGAGCAAAAGTAAAAAGTATTGCAACTTTTCCAGGTATGAAAGAGAGAACTATAGTAATCAATGGCGTATCTAAAGCCTTTTCTATGACCGGCTGGCGAATTGGATATGCCGCGGGGCCTCAAGATGTAATTGAAGCAATGGGGAGACTCCAGGATCACTCTACTTCCAATCCCACCTCTATAAGCCAGAGGGCGGCCTGGAAAGCTTTACAGAGCGATTCTTTTCTGGTTAAAGAAATGGTAGAAAAGCTTGATGAGCGGAGAAAACTTATGATGCAACATCTTTCAGAAATTCCCTCAGTCACTTTTCCCACCCCTCGGGGAGCTTTTTACGTTTTTGCCAATTTCTCTCCCTATTTAGGTAAAAGCTTCCAGGGGAAACCCATTAATAACTCTTTAGAATTAGCTGAGTCACTTTTAGAAGAAGCTCAAATAGCCTGCATCCCAGGAATAGCTTTTGGGATGGAAGGTTACCTTCGTTTTTCCTATGCTACCTCAGAAGAGAACATTGAAAAAGGGATGAAGCGATTAAAAAATTTTATTAATCAAATGAATTGAGGAGGTGTATACATGCCTAAAATCTATATTCTAGATGTTACCAATCGTGATGGAGTTCAGACTGCCCACTTAGGATTAGCTAAAATTGAAAAAACTATGATAAACTTTTTTCTCAACGAAATGGGAGTTTATCAGAGCGAATTTGGCTTCCCCACCACTCGTCATGAAACTAACTACCTCAACGCCAATTTAGAATTGGCAGAAATGGGAGTCTTGAGTCCTATTAGATTAAGTGGATGGTTGAGAGCAATAAAAAGGGATGTCGAATTAGCTTATGAGATGGTACCAGGATTGAAATACCTCAACCTCTCTATCTCTACCTCTGACCAGATGATTCATAGCAAATTCCAGGAAAAAATGAGCCGAGAGACAGTGATAAAATCCATGGTAGAAGCAGTAGAAACCGCTAAGGCTTGCGGAGCACAGGGAGTGGGAATAAATGCCGAAGATGCCTCTCGCTCTGATATAGATTACTTAATCGAATTTGCCTTAGCAGGTAAAGAAGCAGGAGCAGAACGTTTTCGGTATTGTGATACTTTAGGCTATGATAGTCCTTTCACCATTTATGAGCGTATTGCCAAAATTGGGGAAGCAACCCAGATGCCTATTGAGCTCCACTGTCACAATGATCTGGGTATGGTAGTCGCTAATTCTGTCGCCGGAGCTAAAGCAGCAATAGACGTAGGATGTGATGTTTTTATTAATACAACCATTAACGGGATAGGAGAACGAGCAGGAAACGCTGATTTAGTTTCGGTAATTTTAGCTGTGAAATATGCCAGTGGTATGGACGGAGAAAAATATCAGCTGGACGAGCGAATAAATCTGAAAACCGCCTGGAAAACTTGCAAATATGCATCTTACGCTTTCCGCGTCCCTATCCCCATCACCCAACCCGGCGTAGGAGCTAATGCTTTCGCTCATGCCTCAGGAATCCATGCTGATGGAGTGTTGAAAGACCGCAAAAACTACGAGCTTTATGACTTTGAAGAGCTGGGAAGAGGAGAACCGGAAATCATAGAAACAGGAAGGCAAATTGTAATCGGTGAATATAGCGGGATAAAGGGATTCCGCAATGTTTACAATCAATTAGAGATAGAATTTAAAGATGAAGAGGAAGCACGAGAAGTATTAGAATTAGCTCGTTTTGCTAACGTAGAAAAACAAAAACCCCTGACTTCAGACGAGCTGCGATTTATTGCTCAATATCCCAAGCAGGCTAAAAAAATCCTCACTTTGACTCCTTAAAGGAAGGGTGGGTAAACCACCCTTCCCCAGATATTTACAGTGATTTCTTTATAGAAGTTATTGAGTTATCGCAGCCTCGAGAAAGAAGCCCGTAGTCTGTCCCCGCAGTAACAAATTGCACTCCTCTTTTGAACCACCCCACCACATCTTCTGCTTTAGAAGAAGCAGCAATCCCTACTGGTATATTAGCACTATGAGCTTTTTCAATAATGGTGTCAATATATCCTTCCACTCGAGGGTGATTAATCTTTCCTAATAAGCCTAAAGAACCAGATAAATCCCAGGGGCCAATAAAAATCGCGCTCAACCTTTCTACCTTGAGAATTTCTTCCAAATTTTCTATCGTTTCAAAATGCTCAATTTGCAGGATGATTAAAACTTCCTCATTGGCCTTTTCAATGTATTCAGGTATCCGGCGGTCGTAGCCAGCTGCCCGACGCGGGCCAAATCCTCGAATCCCCTCTGGAGGGTAAAGACAAAAAGAAATTGCTCTTTCTGTCTCTTCTCTATTGCGCACCAGAGGAATCATGACTCCAGGTGCTCCTGTATCCAAAACCCGTTTCAGATAAACTGAGTCATTCCATGGCACTCGCACTATGGGCACAGCCTCTTCCCCTTTGATAGCTAAAAGATGAAGTTGCACTGTCTCAATTCCCAGAGGAGCGTGCTCGGTATCAATGACTAAAAAGTCATAGCCTGCCCCACATAGAACCTCAGTAACCGTGGGATCGGCAAAAGTCACCCAATTTCCAATACAGGGCTTCTTCTCCCTAAGTTTATTTTTCAACAGTCTTCCATTCATAAACAAACCTCCTTGCTTTTGCATTTTTCAGAAGTTCAATATTATATTTTTTCCACTACATTGACTGCTGAAAGAGGAGGATCTCCCCGAAGTACCCGAATGACATTCTCTGCTGACACTACATCCATACGGCGTATGGCTTCTTTGGTATCAGAGGCCATATGAGGAGTAGCGATAACATTTTCTAGATCCATGAGAGGGCTACTACCCGGTGGTTCCTGAGAAAAAACATCTAAAGCAGCTCCAGCAATTATCCCTTCTTTCAGTGCTCGATAAAGTGCTTCCTCGTCTACAATCCCCCCTCGAGCAGTATTTATAAGATAGGCACTTCTCTTCATTAGAGAAAGTTCTTTCCCTCCTATAAAACCCCTGGTTTCCTGAGTAAGAGGAATATGCAGAGTAATAAAATCGCTTTCCCGTAGCAATTTTTCCAATGATACGTAGGAAAATTGCCACTTTTGAGCTAAGTTTTGGTCGGGGAACACATCATGAGCAAGTATTTCCATATCAAATCCCCAGGATCGGCGAATTACTTTCCTCCCAATCCGGCCAACTCCAACCACTCCCAAAGTTTTTCCATTAATCTCCACTCCCACAAATTTTTCCCATTTTTCTTCTCTCATGCTCCAACAAGCCCGGGGAATATGACGAGCAAGAGAAAGAACAAAAGCAAATGCAAGGTCAGCCACTGAGTCGTCATTAGTCCCCGGAGCATTAGCTACTACTATTCTCCGTCGAGTGGCTTCTTCCACAGCAATATTATCCACTCCCACTCCATGCTTGGAGATAACCCGGAGACGCTTAGCCTCTTCAAGAAGAGAAGGAGTAATGGGGTCTAAACCCACAATAATACCGTCCACTTGAGAAATAAACTCTTTTAATTCCTCTTCTTTTAAGGGATGAGAATAGGGAGAAAGAATCACCTCTAACCCTGCACTCTTCAAGCGAGAAAAAGCATCAGAATACTTGCCAAAAGAAGCAGTTGGAGTAACCAATATCTTGTATCTTTCCATATTTATCCCTTTCTCTTGCCCCTATGGAGCAAAAACAAAATTCTCAGAGCTATCTTTTTGGCTAAAGTTTTAACAATTTCTTTAGTAACTAAATTCTCTTCCCGCCTTAAACATAGCTACTATATTCTCGGGGGGGACATCAGGTTGGATGTTATGTACCGCTCCTAATATGTAACCCCCACTTTTTCCCATCTCTTTTATTCTTCTTCTAACTTCTTCTTTTACTTCTTCCGGGCTTCCTTGAGGTAGGACTCTCTGGGTATCCACTCCTCCCCAGAAAGAAAGTTTATCGCCAAACTCTCGTTTTAAGCGAGCCGGATCCATATCTTTAGCACTCACCTGAACTGGATTTAAGATATCTACTCCAATCTCTATAAAATCAGGAACAAGAGGATAAATACTACCACAAGTATGGTAGTGAATTCTAGCATTAGTTTCTTCTCGAATAGCTCGAAATAGTTTATGTTGACGAGGTTTTAAGTATTTCCGGTAAATTTGGGGAGAAACCATCAAACCCTGCTGCGTTCCTACATCATCTCCGTACACTACTACATCCACTTTATCTCCTGCTCCACGGAGAAGAGAATGAGCTAAATCAATTTGATACTGCAGAGCTCTATCCATTAAATCACATAGAGGCTCAGGATTAAGGATTATGTCAGTAAGCCACCCCTCAAATCCTCTCATCAACTGACTCTGAGTAATAAATCCTCCTCGAACATTTACCACTACTCCATAATTTTGGACGTGATAGTTGAGAATCTCCTCTTTTACTCCTCTCACTCGGGAAGGGTCTTTCCCATCAGGGAAAGGAAACTTATCCAGAGCTTGATAGGTGAGTTCTTTCCAGAAAGGGCCACAAACTATATCATAGTAAAATCCACCTTCCGGCATACGACGGCGAAGTCCCCATTCATCTTCATAAGAACCATCAGGATAAACTCTATCCTCCCATCCCACCGGAGGACGGGGGAAAACTCCCCGGGTATCAATACCCAATTTTTCTAAAAGCTCTCCATCTTGAGATAAATCAGCCAGTTGAAAAGGTTTATCTAAAATACGAGTAGGGCTATCTATCCCCAAAAACTTTTTTAGACGCTCATAGGCTTGAACAGTGATACCAGTATTAGATGAGCTCCCAAGATCAAAGGGAACTCGATCTGGCTCTTCGTGAGATAAAGCTTTGACTAATCTCTCTCGATGAGTCATTTCATCACCCCTTTACTGCTCCAGCTACCAGCCCCATACGAACAAAACGCTGAATACCAATATAGAGAAACGCAGGAATTAAGCCAGCCACCAAAGCAGTAGCAGCTAATCTTCCCGGGTCTACAATCTCTCCTCCCCAGAGGAAAAAACCAATGTGAATAGGAAGAGTATATTTATCCTGTGTGTTGATTAAAACAGTAGCAAAAACCGCATCTCCCCAAGAGAGAACCAGAGAAAAAATAGCCACTGCTACCAGGCCGGGAGCAGCTAGTGGTAAAGTGATACGCAAAAAAGATTGGAAACGAGAACAACCATCTACCATAGCTGCCTCTTCTAACTCCTGAGGAATACCCATAAAGTAACCTCGTAACATATAAATGGCAAAAGGAACAGTATAAGCTAAATGAGCCAGAGTTAAACCAAAAAGTGAATCGTATAGACCCAAACGATTCATGATTATCGTAATAGGCACCATGAGAATGAAAGGAGGGAAAACATAAGCAAAGAGAATGTAGGAAGATACTATCCTCTTTCCCCGGTACTGAAAGCGGGCCAAATTATAAGCGGCAATGCTACTTACCACCATAGTCAAAGCTACAGCTCCTGCTGCAACAAGCAAAGTATTAATTAAGGGAGTAATAATGGTAGGAGAGATAGAAAGCATAGCGCCGGTGACTTCCGCCATACTCCCTGAAGAGCCTACGAAAATGTCCCGAAAATTAGCCAAAGTGGGATTGCGAGGAAGACCCATACTCCATACTTCCTCCTCTGGAGAAAAAGCAGTTTTTACTACCCAGTAAATGGGAATAAATATCCAGAAAAGCAAAATTATCACAAAGAAAGCAACTAAAAATTTAGCGCTTTTATTTTTCTTCATTTTACTCCAGACTCCTTACTGTAAAATAGATCAAAATAACAAAAATGGGAAGAATAGTTACCGCATAAGCAGAGGCCAGAGGATAATTTAAGCCCAGAAGAAAGGCAATTTTATAAGTAGCCATAGGGATAGTGAGAGTTGCATCAGCTGGACCGCCGGCTGTCATCATCTTGGGAATAACAAAGTCTCCCATAGTCCACATAAGAGAAAGCCCACAAACAATTAAAAATACTTCTTTCAATAAAGGAAGAGTGATAGAAAAAAATTTTTGCCAGGAAGAAGCGCCATCGATTTCCGCTGATTCGTATAATTCACCTGGAATAGATTGCAAACCAGATAAAAATCCTAGATAAAAAAATGGCCAACCATGCCAGATATTTACCAAAATTAGAGAAGGCATGGCATATTGAACTCCCAACCAGTGGATAGGCTTCAGCCCCACAGCCTGCAAAAGCGCGTTCCCTATACCCCGATAGTCATAAACAAACCAGAACAGAACACAAACAACAAAAGGTTGAAGAGCATAAGGCAAAATAGCTAATCCCCGCAAAATCCCTCTTCCTCGGAACTCTTGGTTTAAAAGAACAGCTACTCCCAAACCAATGATGGCTTTAATAGCTACCGCTGGAAAAGCATATATCAAAGTATTTTTAACACTTTTATAGAATATAGGATCTCGGAATATCCGGGAAAAATTCCGTACTCCCACAAAGGTAGGTGCTTTTCCAATAGGCATGTGCTGCAAACTCATCCAGAAAGTATAAACAAGAGGAACAATCAGAATCAACCCTAAAATCAAAAGCGCGGGGATAACGTAAAACCAGCTGGTTAAAGTTTTAGTCTTCATTTTTTATCCCAATAAGATATATGCCTCCGGAGGAGAAAACCTCCGGAAGCATATAGATTCACCGTCCGTATGCTTCCCGCACCATATCTTCTAGTTTGACCTGAAATTCATCGATTACTTTGTCAAAGTCTTCCCCCTTTATCACTGCCTTTATTACCATGTCATTAATAACCCATCCCCAGCACAGGTCTTCCATTACTGACGAAGCTTCCCCTAAAGGATAAGCCATTGGGGTAGTGTGAAACTTGGTTCGCATAGCTGCTTCATAAGGGTCCATTCCCATAAACGGATACATACCTTGTTTCCAATTTTCACTCAACACTTGCATCTGGCTTTTAAATACCGGAAGGTTATAAAGTTGGGATTGCTCACACCACCCCTGGCGATAAACTTCTTTGTCACCAAAGAAAGTGTAAAGAAGGTCTTTAGCTAAATCAGGATAAGGGGTTGAACTAAAAATAAAGTTACTTTCATCGCCTTGGTCGATGGGAAAAGCATCAGGATAGATCATGGTTTTAGGTACTAAATCTGGTTTTCCCGTCATTATCCCATACCAGATACTCATAGGATTAGAGGTCATAGCTACTCTTCCCTCCAGGAAAGCCATATTATTAGATATATCTACCCATTCCCCTGAATCAGGAGGGGTTAAACCCCGATCATAAATATCTTTTTCGAAAGCGAATGTTTTTTTAGCTATGGAACGATTAGGCTCTTTCCCAAACACTGCTCCTTCTACTGACCTATCACTCAAGAATCCTCCTCCAAAACCATAGTAATAAATCTGGAAAGTCCAATAGCAATCAGCTCCACTTCCTCCCAAAGGGAGACCTATTCCATAAACTCCCGGCTCCACTTGATTGGCTTTCTCAGCTGCTATAAGCACTCCCTCTTCGTTTTCAAAAGGCAACAAGTTAAGAACACCGGCTTTTTCCAGAATATCTTTGCGGACATGCATCCAGCTTAGCTCAAATCCTGAGGGGATAGAATAAACTTTTCCGTCTACCGTACCTTGTTTAAGCTTAATCTCAAAGAAATCATCTCTGCCCAGTTTATCTACCAGATCATCGAGGGGTAACAAAAGATCAGCTTCGGCAAACTTGGCTGTGGGGTAACCTCCAATAACCATATCTGGTTCGGTTCCTGACGCTATAGCTGTGGCTAATTTCGGGGACATATCTGCTACTGGAATCCAGGTGATTTTTACGTCCACTCCGTTGGCTGCTCCCCATTCGTAAGCTAAAGAGTTAAACCAGTAGGCTTGAGCCGGAGCAAAAGAAGCGCGTCCCCAAATTTCTAAGGTGGGTTTTTGAGCTAAAGTTGTCCCCCCTCCCAACACCAACACCAACACCGCAGCCAAAACAATAACTCTCTGTCTCATGGCTGAATCCCTCCTTTTTTAGTTAGTGAAACCAGAGAAATTAAATAGCTTTTACCTTTTTCTCACCTCCCTCCTCTTTTTCTGGTTTCTGCAAAAACGAACAGCTACAGTGTAAAATTAAAAGTAAAAGATGAAAAAGTAACATCATAATAATACCACAGTGTTCATCCTCTGGTATTATTATGATGTTAGAAATGGATTAAACAGAAAGATAGAGAAATCACAACAATTTTTGCGACTAAGCGTATAGAATTATGCGGGCTACCTGCTCTTAATTATTAGTTACTTTACTTTCTGCAGCAACCACCACCTCTTTTAGGCTCCTCCTCAACTTTAACCATAGGCTCACCACAGCAAGTTAGTTCTTCTTCTTTTTCTTCTCCTCCTTTAGCTTCCACTACGTTACCACACACATTGCACCGATAAGTTTCTTTTTTTTCTGTCATAAGATTCCACCTCCTGAGATATTTTACCCTTAAAACATTCATTATTCAACTTATCGTGGCAACCAAAAATGAAAAAAAATAATGACCAGCATCTCTTTCCATTTTAAGCATGTCTTTTATAGTTTTCTTACTTACTATGAAATTAGAGAAGAAGGAAAAACCACGCGAAGCTAATTCAGTACTTCTGGTTTTTCCACAAAAAACGCAACCTTTCTTTCATTGTCTTTTCGTATCCCCTATCATGGGGATGAAAGTAGGTTTTCCCCTTTAGTTGAGAAGGTAAATATTCCTGTTCTACAAATGCTCCAGTAAAGTCGTGAGGATATCGATATTCCTTACCAAATCCCATCTCCCTCATCATACCAGTAGGGGCATTACGCAGGTGCAAGGGAACAGGAAGCGTACCATACTCCTTCACATCCGCCAACGCCTGGTTCAACGCCTGATAAGAAGCATTGCTTTTAGGAGCGCTGGCTATATATATAGTGGCCTGAGCTAAAGACAGCCTTCCTTCCGGCTCTCCCAGAAAATCATAGGCTTTTTGAGCAGCGACAGCTATCAGCAAAGCATGAGGATCAGCATTACCCACATCTTCTGAAGCACAGGCTACCAGACGACGTAAAATAGCATGAGGGTCTTCTCCTCCCTCCAGCATACGAGCTAACCAGTAAATAGCAGCATCAGGGTCACTACCTCGCAAGCTCTTATGATAAGCAGAAAGAAGATTAAAATGCTCTTCTCCTGATTTATCGTATAAATAGGAGGTTTTATGAAAAGTATCCTGTAAAAACTTAATCCCTATTACCCCGTTGTTTTCTTGTTGAGCAATACGAGAAGCAACCTCCAGAAAGTTCAAAGCCTGCCGAGCATCCCCATCAGCAAGCTGAGCCATGAAGAAAAGAGCGTCTTCCTCCACCCTTATTCCCTCATCTTTTAATCCTCGTTCGTCTTCTAAGGTATTCTTCAACAAGCGAACCAGATCTTCTACCGGAATCTTTTTAAAAACTATTACCTGAGAACGAGAAAGCAAGGGAGCAATAATTTCAAAAGAGGGGTTTTCGGTAGTAGAACCAATCAAAGTAACTATTCCTTCTTCCACGTGGGGAAGAAGTAAGCTTTGTTGTCCTTTATGAAAGCGATGAATCTCATCAATAAAAAAAACTGTTTTCTTATGGTGAAACTTCAGGTCATTTTCTGCTTCTTTTACTGCCTCTCTTATTTCCTTTACTCCTGAGGTAACTGCACTGATGGAAATAAACTGATATTTACAAGCCTTAGCCACAATATGAGCAACAGAAGTCTTACCACTCCCCGGTGGCCCCCAAAAAATGAGAGAAGGTAAAAAACCAGTTTCCACTATTTTCCTCAGAATACCTTCCCTTCCAGTAAGGTGAGGTTGACCTACTACCTCATCCAGACTACGAGGACGCATCCGAAAGGCAAGCGGTTTCACTTCTTTTTCTTGAATCTGAAATAATTCCTTTTCCTCAAAAGATTTTTTCTCTCCCACGCTAAGGCACCCAGTTTCCCCCTCGTCAAACTATTGTTCTAAAACAAATTATACTATTTAATTAAAAATTAAGCAACTTCTTCACTTTCTTGCTCTTCTCTATCTATGGTTTCTGTTTCAATTCGAGAAATAAAAGAGGATGCTTTTCTTTGTTCTTTTTGAACATTATTTAGGATTGTTTTTATGCTTTTCTCTACTGAGATTTAACTAAACATCAAATGACTTGTGTAACTTCTTTGATAACCTGAAGAGCAAAGACAATATCTTCTCTGTTTACTTCCCGGGAAGTTACGAAACGAACTGCGAAATCCCCGGCTCGAGTGGCCAGAACTCCTTTCTCTCTGACTCTTTCCAGAAAAACAGTAGCCTCTAATTCTCTCTCACTTAAATCGGCTAAAACAAAGTTGGTTTGTACTTGATGCCGATCTATTTTTATCCCTGGTAAAGACTGCAGACCTTCCGCCAAAAATTGGGCGTTATCATGGTCTTCCCGGAGGCGAGAAATGTTGTCCTCAGAAAGAGCAATGATACCACAGGCACACAGCCAACCAGTTTGTCTCATTCCTCCTCCCAGCATTTTGCGGTATCTCTCTGCCTCTTTTATAAAATCGCAAGACCCGGCGAGCAGTGAACCCACCGGAGCTCCTAAACCTTTGGAAAGAGAAATCATAACTGAATCACAATAGCGAACAATCTCTTTAGCTTCTACTCCCAGATAAATTGCAGCATTAAAAAGCCTTGCCCCATCAAGATGAACAGGCAAATTGTATCTGTCTGCTACCTCTCTTATTTTCTCAAATCTGGTAAGAGGAACCACTATGCCTCCATAGCGATAATGAGTATTTTCTAAGCCAATTAGAGCCGTCCTAGGGTAATGGATATTCTCCGGTCGGATAGCTCTCTCAATATCCCGAGGTTCTGGCGCTCCATCTTCACTTCGTAAAGTTTTAACCATTAAATCCGCTACCTGGGCTAACCCTCCAGTTTCTGAAGTGAAAATATGGGCATTCTCTTCCAGGATTATCTCGTTGCCTCTCTGAGTATGAGTAAGGAGAGCAACCAGATTGCCCATGGTCCCACTGGGGAGGAAAATTGCTCTTTCTTTTCCCAGAATAAAGGCAGCTAATTCCTCCAGCTCTCTTTGCCTTGGATCTTCACCATAAACCGCATCCCCCAAAGGAGAGCGGAAGGCTGCCTCTTTCATCTCCTCAGTTGGAAGAGTATTGGTATCCCGGCGCAAATCTACCAGCTTTTTCATCTCTTTTCCTCTTTAGCTTTCTTCCAGGAATTTTTATAACTTCCCAGAACACGCCAGAAGCTGGTTTTAACAGATAATTCTTTTATCATATCCTGATACATGTCTTCCTTTAAATTTCCTTCCCAATCTACATAAAAGAGATATTCCCAGGGTTTTCCCGGTCGAGGGCGAGATTCGAGTTTCAACAGGTTAACTTTCCGATCGGCAAAAATACGAAGCGCTTCATGAAGTGCCCCGGGATAATTCCCTACAGCAAAAACACAAGAAACTTTATCATCTTGAGAAGAAGGTTCAAAATAAGGAGAAACAATCAAAAAACGAGTAAAGTTACGAGGATTATCTTCAATCTCTTCCTGATTTAATTCCAGACCATATTTTTTTATGGCCTCTTCAGAAGAAATACAAGATCCCCCCATTCCAAATTCTTTGGCCTGACGAGCTGCTTCTTCAGTGCTCCCCACATTCATTACTCGCACCGCCCTCAACGATTCGAGAAATTGAGCACACTGGGCAAAACCCTGAGGATGAGCAAATAGCACCTGAATCTCACTCTCTTTAGTGCCAGGATAAAGGCCCAGGTATTGAGAAACGCGAATGAATCGCTCTCCCACTACATAAAGATTGGGAAATTCTAAAAGGAGATCGTAATTATTATGAATACTACCGGTGATAGTATTTTCTATGGGTATCAACCCGTGAGTAGCTTCTCCCTGCTCCACTTTTTCGAATATTTCTCGAAAATTAGAACAAGGTAATAATTCGGCCCTCTCTCCAAAAGCACGACGAGCCACTTGAGAGCTAAAAGAACCGCTTTCTCCCAAAAAAGCCACTCTCAAATTCAAAAACTCGGGTTTGCTTTTTATCTCCATTCTCTCTGGTATATCGTTCTTTTTTAGTTCCTTACCCACCAGAATACTTATCACTTCCAGGTCGTTCATCAATTTTTTAAATTGCTCAGGGTAGAGGCTTTGCGGACCATCAGAGAGAGCTTTTTCTGGACGGGGATGGACTTCCACCATTACTCCATCTGCTCCACAAGCTACAGCTGCTCGAGCCATGGGAATCACTTTTTCCCGCAGACCCGTCCCATGACTGGGGTCTACCATTACCGGTAAATGAGAAAGATCTTTAACTACCGGGATAGCGGTCAAATCCAGAGTATTACGAGTAAGCCTTTCAATAGTTCTAATACCCCGCTCACAGAGAATCACCTGGAAATTTCCCCAGCTCAAGATATATTCAGCAGCCAGTAGCCAATCTTCTATGGTAGAAGATAAACCTCGCTTCAGGAGCACCGGCTTTTTCAAAAAGCCCACTTTCTTGAGAAGCTCAAAGTTTTGCATATTGCGAGCTCCAATCTGAATAATATCAGCATATTGTGCCACAAGGTCAGCAATTTCAGGACTGGTAGCTTCGGTAACTATGGGTAAATTAAATTTTTCTCCTGCTCGAGCCAGAATCTCAAGCCCTTTCTCTCCCAGACCTTGAAAGCTATAAGGGGAAGTGCGAGGTTTAAAAGCTCCTCCTCGAAGAATATGGGCTCCCATTTTTTTCACTATTTCTGCAGTTTCAAAAAGTTGTTCTTCCGATTCTACAGCACAGGGACCAGCCATAACCGTGAGATTATCCCCTCCTATTTCCACTCCTTTTACCTTAATAACTGTTCCCTGAGGACGGAAGCTGCGATGTGCCAGTTGGAAAGGAGTATCCATTTTGATGGTCCTTTCCACTACTTTTTCATCCAACTGCGAAGAAGAAAAATTATTTTCGGTAACCAGAACGGTTTTCCCTGTTTCCTCTTCCAGGAAATAAGGATTCAAGTTCTCTTTCCCCAGCTTTTCCTTTAATTCCGATTTCTCTAAATCGCTCAGCTTTCGATTAAAACTAACAATCAAAGAATTTCACCCCTCAAACCAATAGAACCATAGCTCTACAAGCACCTACTGGATATTGAAATCACGAATAATACCGTCCTTGATGAGAAGATAGAGCAAGAGATAAACATCAACTTTTATTCTCCGCTCTATTTTCTCCTTTTCTTTAATTCTTCCATAATCTGGTAATAGGTCATCTTTTCATACTGTAAAAGAACAAGGAGATGATAAAGGAGGTCAGCTATTTCCCACCCCAGGTGCTCTCGATTATGGTCTTCATCTTCAAAAGTGGCCAGTATAACCTCGGTAGCTTCTTCTGCTACTTTGCGCAGAATTTTTTCTCTCCCTTCTTCCAGAAGACGAGAAGTATAAGAGTTGGGTGAAAGATGGGCAGCTCTTTCCTCTATTACTTCAAAAAGCTCTTGTAAAAAAGAAGAAAGAGAATAAGGTGGAAAATGAGCTTGAGGTTCGGAAATTTCTCCTTTTTTTATTTCCCGGTGAAAGCAAGAAAAAAAACCAGTGTGACAGGCTACTCCTTCTTGTTTTACCTGAATAAGTAATGTATCGTTATCACAATCTACATAAATTCCCTGTACCTCCTGAAAGTGGCCACTACTTTCCCCTTTGTTCCACAATTTTTTTCTGCCTCTACTATAGAACCAGGTTTTTCCTGTCTCCAAAGTACGAGACAATGCTTCTCGGTTCATATATGCCATCATCAAAACTTTGCCGCTTTCTGCATCTTGGACGATGGCAGGAATTAACTCTTCTTTTTCAAAAAGGACATCCTCCCAGGATTTTTCCATCAATCTTCTACCCTCACTGGTATTCCTCTTTTCTGGAGGTAGACTTTAGCCTCTCCTATGCTGAAATAGCGGTAGTGAAAAATAGAAGCTACAAGAGCAGCATCAGCTTTCCCTTCTCTCAAAATGGCTAAAAGATGTTCCAGCTTCCCCGCTCCTCCTGAGGCAATTACAGGTAAACGAACTCTTTCTGCCACTTTCCGGGTAAGGCTAATATCATAACCAGTCTGAGTTCCATCGGTGTCCATGCTGGTTAGCAATATTTCTCCTGCTCCTAACTTTTCTACCTGTTGAGCCCAGGATAGGGCATCTTTCCCGGTGGGAGTTCGCCCTCCATTTATAAATACTTCCCAGTAACTACGCCGATTTATTCGGTCCCAGGTTCTTTTCACATCGATAGCTACCACCACACACTGGCTACCAAACATTTCTGCTAACTCACTAATTAACTCTGGTTTAAGAACTGCCTGAGTGTTAATCGATATTTTGTCTGCGCCAGCCCTGAGGAGATTAGCTACCTGTCCGGTAGCTCCTATCCCTCCCCCCACTGTGAAAGGAATAGTTAAAACTTCAGCTATTTTTTCCACCACTTGAATCATGGTTTCTCTTTGTTCATAAGAGGCGGTTATATCCAGAAAAACCAGCTCATCTGCCCCTTCTTCTTCGTATCTTTGAGCCAGCTCTACCGGGTCTCCTACATCTTTTATATTTTCAAAGTGGACTCCTTTTACCACTTTTCCCTCTTTTACATCTAAGCAAGGGATAATTCTTCTGGCTAACACTTTCATTCCTCCCGTAGAATACTGCATACTTCTTTAAAATTAAGCTGCCCGGTGTAAAGAGCCTTACCCAATATTATTCCCTCAACACCTTCTCCCAGGCTCTTTATCTTCCGGATATCTTCTTTATGACTTATTCCTCCCGCAACTATAATACTTACTCCGCTTTCGGCGATAAAATCTCTAATCACTTCCACTCTCACCCCTTGAAGTGTTCCATCTCTTTGAACATCAGTAAAGATAAAATGCTCAATGCCTTTCCCTTTTAAATCCTTAGCTAAATCCGCAGCTTTAACAGGGATTTCTTCTCTCCACCCCTCTAAAGAGACAAACTGATCCCGGGTATCGATACTCACCACTATTTTTTCTCTCGCTATTTTTATCATCTCTTCAAAAACTGAGGGGTTCTTAACTACTATGCTACTTAGAACTACTCTTTCTGCTCCGGCATCAAGATAATCCATAAAAGAAGAGACTTCCCTGATCCCTCCTCCCACCTCAACCGGTATTCCAACCGTCTGAATTAATTCTTTAATAACAGGGAAATTAACGGGATACCCCGATTTTGCTCCCTCTAAATCAACAACATGTAGAAAAGGAGCACCTTCTTCCTCCCACTTCCGGGCTACGAGAAGAGGAGAAGTGCTAAAGACCTCTACTTTTTGATAATCCCCTTTCTCTAACCTTACCACTTTCCCCTCCAGAATATCTATGGCAGGAATGGGTAAAATCACTTCTTCCAGCTCCTCACCCAATTTTCTAAAACCTTCATACCCCAGACAGAACTTTTCTCGGGATGAAACTGGAAACCCCAGACATTATCATGATTCACAATGGCAGGAATTACCACATTATAATTGCATATGCCCACCACTGCTTGAGGTTCTTCCGGTAAGACGTAAAAAGAGTGAGCAAAATAGAAAAACCTCCCCTGCGGTATATCCCGAGTAAGCGGAGAATTTTTTTTGAAGTATACTCGATTCCATCCCATATGAGGTATTTTATTAGTAGGAGGAAGTTTCACCACTTCCCCTGGTAAAAGAGAAAGGCCTTTCTTACGAGGAGCTTCTTGGCTTTTCTCAAAAAGTAGCTGTAAACCCAGGTTTATTCCCAAAAAGGGCTTACCGTCTTCCTGGTTTTCTTTAATGACTTCCTTTATTTCTTTTTTCTCTAAATTTTCCATGGCTTTCTCAAAAGAACCCACCCCCGGGAGAACCACCGCCTCAGCCTCTCTAATCTCTTGAGCCTGATTAGTGACCACTACTTCTTCTCCTAACCTCTCCAGGGCTTTAAAGATGCTATATAAATTACCTATCTCGTAATCAACAATGGCAATCATAACTATCCCTCTTCTTCTTTATTATAAAGTCCCCTTAGTAGAAGGAAGATAAACACTCGTTACCTTGGCAGCCTGAGCTAAAGATTTACCGAGAGCCTTAAACAGAGCTTCTAAACAATGATGACCATTATCACCCCACCATATTTTAGCATGAAGAGTAATTTTTGCATTATTTACTAGAGCCTGCAGAAATTCCTTCACTAACACTATCTCAAAACTACCTACTCTCTCTCCTAAATCAGGTTTTTCCCAAAGAAAATAAGGTCTTCCACTTAAATCGACAGCCACCATACTTAACGCCTCGTCCATAGGAATAAAAACAGTGGCAAAACGCTCTATTCCTTTTTTATCTCCCAAACATTTATTCAGAGCTTCTCCCAGAACTATACCCGTGTCTTCTACTACATGGTGGTAATCATCAATAAATTCTTGAGCAGTAGCTTTTATTTTTAAATCCCAACCAGCGTAAAAAGCCATACTTTCCAGAAGATGAGAAAAAAAAGGAACAGCCATATCCATCTGGATATTTTTTTCCCCATCCAAGGAGAGATAGATTTCGACATCAGTTTCTCGAGTTTTCCTTTTAACCAGAGCTTCTCTTTTTTTCAGTCTGACCACTCCTTACTCCCTATTATTGTAAACTTTCCAGTTCGGTATTAGAAAGAATGATGCCCTTCCACTCCCAACCATATAAGCCTTCTTCTATCAAAAGATAAAGAATATTATAATCGGGGTCTGGCCAGTTATCAATTTTCAGGTTAAAACCATCATTTCTTTTTTCCAGCTTTCCCACTCGAAGGTCAGTAGCTTTAGACAGGTGTTCACTAAGGTAGTTTTCAACCTTATAAAATTCATCTACTTCAAACTCGCTAAACATAACTCCCACCCAAAAATCTCCTTTCCTGGCTAAGCTTTCAAGCTTTTTAATATCTTTACTCCGGAAAGCCTCTTCAAGTTTTTGAGCCAGAGCTTCTTTGCTTTTTTCTACCCACGTGGGCTCAGATTGAAGATAAACTATGCGCAACTCTGCCCACCGACCATAGGAAAAATCAGGTGCCTCCCGAACCACTTTTTGGTAATAAGAAATAGCCTCTTCTATCTTTCCTAACTTTTCATAGCAAGAAGCAATTTCCATCATAATCCTTGCTTTTTCTTCGCCATCGGAGTTAGAATCCAGAATTTCCTGGTAAACTTTAATAGCTTCAAGATAGTTCTTGCTATGATATTGAAGATTGTAGGCTATATCTTCCCTGACTAAATTCTTTAGCCCATAAGGGTCTTCCACATCCGGGGGATAAGAATCTATAATTTGGTAAAATAACTCCAGCGCCTTATCAAAATTTTCTCTCTCCTCTTCTATTTTGGCTATCCAGTAGCGATAGAGATAAGAAGATGGGGTATTAGGAAATCTATCGATGTACTTCTCCAATGTCTGGATAGCCTTATCACTTTCTCCTTTTTCTGAGTATATCTGATAAATTATTTCTACCGCCTGAGACAGTTCTTCTTCGGAAAAAGAATCTAGAAGAGGTTCGAGAAGAGCAAGAACTTTATCAGCCTCTCCTTTTTCTAACAACCACTGAGCCTGGTCTAAGGGCTCCAAAGATAAGACAATTCCTCCACTATTTACCAGGTAAACAACAAAAAGAGGAATAAATAAGGGAATAATCTTCGATTCCAAAATTTTTCTGCCCTCCCTTTCCTTTTAATTTAAAGAAGAAGTTCATAAAAAAATTATGATGTACTTTACTATCTATTCCAATTTTATTAAACAAAAGTCTAATATTGTAAAAATTCAAAACCAACCTTTTTATACACCAAATCTTTAAATTTCTGATTAAAATTAGCAATGCTGCGGGTAGTGGAACAACTTTTTTCCAAAAACCAAGACCAAAATAAAGCATATTGAAACTACAACAGGAAAACTATTCCAGTGGACGAAAACCCTGATGCTTCTGATTTTTTAATTTACTAAAATGAAATATGTCTTCCAAACAGATCTTTTTATCCCCTGGTTTATTTTAGCGATTAAGGATAGTATAATCATAACATGTTTTTAGAAAGGAGTATAGAAAGAAATGGAAACATTTGATTTTTGGCGAGAACTAAAGAAGAATTGGAACCTTATTATTCGTTACCCTCAGATCATTCTCGTTACCCTTATTCCCTCTCTGTTGATTGCCACCTCTAACTACCTGACCTGGCAAGGAAGTCTTACCTGGGTTTCTGTTTTTTTCCAAGAAGCAGGAAGCGCGATTTTATTAATTCTGGGAGTTTTCCTGAGTTTTATTGCCCTGAGTTTAGTAATAGCAATAGCCTGGGATTACCGCTATCGAGATGTGATAGACTTACGTAGGGCCTGGCGGATAGTTCAAAAGCGCTTACCGGATATTGTAATGGTTTCCCTCATAATGGGTTTCATAGAAGGATTCTTTGCTATCTGGTTCATGTTCTTAGGACTTGTATTTGCTTTCCTGTTGCTCTTTACTATCCCTCTCACAGTGGTCGAAGGAGATAATCCTTTTTCCGCCATTCGGAATAGTTTTCACCTTGTTAGCGAGAATTTAGGAGAATGCTTCACTTTTTTTATTATCGCTCTATTTTTTCTCCTGATAGGCTATCTTCTATTCTGGCTTTTAGGCTTTTTAGGAATAGCAGGACTAATATTAAATACTGTAGTAGGAGCACTAATTCTAGCTTATGCTTCTCTTTTGCTTTCCTCTTTTTATTTTTCCTTAACTCGTTTTTAATCTTTTAGTGCTTCTTCCAAGTCTATTTTCATGCCATCACTGGCAGCTATCACTTTTATGCCTGTTTTTTGAGACATTTCCTCGGCTATTTTCCAGGGTTTCTCTCGTAAAACCGTTAACCCAAAATGAGTAAGAAAAGCCAGGCGAGGCTTGATATTCTCAATAATAACTTGAGCATCAGGAATACTTAGATGAAGTATGGAGGAGTGGTTATCTTTTTTAAAGCGTACAGTATTTAGAAACAATATTTTGCTATCTTGATAAGCTTCGATTAATTTTTCCTCAAAAAGAGTATCAGTAATAAAAGACACATCCCCCTGAGGAAAAGAAAAACGAAAACCATAGGTTTCAGCAGAATGCAAGTGACGCAAAGGAGTGGAAAAAGAAATGTCCTTCCAGTGATATTCTTTACCTTCTTCCAGAATTTCCAGACTCACCAATTTTTCTCGCAAATATTTAAACAACACTGGCTCCCCCTCTAAAGCTTCTCCAGGAAGAAAAACAGCCCCCCTCTTTTTGGTGGCGCCCTCGGTCATAGCTTCTACCATAATATTGAGGTCATTGGAGTGATCTAAATGACGATGAGAAAGAAGAAGAGCGTCTAAAGATGGAGGAGAAAGAGGAGGACGACTGGACAGAGCCCTAACCAAAGCCCCAGGACCAGGATCAATGTGAAGATTGGTATCCTGATATTTTATCCACACTCCTCCTGAGGCACGTAGTTGTTTAGAAACTACTACTCGGGCTCCAGCCGTTCCTAAAAATTTGATAAAATTATCCATTATAAAATAGTCCGCTCCAAATCTATCTGACTCTTCATATCTATTTCACCAATTATAGTTAAAGTTAGAGAATAAGAAAGATCAATTTCTTCTGAGAAGTATACATTTCCCTGTTCGTCCTGTTTTTTAATACGAATTACAGGTCTAAAGGGAAGAACAGGGTTGATTTTGCTTACCATCGCCTCTTCTCCAGTGGATAATTTTATCAAATCTCCCACCTGGTAGGGAGAAAGATGGCGGATAAAAGTGGTTACCACCTCATCATCAAGTTTATGACCAGCGCTTCCCATTAAATATTCAATAACCTCGGGGATAGGAAGAGCTTTACGGTAAGGTCGGTCAGAAGTTAGCGCTTCATAGACATCTGCTACTGCAGTAATGCGGGACAAAACAGAGGTTTCTTCTTTGGTCAAGCGAAGGATATAACCACTCCCGTCTATTCTTTCATGATGCTGCAAGGGTATCTCTTTAACTCTTTCGGGTAACCGGGTCTTCTCATCCAAAATATTTTTTGCAAATATAGTATGTTTCTGAATAATCTCATAATCTTTTTCTGAGAGATTAGAAGGTTTATTTAAAATTTCTGGGGGAATTAGAAGTTTTCCTAAATCATGTAAAAGAGCGCCTAAACCCAGATGGATGAGCTCTTCGTCTTTTAATCCTAAAAATTTAGCAATAAACAAAGAAATAACAGCTACATTAAGAGAATGAGTAAAAGTAAGGTCATCATGTTTCTTCAGTTGTATAAGAGGGATAACCAACTCTTCATGAGCTTTGACTTCCTTTGCCATCTGAGAAACATTCTGTTCTAAGGGTACAATAGAAGGGGTTTCCCCCCGGGATAAATCTTCTGTTCTAAGGGTACAATAGAAGGGGTTTCCCCCCGGGATAAATCTTCTAAAATTTCCTGCATATTCTCCAGGGTTTTCTTTTTCATTTCCGGAGATATATCTTCTTTAGCTACCAATCCTTCGTCTTCTTCTAAAATCTCAGCTAAAACTGAAGAATAGCCATCCTTTTTGAGTTTTTCCACAAACTCAGAAGTTATAATCTGCCCTCGACTCAAAAGAACCTGATCCTGGGGATTAAGAAGAGTAAAAGGGAGAAGCTCTCCTGCTTTTAGCTCAGAAAGGGGAATCTTGACTTTTTTTATTCGATAGGCATCTTTCAATTCTATCCTCCCCCACAATTATAACAATTTTTCCTCCGGCAGTTTGTTTAAAAATAAAAGACCTTAAAAAAAACCCCATATTTTATAACATCTCAAATCTGAAGTTATACTATTTTTAGTTGAAATTGAAAAAAACCCCAGCGAAAGCATAATGGAACACGGAAGAAAAAATAGCTATGGTACTGAAGAGTTCAGGGGGTAAAAAGGAGAACGAAAATCTGTAGAGAGGGGGAGATACCCGGACTTTGCACTGCAAATGGCAGAATAAGCCTACACATGCAGTGCCAGAGCTTTAGCAGTGCTAACTCCGATATAAAAGAGTTTAGATAGTTATCTTAGATTCTATTACATAGATGCATAGATAGCTTCAATAATCCCCAGAACACAGAACAATACGACATTTACTTTGAGAAAAACTGTAAATAAACGGGGCGATGAAACAATCTACCTTTAAAATCTCTTTTTGTACTGATGTTGAGAGAATGCCTCGGTCATCACCTTTTTTCTTGATCAAACGGTTGTTTTTCAGTCTTGACCGAACAAAAATCAAAGAATGGATTAGCCTGCCTCCTCCGGGTTGGTTTTACTTATACAAATACTTTATCCGGAAAAGCAAGCAGTGCTCGTCTTTATTTAATCCTCCCATTAAATGTTTAGTAGAAGAACCACAAAATAAAAAAAACGAAAAACAAAGGCTAAATAGAGAAATGCGCCCTGGTGTGCTTACAACGCTAAAAACACATTTTCTTATGAAGGGAGAAGTATTATGTGATTTTTGTGGCTAATTACAAATAGCTATACACCTATCATCGCGAAGCTTTAATAACCTGGTCAATAATTTTGAGAAATTCTCTATTGGAGCGAGTGTTTTTCATCCGCTCAATAACCATCTGAGTTGCTTCTTGAGCATCTACAGTAGACAAAAGCTTTCTCAACATCCATATTTTTTCTAAATCTTCTTTCTTTAGCAAGAGCTCTTCTCTCCGGGTTCCCGAACGATGAATATCTATAGCTGGAAATATACGGCTTTCCGCTAAAGCACGGCTTAAGTGCAGCTCCATATTACCTGTTCCTTTAAACTCTTCATAAATCACCTCATCCATTCGTGAACCAGTATCAACCAAAGCAGTGGCTATAATAGTCAGGCTACCACCTTCCTCAATGTTGCGAGCTGCTCCAAAGAAGCGCTTGGGCCAGTGAAGAGCGGAAGAATCAACACCTCCAGAGAGAGTTTTCCCCGTAGTAGGAACCACCAGGTTATTAGCTCGTGCCAGACGGGTAATACTATCTAAAAGGATAACCACATCTTTACCTTCCTCTACTAAACGTTTGGCTCGCTCCAGAGTAAGTTCGGCCACTCGCAAATGATTTTCTGGCTTCTGGTCAAAAGTGGAAGCGATTACCTGTCCTTTGACTGAGCGTTCCATCTGAGTAACTTCTTCTGGCCGCTCGTCAATCAAAAGAACAATTAATACCACTTCAGGATAATTGGCCATTATGCCGTTGGCGATTTTCTCCAAAAGCACCGTTTTTCCTGCTTTAGGGGGTGATACTATTAATCCCCTCTGTCCTTTCCCAATGGGGACAAAAAGGTCAATGATGCGGGTAGAAATCTCCTCGGGAACGGTTTCCAAAACTAACTGCTCATCAGGAAAAATGGGAGTGAGGTTCTCAAAAAGAGGGCGCCTTTTGGCTTGCTCTGGATCTTCATCATTTATAGCCTCAATCCGCAAAAGGGCATAGTATCTTTCTCCTTCTTTGGGGGGGCGTACCTGTCCCGCTATTTTATCTCCCACACTTAACATAAAGCGTTTAATTTGTGAAGGAGAAACGTAAACGTCGCTATCACTGGGGCTGAAATCATCAGAAGTACGCAAAAACCCATAACCCTCAGGAGTTATTTCTAAAATCCCTTCACTGAAAAGATAACCCTTAGACTCAGCAGACTTTCTAAGAATTTCAAACACTAAATCATTTTTCCTCTTACGACTGTAACCAGATATACCCAAGCTCTGAGCAATCTCAAACAGTTCGGCATTAGTTTTACTTTTCAGGTCAGCTAAGGAAAGTTGCATAGCGGGTGCTTTTCTATTTGTTTCTTTCTCTTCCACTAACTCTTTTACCTGATTGTTATCACTATCCACTTGTATTTCCTCCTATTATTTTTTTAAAATTCTCTCCGCTACCTGAACATGTCCTACCTTGTCTACATCAAATCCCATTTCAGGATAGGGAGTAATAACGGCCAAGGCTTTTATGCCCAACATCTTGTCCACTCGCTCTTCTACATCTTTGATAGTTAATTGCTTGGTAAGATATTTAAAAATGACCTTTGCTCCTATCAATCGAGCAAGAGCAACAGGGTTTTTGCGACTTTCAACTATTCGAGAAAGCCACTCTTTTTTCTTTTCCATCATCTGAGGATTTAGAAAGAGAATATCGCCGCCTGTAAAGCATCCATCTCGCAAACGTACAAAAGTCCTCTGAGAATCATTTAGCTTCTTTTCATAAATTTCTCGGCGGATGATGGGATAATAAAAATCAGCTTCTTCTTTACTGCATCTCAGCAAAAAATCTTCTACCATTTCACCTTTTAGAAGGGGCAGGTCACTACCAGTTATTAGAACTTTCTCTCTGGTTTGTAAAGCTTCCAAACCTTTCCAGGCACTTTCGAAAGGGTTTTCCCCTGGTGGAACAACTTCTTCAACTAAACTACCAATTCGGCACTTTATTTCTTTGACTGGCCCAACTACTATAATTCTCTTTATAGAAGAAACACTCTTGAGGGCTTCTATTACATACTCTATCATAAACTTATCCTTTATGACAAGTAGGGACCGGTTAACAACTCCAAATTTTTTTTCAATCTCCCCTTCTCCGCCACCAGCTAAAACTATAGCGTCAGTCATTGATTTGCTCCCTCCTCTTTTGCCTCCCATATGGTAGAAGTTAAAATAGCTTTAACATCAGGAGAGGAAATTTCTTTCACTATTCTCTCACCTTCTTCTTTGCTTTCTACCACCCCCACGAGAGTGGAGCCACTACCACTCATAAAAACTTTTTTACATCCTAACTCCATTAGCAGTCTCTTATAGAAATTTAAATCCGGGAAACATTGAAAAACCACTTCTTCAAAATCATTCCAAATTATTTCCTCTATTAGCTCTGGATTCTTCGCTTTCAGGAATTCTTCAAGGCTTAACCCGGCCTTTTTATTTTCTTTAATTCTTCCTTTTCTCTCCTCCCAGCACCGGTAAGCCCAGGCAGTGGAAATAGAAAAAGGAGGGAAAAGCAAAACTAAAAACCGGTGAGGAGCAAAAAAAAGAGGCTCCACTTCCTCTCCTCTTCCCCTCACCCAGGCAAAAGGAGCTCCCCGGGCGAAAAAGGGAATATCTGAGCCAATACGAACAGCGATGGATTTAACTTCTTCCCAATCCAGGTTTAACTTAAAAACCGAATTAATTAATTGTAAAATAGAAGCTACGTTACTGCTTCCTCCCCCCAATCCACTTCCTGGGGGAATACTTTTCTTAATCTTTATGTTAAAACCGACTTCTCGAAGAGGAGGAGCTATTTTACGTAATTCTACCAGCAATCTACTCAAAACACCATCTTCCCCGGTGGGAATGGGAAAATTACAGGCAATATAATCTCTTTCTCTTTCCTCTAAGGAAACTTCAATTTCATCGCCAAAAGCAATTTTCTGCATTAGCGATTCAATTTCATGATAGCCGTCGGAGCGTGTTTCTCCAATCTTCAAAAACCAGTTAATCTTTCCGTAAGAAGGCAAAATAAATTTTTCAGACACTGATATTCACGCCTAAATCAACAGGGAAAAGGCTTACTTTCTCTTTCAAATGAAATGACAAATTATCTAAAGACTCCTGAAAAGAAAAACCGTCGCCTCGCACCAAAATAGATAGTTTGCCTGAAGAAGAGCTCCTCTTCTCCTCAGAATATAATTTATTTTTTACCTCTTGAGCACAGGCCCAGGCAGGGTCTACCACTTGTAGCTCCCTCCCCCCCAGTTCTTGAAAAAACCAGCTGATAAGGGAAAAATGGGTGCAACCCATAATTAGGGTGTCTACTCCTCTATCTTTTAGAGAAATAAGTCTATTTTTAATTTGTACCCTCCATTCCGGGCTATTGAATTCTCCCTTTTCCACCGCAGCAACAAACTCCGGCCAGGCTTCCTCAATTACCTCCAAACCAGGATTAATCCCCTTTAAGGTTTGGCCAAAAGCTCCTGCTTTCACTGTAGCCCGGGTAGCCAGTACTCCTATCTTACCCTGCCGCGTTACTCTCGCTGCCTCCTGACAGGCCGACTGGACAATTCCCATAATTGGAATGCTTATCAGTTGAGCTAAATCAGGAAGACAAACAGAGCTAAGAGTGCCACAAGCGGTAATGATTAATTTTGCTTTTCTGTGCTGAGATAGATAGCCAATAATTGGCTTTACTATTTCCACTAACTCTTCTCTACTTTTCTCCCCATAAGGAAAGTGAAGAGGGTCGGCTACATATATAATATCTTCTGCCGGTAAAAGAGCCCTCACTGCATTAACTACGCTTAAACCACCAATACCTGAATCAATTATTCCCAGAGGGTATTTAAATTCCAAGCCTATCCCCCTTTCTTTCTTGTCGATAGCAATGAGCTGCCTCCACAAAGCCACGAAATAAAGGATGAGCTTGATTGGGTCGAGACTTAAACTCGGGATGAAATTGCACTCCTATGAAGAAAGGATGGTCCTTTAACTCTATTATTTCTACCACCTGATAATCAGGGTTATAGCCAGCCATCCGTAGTCCCGCTCTTTCCAGTTCATCTACAAACAGGCTATTAAGTTCATAACGATGACGATGTCTTTCCCAAACTTCTTCTTTCTGATAAAGAGATTTACTTAGAGAACTCTCTAAAACACACCGATAGTTACCCAAACGCATGGTCCCACCCATTTTTTGGGTATCTTTTTGAGAAGGTGACAAATCGATCACCGGGTAAGGAGTTAAGGGATCGAATTCGGTAGAATGAGCGCTATGAAAATGAAGAATGTTTCGAGCAAACTCAATCGTTGCTACCTGCATTCCCAGACATATTCCTAAAAAGGGAATCTCCTTTTCTCGGGCATACCGGACAGCCTGAATTTTACCTTCTATTCCTCGCTGACCAAAACCTCCAGGGATAATTATACCATCTACTCCAGAAAGAAAACAACTTGCCTCATCACCCTCCAGTTTTCCCGCTTCTATTGGTTTAACGCTCACTTTTAATCCCAGTTCTATCCCTCCATGTTTAAGCGCCTCACAAACACTCAAGTAAGCATCCTTTGATTCTGTATACTTTCCCACCAAACCAATATTTACTTCTTTATCCGCTTCTCTAACCCTTTGAACGATTTGAGACCATTCCTCTAAATCAGAAGGAGTAGGCTTCATTTCCAAGCGACTGGCTATCAGGTCCCCTACATTTCTTTCTTCCAGAACCAGAGGCACCTCATAAATGGAATCAACATCCATAAGGGGAATCACGGCCTCTTTATCCAAGTCGCAGAAGAGAGAAATCTTAGCCATCACTTCGGGGGTAATAGGATGAGAAGAACGACAAACTATTATGTCTGGCTGAATACCAATACTTCGTAATTCCTTAACGCTATGTTGAGTAGGTTTAGACTTTAGCTCCCCCGCTGCCTCAAGATAAGGCACGAGAGTCACATGAATATAAAGGCAATTGCTTTTTCCTATATCATTTTTTATCTGGCGAATAGCTTCTAAAAAAGGCAAACCCTCTATATCTCCTACTGTCCCTCCAATCTCCACAATAGAGATATCCGCTTTGCTCATTTCTCTCAACCGAAAAATCTCTTCTTTTATCTGGTTGGTTATATGAGGAATTACCTGGACAGTAGCTCCCAGGTAATCACCCCTTCTTTCTTTTTCAATGACTGAACTATAGATTTTTCCTGTAGTTACATTACTTAGTTTGGATAATTCCTCATCAATGAACCGCTCATAATGTCCCAAATCTAAGTCAGTTTCCCCTCCATCGTAGGTTACGAATATTTCTCCATGCTGATAAGGATTCATAGTACCAGCGTCAACATTGATATAAGGGTCGAACTTCTGCATAGTGACTCGAAATCCTCTACTCTTTAGAATTCTCCCTAATGAGGCGGCGGTTATGCCTTTCCCTAAAGATGATGCTACTCCACCGGTTACAAAAATATACTTTCCCTTATCCATTTTTAACTCCTTTTACTCAATATGGTATCGTCAAATTTTCATCTTAAGGAGAAAATAAATCTCTTTAACTGAGAAAGAAATTTAGTTATTTTACATAGTGTCAGGAGCGGAAATTCCCAAAAGTTGAAAAGCATTCTTCAGTACAATTTGTACCGCTCTACAGAGACTTAGCCGAAAAGAAGTAAGTTCTATATTGTCTTCATCGATTATCCGATAAAGGTTATAGAAAGAGTGAAAATCTCCACACAAATCCTGAAGATAATTACAAATCAAATAGGGCTGACGCAAAAGAGCACTACGTTTCACTGTTTCCGGGAAATAAGCTATTTTTTTGACGATTTCTCTCTCCTCTTCAGTGGGAAATTCAGACAAAGTATGAGTCAAAGGAAACGATGTAAATCCTCTTTTTTCTGCTTCTTTAAATAAGGAAGAAATACGAGCGTGGGCATATTGAACGTAATATACCGGGTTATCCATAGATTGTTTTTTCGCTTCTTCTATATCAAATTCCAGATGAGTAGCTGGATCTCTCATTAAAAAATAATAGCGGGCCACATCTACTCCTACCTCGTCAATCAACTGCCTCAGGGGTACAAACTCACCCTGTCTTGTAGACATTCTTTCTGGTTGCCCTCCTCGCAAAAGAGTAACAAATTGCACAATAAAAATTTCCAGAAAATCTTCGGGAAGACCCAGAGCACACATCGCTGCGTGCATTCGAGGGATGTAGCCGTGATGGTCTGCCCCCCAGATGTCAATAACCAGTTGAAACCCTCTTTTCCATTTATTCCAATGATAAGCAATATCAGAAGCAAAGTAAGTAGGCAATCCATTTTCTCTCACTAATACTCTATCTTTGTCATCTCCCCAATCAGTAGTCCGGAGCCACAGAGCACCATCTTTATTATAGACATATCCTCGCTCTTTCAGAAGAGATAATATTTCTTCTGCTTCTTTTTTTTGATATAAAGAACTCTCCCGGAACCACACATCAAAATGCACCCGAAAATCAGCTAAATCACGGCAAATATTATCCAGAATCTTTTGCACCGCAAACTTCTGAAATACTTCTGAACGATCCGTAGGAGGAAGGTCTAAAACTCCACTTCCTTTTTCCCGTAATAATTCCTCCGCAATAGGGATGAGATACTCTCCCTGATAACCCTCTTCGGGAACTTCTACTTTTTCCCCTAAAAGCTGGCGAAAGCGAGCCTCCAGAGAAGCTCCTAAAAGGTCAATTTGCCTCCCCGCATCATTAACATAATATTCCTTTTCCACCTGGAAACCAGCTTTTTTTAAGATACGAGACAGACTGTCTCCAAAAGCAGCGCACTTGCCGTGACCCACATGCAGAGGACCGGTAGGATTGACACTCACGAACTCCACCTGGGTCTTCTTTCCTTTGCCTAAGTTCACTGCTCCAAAATCTTCCCCTTCTCCCTCCACTTCCTGAATAAAGGATAATAAAATTTCATCCTCTAAAAAGAAGTTAATAAATCCTCCTCCTGCTACCTCCACTCGAGCAAAATTCTGCAAATTCCGGGAGAGAGAGAGTTGTAAACTGGTAGCCAATTCCCGAGAAGGCTTCTTCACTTTCCGAGAAAGAATAAAAGCCAAATTAGTGGCAAAATCACCATGGCTCTTATCACGGGTAGGCTCAACAGTAATTTCTTTTTCATCCACCACCTCTGGAAAATCCACCGCCAGAACTTTTTTTATTTCCTCTTTCAGCATTTCAGTAATTAAGCGACTCATAGACCTCTTCCTTAAAAAAATCTTAAATTCAACTCTGGTCATTATATATTTTTTTAAACCAGGGTTCAATGGGTGTTTTATGGTTAACAGCCCGTGGCGCAAAAAAGTAAATGACAATTATAATATTTTACCCGGTTAACATATGCTTTTATCCTTGTTAATTTCAGAAACTATAAGGGCGAAGTATCCCTTTTATGATGAGAAAATTTTCCCCTCGGTGATTTTTGTATTTTATGTTTCTGTTTTGCTTTTCCAGAGAGTAATAAGAGGTGTGTTTACCCCCTGTAGTTATGTTATACTACACGTAAATTAAAGAAATTAGTTGCTTCATTTTACTAAATAAAGGGGAAAAAAGAATGGAACAATTTTTGGGCATTGATTTAGGAACTCAGGGAGTCAAAGTAATAGGCTGGGATGAAGAGGGTAATTTTTTAGGCTCCACCAGCCGTGAATACCCCATTTTAACTCCTCAAATCGGGTTTGCAGAACAGAACCCTGAAATTTGGTGGGAGAAAACCAAAGAAGCAATAAAAGAATTAGTGAACTTGATTCCTCAAGTTAATGTTAAAGCCATTGGTTTTTCTGGCCAGATGCATGGAACAGTAATAATAGATGATAACCTTAAACCCCTTTATCCTGCTATCATCTGGGCAGACCAGCGCAGTCACCAGGAAGTAAAAATCATTCGAGAAAAATTGGAAGACAAACTAGCTACTATCTGCGGAAGCGATGTAGCTACCGGTTTTATGGCACCAACCCTATTATGGCTCAAAGAAAACCAGAGAGAAATCTTCAACCGCATAAGGTGGGCAATCTTGCCTAAAGATTATTTGAAAATTAAAATGGGGCTTACCCCTTCTACTGATGTGGCTGACGCTTCTTCCACTCTTCTTTTTAACATTCGAAAAAGAAACTGGTCGGAAGAAGTTTTAGAAATTTTAGGATTAAACGATAACATTTTTCCTCCGGTTTATGAATCCACTCAGGTAATCGGTCAGATGAAAGAGGAGGTTAAAGAAGAATTAGGTTTAAAGGGGGAGGTCCTTTTAGTAGCCGGAGCAGGTGACCAGCATTGCGCTGCTCTGGGAAATGGTATAACTGAAGAAGGAGAGCTTTTAATAACCATAGGAACTGGAGGACAGGTATTTACTCCTCTCTGTGAACCTCTGGTTGATGATAAATTGCGTATTCACACTTTCTGTCATGCTATCCCCGGGTTCTGGCATCTTTTAGGTGCCACTCTTTGTGCTGGTCTTGCTCTTAGCTGGTTTAAAAAATCAGTTCTTGATTCTCCGCTTCAGGCTTTTGATTTTAAAGAATTAGACCAGGAAGCTCAAAAAGTGGAAGCTGGATCACATGGTTTACTTTTTCTCCCTTATCTCATCGGAGAAAGAACTCCTTACATGGACCCCCGAGCCCGAGGGTCCTTTCTCAACCTCCACCTCACCCACGGAAGAGCCCATTTCATTCGTGCCATCATGGAGGGAGTATGTTTAGGATTAAAAAATGTTACCGAAGTGTTTAAAGAGCTGGGAGTAGAACCGCAACGTATAGTATTTTCTGGAGGAGGAGCTAAAAGCGCCTTATGGAGAAAAATCATGGCCTCAGTTCTTGATGCTCCCCTTTTCACCACCCAGGTGAGAGAAGAAGCAGCTACTGGCGCTTGCATCCTGGCTATGATGGGAACAGAAAAATCTTCAGAAGAAGAAATTATTTCTAAAATAATCCGCTATGGAAACCCCGTTCTCCCGGAGAGAAAAGCAGCAGAAATTTATGCTGAAATATACCCTAAATTTAGAGATGCCTACCCTGCTTTAAAAAAGCTATTTCCCTAACAGGAGAAAATTATGAGAGATTGGAAGGAAGAAACACAAAAAATCATTACCTGGATGAGAAAAAAAGTAGAAGAAGCTAAAGCTCAAGGATTGGTACTGGGAATGAGTGGAGGCATTGATTCGTCAGTGGTAGCCGTTTTAGCCCAGAAAGCCCTGGGAGAAAAATCTCTGGGAATCATGATGCCTTGTTACAGCATACCCCAGGATTTAGAGGACGCCCTGAAAGTGGCTCAGATGTTCTCTATTCCCCACCGAGTCATTCCTTTAGAAAAACCTTACGATGCTTTCTTAGAAGTTTTAGGAGAAAAACAAGAAAATAGCCGTTCTTTAGCTCTGGCTAATTTAAAACCTCGCCTGCGTATGTGTACCCTTTACTATTTTGCCAACCGATTAAATTATTTAGTCTGCGGCGCTTCCAATAGGAGCGAGATAACCGTAGGCTATTTCACCAAATACGGTGATGGAGGAGTAGATATTTTACCCATTGCTCACCTTACCAAAACCGAGGTAATAGAATTAGCTCGGTTTCTCAACCTCCCTTCTTTTATCATCACGAAACCCCCTTCCGCGGGGCTATGGGAAGGACAAACTGACGAAGAAGAAATGGGAATCACTTATGAAAAAATTGATGAGTTTATCCTTCATAAAAAAGTGGAGGAACCCTATCTTTCTCAGATAAAAAGCAAAATCCGAGCGAGCGAGCACAAAAGAAAAATGCCTGCCACACCAGAAGAAATTACTATTTAGCTTTTTTCTTGCAATTAAGGAATTCCAGTAGTTTTTCTAAGCTAAAGGTATTCAGCACGTCTTCTTTTCGCAACCAGCCCCGACGAGCTTGGGCTACTCCATAACGAATATAATCCAGGGAAGAAGGGCTATGAGCATCAGTAGAAATAACCAATTTCACTCCCAGGTCTCGAGCTCGTCGAGCATCTACGTCACTCAAATCCAGACGTTCAGGCTGAGAATTAATCTCTAAAGAGGTTCTGGTTTCTCTGGCCAGATAGAAAAGTTTTTCTCGATTTACCTGATAGGCATCTCTCCTGTTGAGGATACGCCCGGTAGGGTGACTGATTACCTGAACATATTTGTTCTTCATTGCTCCTTCCAGACGACGCAAGATTTTTTCTTCCCCCTGTCCTAGACCGGAATGTAATCCTGCCACCACTACTTCTAACTTTTCCAGTTCAGAATCAGGAAAATCAAGAGAACCGTCGCTCATGATATTGACTTCTACCCCGTCTAAAAGTCGGAGTCCTTTCCCTTTTTTATTCCATCGCTCGATTTCCTTTCTTCTTTCTCGAATCTCCTCCGGGCTAAGACCGGAAGCTACAGCTAAAGATTGAGTATGATCACAGATAGCCAGATACTTGTAACCCCGGGAAAGAGCTGCTTCTGCCATTTCCTCTATGGAAGCTACTCCATCACTCCAGTTAGAGTGAGCGTGCAGGTCTCCCTGAAGGTCACCAATCTCGATAAGAACAGGTAACTTTTTCTCCTGCGCCAGTTCAATTTCTCCCTGGTCTTCCCTCATCTCTGGAGGAATCCATTCCATTCCCAGAGTTTCATAAATTTCTTCTTCCTTTTCTCCTCCCACTCGCTTATCGTTATCCAGTCGGAATATCCCATACTCATTCACTTTAAATCCCTTTTTAAGAGCAATTTCTCGCAATTTAATGTTGTGAGCTTTGGAGCCAGTAAAATATTGCAAGGCCGCTCCAAAAGATGTTTCTTCTACCACTCGCAAATCCACCTGTATCCCTTCCTGGGTAACAATACTGGATTTAGTAGTCCCCCGGGCAATTATCTCTCGCACCTGAGGTAGAGAAGTGAAAATATCCATTATAGATTCAGGAGTAGAAGAAGCCACCAGAATATCGATATCTCCGATGGTTTCTTTCATCCGGCGGATACTTCCTGCTGGGCTGATTTTAGTCACTCCGCTTTTTTCCTGAATAACCTCTATTATTTCTTCCACCAAAGGAAGAGCCTGACCCAGAAGCATTCTCCCACTTTGCCTCTTAAGCATCTCTATACCTTTCCGGATTTTTTCTTCACTTTTTACCCCCAAGCGAGGAAGATGGCGCAATTTTTGCTCAGCGATAGCTTTTTCCAAATCTTCAATGCTTTTTATCCCCAGCTGGTCGTAGAGAAGCTTAGCAATCTTAGGCCCCACTCCCGGTATAGCAGTAAGATGAACAACTTCAGGAGGGATTTCCTTGGTTAATTCTTCCAAATAAGATAGTTTACCAGTAGAAAGATATTCTTCAATTTTACTGGCGATACTCTCCCCTACCCCGGGAATCTCTTTCAATCTCCCTTCTTTCCACACCTCTTCAATAGGCTCAGGCCAGCTTTCTATGCGGCGGGCCGCTTCTTCGTAAGCCACTATTTTAAAACGATTTTCTCCTTTCATCTCCAAAAGAGTAGCAATATTTTCTAAAAGTTGTGCTACCTCCCGATTCCTCATACACCCTTTCCTCCTTTCTCTTAATATGCTATCATTAAAAAGCGATGAGGGTAAGGAATTTATCTTTTTTGGGGCTGTTTTTAATCGTAGGAACAGCTATTTTTTTCAATGTTAGTTTAAGCTCAGCTAATGAAACTGATTTATATGCGCTTTTTCGGCAAGGAGACTATGAAACTATAATTTCTCTTAAGCCTGAAGAAGGAGAAGAGCTTTTTCTCTATCTCGTATCTCTCCTCAACCTTAGTCGAGAAGAAGAAGTAGAAAAAGAAATTTCCTCCCTGTCGCCAGAAAAAGATTATTTCTGGCTAGATCACCTCTTTTATCTATCTTCTCTTCACTGTATAGAAAACGGAGACTTAGAGAAAGCCGTTATATGGAAAGAGAGATTGGCAAACTCCTTTCCCTCCTCTCCCCTTTTACCTTATATCACTTTACGTTTAGCTCAATCTTTTTTGGAAAACGACTTTTTCAGTTCTGCTCTTTTCTATTCCATTCAAGTTCTTACTTATTCAGAAAGAGAGGAAGACAGGCTATCAGCCTTGAAAATAACATTTCAATCTTTAGTTAATCTCGGCTACCTCGAAGAAGCTACCCTTTTACTCTGTCACATCTATTATGTTTTTCCTACCCTGAGTTCTCGAGAAACTCGAGAACTCATTTTGCCTGTGCTTCCCCAGATCTCTCCAGAAAAATTCTTTCCCTCTCAGCGTCTTTCTTTAGCTAATTTCCTCTTTTCTCTGGGTTTTACTGAAAAAACTAAAGATTTCTTAGACCAGATAGAAGAGTTTCTTCCCCCCTCCCAGCAGGTAGATATATTCACTCTTCGCGCCCGGATTTTCGTCAGAGAAGAGAATTGGGAAGAATTGGAACAGCTAATAAGTAAAAATTTATTAAAAAGAGGAGAAACAGAAGAGGTTCTATTCTACTGGGGAGTTTTAGAACAGAGAAAGGCCAATTATGGAAGAGCAGCTCAAATTTATGAAAGGCTGTTATTTCTTTACCCCGAGAGCGGATATGCTTTTAATACTTACCAGAATTTAGCTTTTTCTCTCCGAGCCATGGGAGAAGAAGGAAGATATTTAGAAACAATGGAGAAGATTATTTCCCGTTTCCCAGAAAAGAGCGCACCCGTCTGGGAATTATTCTGGTTCTATTACAACAGAAACCAGATGTATTCAGCACAAGAAATGTTAGAAAAGCTAAAAAGTTTTTCTGAAGAAAAAAATAAAGCACTTTTCTGGTCATTTAAAATTGATTCTTCTTTAGAAGATTTAGAGGAAATAGTGGAAGGCGGGAAAATAGATTACTATTATGCCCGAGCCTGGCAAGAGCTGTCTGACAGAGGAGTTGTCCTTCCTTTCCCTTTTGATGAGGAAGTTCCTCTCCCTCAGGTAGACCCGGCAAATATTTCCTATTCTGAACATTGGACAAAGTACCAGTTTCTGAAGAAAATAGAGATGTGGGAGAATGCTGAGATAGAAATTCTATTTCTTCTCTCTAAGAACTCTCAAAAGAAAGGCTTTTATCGAGAATTGAATGAATTGTATACCCAAAAAGGAGATTATCAAAAAAGCATTCTCTATTCTCTTTATCTTCAGGAAGGAGAAAGAATTCCTCTCAATTTAGCCCGGCAAATTTACCCGGAATTTTTTCTGCCTTCTATTCAGAAACTAACTGGAGATGAGTTAGACCCTTACCTGATTCTTGCCCTTATTCGAGCGGAGAGTTTTTTCGATTCAGCAGCTATTTCCTCTGCTGGAGCTATGGGATTGGCTCAAGTTATGCCCTCTACTGCTTCATGGGTGATAGAAAAAGGATGGGCAGATGGAGGAGGAGAAGAGGATATTTCCATTCTTCTTCTAAATGCCGAAAAAAATTTAGAGATTGGAGTGAGCTATTTTTCCTATCTCTGGAATCGTTTTGGAGGAAAACTCTATCCCGCTATTTGCTCTTATAATGCCGGGCCGGGCAGAGTAGACCAATGGTTAGAAACTCTCTCCACCGACCCTGACCTTTTTGCTGAATCTATTCCCTTTTCTGAAACGCAAAATTATCTAAAGAAGGTGATGGCTAATTACTTTGCCTACTCTATCATCTACCAGGGCAAATTTAGCCCTCCTCCTTATCTTTAGCTCATCTTTAAATATTTTTTGAACTGCTCTATTTTTTCTTCTCCTTCTAAGATGCCAATTTCCAGAGAAATTTTCTTAGATTCCCCGGGTTGAAGAGTTACTAATCTCCCCTCTTCTCTTTCCCGGCGCCTACCCAGAGGAAAACAGTTGCCCGGCTCCATACCTAACACATATTCTCCTTCCCCCATCATCTTCCATTCTGTAAAATAAGGAATGGTATCTTTGCTAAACTTAACATAGGCCCCCATTTTAAGCCGGTCATTCACCAATAAAGAGGCACCATAACCATCTTCTAAAGTTTTAGGATAATGGAGGTAAACTTTTTCAAAATACCCTTTTTGGGGAGAAGAAAAAAGATGCCATTCTTCTTTTCCTTCTTCTGCCATCTCATCTCGAGGCACAGTTTTCTCCACCGGGAGGAATAACCTGGCACCGTCATCCAACAAAGGATAGCCAAAGTTGATGTGGTATAAAATCATAAAGGGGCTCTCATTCCAGCCCTCGTTAACCACCTGGTCTTCAATATGGATAGTTGTGCCTCCTAAACGGCTCCAGATTTTTCGGTAGAGAGCTATTTTATCTCCAAACACTATAGATTCTTTTATCTTTCCCTGCACCCACATTAAGTAATCATCCCCTTGCCAGGCTCCGTCTACCCACAGATTACTGGCCGGAAGATAAGAGGCTCTACCATGCAAACCAAAATCTTCTTCCTCTAAAAAAGGATGATTAGACTTGTCTCGTCCTGCAGCCCCAGCATAAGTCAGGCCACAGGTATTCATTAACCCCCCATGAAATCCCCGCAACCATCCCAAACCTTCGGGCTCAAAAAAGGCAGGAGCTAAATTCCGAGTAGCGGAACGCCAACTAACATTCATGCCTTTAAAGCTGGTCCAGGCAATATCCATCCCCCGGTCCAGGAGAACAGTATAAGTCAAACCTCCACCAGAGTTAACCTCAGCTATTCTTACCCCTCTCTCTACACCTTCACTTAATTCAGCAAGCTTTACCCCTCCAATTTGAGAGATATCGCCTACTCTTTTTAAGATTTCTTCCCTGGTAATTTCTTTTCCCCATAAATTAGCCATAGCTATTTCCCCCTTAATTTATTTTTATTCCGAGTCGTTTCTACCATCTGAGTGAAAAAAATGGGATATTCTATCTCCGGGTCTCTTTTCCTCTGATAGTTTCTTTCTCTGTGCCTCCCGCAAAAAAGCAGGAACATCTAATTCATCCTCTATAATGATTCTACTATCTATCTCATCTATTGTTTCTTCTATCTCATCTAATTTCTCCTCCGGAAGCTCAAAACGGGTAGCAATAACCGTTACCATTGTTTCATTAGACAGACTCTCATCCACCCGATAACCCCACAAAATATCAGTTTCTGTTCCAGCTGCGTTGGTCACAGTATTAACAATTTCAGTAACCTCACTGAGAGTCATATCCTGACCACCGGTAATATTAAGGATGATAGACTTGGCACCTTTGATTGAGATTTCCAAAAGAGGACTTTGAATAGCTTCTTCTGCTGCTTGCTTGGCTTTTTCTCTTCCTCTTCCATGACCTATTCCTATTAAAACCATCCCTGCTTCGCTCAGAACAGTTCTCAGGTCAGCTAAATCTAAATTAATCTCCTGAGGAGAGGTAATAAGGTCAGTGATACCTCGCACTGCCTGATAAAGAATATGATCTGCTATTCTGAAAGCTTCTTGTAGGGGAGTATCTTTTTTGGTAATCTGGAAAAGTCGCTCATTGGGAATTATAATCAAAGCGTCAACTTCTTGTTGCAATCGACTGATACCTTCTTCTGCTTGTCTTTTTCTCTTTAGACCCTCAAAATCAAATGGTTTAGTCACCACTCCAATGGTTAGAGCTCCTGATTCCTTAGATATATTAGCGAGAACCGGAGCTGCTCCTGTACCCGTGCCTCCTCCCATGCAAGCAGCGACAAATACCAAATCAGCATTTTCCACCAGCTGGCTTAATCTTTCCTTATCTTGTCGGGCTGCTTCCTCTCCCAGGCGGGGATCCCCCCCCGTTCCCAAACCCCGGGTGAGGCTTAAACCAATTTGTAGCTTCTCTTGGGCCAGAGATTTTCTTAAAGACTGAACATCGGTATTCACTGCTATCAAGTCTACTCCATCTAAACCCAGGTCAGCCATATGATTAACCGCGTTATTGCCCCCTCCTCCAATTCCCACTACTTTTATCACTGCTAGTCTGTCTTCTGCTTTTTTCTCTATCTTTGCCTTAGTTTTCTCCAGATTCTTTTTAACTGCCTCACCAGAAGCTTTTTGCTCTTCCTTTTCAGGGATAGAGTCTTCCTCCCGTATGATACCTTTTGTGGTATCCCGAATTAATTCTCTCTTAAAATCAATTTTTTCGGAGAAGCCTCTTTCCAGGCTTTTCTTCTTCAAGCTTGATCACCTCCTTTGCTAAGTTTAAGTAACACTGAGCTCCAGAAGAAGAAGGTTCATATTCCATAACCGGTACCCCGTGGCTGGTAGCCTCAGCCAGGGAAATATTACGATGAATAACAGTTTCAAAAAGATGATCTCCAAAATATTTTTTTATCTCTTCTACCACCTCTCGATAAAGATTGGTACGGACATCGGCAATAGTAATAAGAACATAAACTTCCAGGTCATGCTTCAAGTTTTCTTTCATCAAGCCTATAGTTTCCATAAACTCTTCAATTCCCCTCATAGCAAAATAATGAGGCTGAATAGTGATAATCACCTCCCGACAGGCCTTAAGAGCATTAACAGTTAAAATTCCTAAGGAAGGGGGACAGTCAATGAGGATGTAATCAAAAGAGAGATTAGCTCTTTGAATACCGCTATTTAAAAAGTCTTCCCTGCCCAGTTTATCAATCAAGCGATATTCTGCTCCAGCTAAGTCAATATTGGCTGGAGCGAGATAGAGGTTGGGAGTGCGAGTAGGAATAATAACTTCTTTAAGCTCAAGGCGGTAAGGGCTGCGAGGGGGCTCCAGTACATTGAGAATGGTTCTGTCAAATTCATCAGGCTCAAAACCTAAACCCAGAGTAGAATGAGCTTGAGGATCCATATCAATAATGAGAACTTTCCGCGCATGATAAGCCAAAGAAGCCCCCAAATTTATACAGGTGGTGGTCTTCGCCACTCCTCCTTTTTGGTTAGCAATGGCAATTATTCGCATAGTATTCTCTCAGAAAGTTTATTCCTTTTATAATTTCCACTATGATATCATATCACAATTTAGAGCAAATATTCGGTAATAAAATATCATTAGTAACCAAAAAGTTAGATAGATAAATACTACCAGAAATAGAGGAATTTCCAATCCCCAGAACACAGAAAATAAATGAACAACCAGGGAAGAGATTACCGATAAAAACCCATTCCAGGCAAAAACCTGTCCAAAAAAGCGGGGATGAAAAGTAGAACATAGATTAGAGAGCAAGGGAAAAGGTAACCCGCAAAGATAGGCTACACCAGCTAAAGGTAAAAAAGTAACCAGCAAGCTCCCCCAGATGGGTAAATGAAGTAGCTTCTCCTCTAAAAGAAGCAAGAATCCAGAATAAGCAAAAAGAACTAAAGGATGTAACCAGGCTAACTTTTTGACTTCTCGAAAATCCAATCCCCGTCTCATGCGCCAGCTTCCTAATCCAGAAAAAACCAAAAGAACCAAAAGAAGAAGGGAAAAAGTGTAAAAAGGCAAACCCACTATCATCTCTAATTTTATAAACAGGGAAATTTCCATCATCATAAAACCCACACCGGTCAACATTCCTCCTCCTTTCAAAATTTTTACCGCAGAGGGAATGTTTCCCTTTTCACCTTTCTGGGGGAAAAGAATTAGAAAGAAAGCCAGGGCTATCACCAAAACCAAAATTAAAACTACTAACCAAAAGCCACTTCCTCCAAAAGGTAGCCATCTTTTTCCCAGATTTACCCAGGCTTCTCGTAGCTGTCTCAAGCGAAAAAAATTAGAAAAATAAGGACGGTTATCCCGGGGAGGGCGAAGGTCAAAAGTAGATTCTATGTCTTCTCCCTGGAGAATACCTTCCACTACTCGATAATATCTTTTTTGAGTATTAAAAACTACCTCGGCTTCTTCTTCCTTTATATCTGGATAATATATAAAATCAAAGCATTCCTTTTTTACTTTTTCTTTCATCTTTTTCAGCTCTTTTTCCTCCCACGGCGATTTCTTAATCATCAACAAAGCACAATCTAAATTCTTTATTATCATCAGATGTTTTTCCACCCTTCCTCCTTCCTCCCAGGATTCTTTTACAAGATTCACCAGCTTAGGAAGCACCGCAGGGGGATTCTGAAGAAAAAGAGAAAACACTGCTACCCCTTCCCGAGATAGAGAAGAAAAAACGCTTTGTATCC
>FZPS01000229.1_pt200 | contig 43543 bp, 36 predicted proteins | sample 1817821 | NCBI WGS metagenome assembly FZPS01 (sample SAMEA104158645, study PRJEB21678) | metagenome | place: Germany | collected 2015-04-21 | reverse complement strand
CGGTTAGGGTGTCCACGGGCTCACCGCGAGCGTAAAGCTCCATGATCGTGTTGTGGATCATCTCGTGATCCGGGCGGTAGTAGTCCGTACCGTCGATTGCTTCAATGACGTCGTTAACTGCGTCCTTCGAAAGCATCATCGAGCCCAGAACAGACTGTTCCGCCTCCACATCCTGGGGCGGTGTGCGATCAAAGCCCGAACGGTCCACCAACTGGAACCAACCTTTCAAAAACTAGTTCAGCAATCCACATGAACCCGAATAATTCAGCAATTCACTGTAACCCGCATACTCGCGGAACTGTGCTTCAACGCAGAACTGTGGATAACCCGCGCGCGTGTGCAGGCATGCGACACAGTACCGCTAACCTAGGACATTGCATAACCCTAAATGTTGACAACTTGTGTAAAAACTGTGGATAACCCCTGTGGATAATGTGAATTCTGTGGATAACCTGTGGATTATTTCTAGACCCTGTCAACGTCGTCCACGTGCGTTCCCCAAAATCTGGGGTAAATTGTCCACAGTCTTTTACACATCCTGTGGATAGAAAGTTACTAGGAGGATAGGTGGATAGATCTGGTGAGGGTTCAAGTAAGCCTCAACCATCACTCGAGGGTTCGAATCTGAATCGGCAGATCCTCGGCCTCGCCATTCCAGCCTTCGGCGCACTGATTGCCGAGCCCCTGTTCCGAACCATTGATTCTGCCATGGTGGGACACCTGGGCACGGCGCAACTCGCTGGCTTGGCGCTTTCTTCCACGATCCTGATGACGGCGGTAGGCATTTTCATTTTCTTGGCCTACTCCACAACGTCAATAACGTCGCGCGCAGTTGGCGCAGGCAAGACAGCGCAGGGCCTGAAGGCAGGGATTGACGCCATCTGGCTGGCGTTCTTCCTGGGAGTTGCCGTGGCTGCGGTCATGATAGTTGCGGCCAAGCAGATCGTCGTTCTATTTGATCCGGATCCACAGGTTGTCCCACACGCAATTGCATATTTGCAGTACTCAGCTCCCGGCCTCGTCGGAATGCTTGTTGTACTGGCTGGAACTGGCACTTTGCGGGGTTTGCTGGATACGAAGACGCCGCTTTACGTTGCAACTGCTGGAGCTGGCGCCAATGCGCTGCTAAACGCACTGTTCATTTACGGGATGGACATGGGGATTGCCGGATCCGGCTTGGGAACAGCCATCGCACAGTCGCTAATGGGACTTGCTCTGGTGATCGTGGTTGTTCGGGGTGCACGCAAGCACAACGTTGACCTCTCGCCCTCGTTTGGTGGACTTGCGGGAGCCACGTGGGCTGGTATTCCGCTGATGATTCGAACGCTGACGCTGCGATTGGCGATCCTCGCGACAGTTGCCGCGGTGACTCGCACGGGAGCGATTGCGCTGGCCGGTCACCAGGTTGTGAACACGGTGTGGAACTTCGCGGCGTTTGCGCTGGATGCGCTGGGGATCTCCGCGCAGGCACTGATCGGATACTCCCTGGGTCAGAACAACCCGAAGCAAACCCACGCCCTGCTTAAACGAATCACGGTTTGGGGTCTGGGTGTTGGAGCACTGATTGGCGTCCTCATCATTGCAACGTCACCGTTCCTGCCGTGGATTTTTGGAACGGATCCGCTGATGCATCACGCCGCGATGCGGGGCCTGTGGGTTGCGGGCGCGTTCCAGATCCTGGCTGGGTTCGTGTTCATGATGGACGGAATCCTGATAGGCGCGGGCGACAACAAGTATTTGGCGGGGGCAGGCATTCTCACTCTGGTTGCCTACCTGCCCGCGTTGTGGGCGATCGTGGTGTACTTCGACAACGTTGCCGGCGGATCGGGAGCAGCGGCTACCGCTCTGACTCCGCACCAGCAGTCAACCGCCCTAGTCTGGGTGTGGATCGCGTTCGCCGGCGTGTTCATGGCAGCGCGTGCCCTGACCACCGGGCTGCGCGCTCGCGGAACCAAGTGGATGCATTCCGAAAAGTAAACGCGCCGCGCATGTAACACTGCAAGGCCCCGCGCAGATCGAGAACCTTTGCGATTTGGCCGCCGTGGAAAAGAGAGCAGAAATCGCACTGTGGAAACGAGGACGGAATTCGCGCCGTGAAAACCGCCCGCGCCGCGAATCCCCGGTAAACCCGCCTGATTCGCTGAGTTTGCTCACAATTCTTCGGGCGGGTATAGAGAAGTCCTCCTCATAGCGGTAGGATTGGGAGCCGGTTCACTAACCGTGGACCGAATCGCATATCCCTCCTGTCACGGAACGACCGTGACCGAATAGACCAGAGGAGGTGGGGAAACATGCGTGCCTACGAACTGATGGTGATTTTCAATCCCACTGTTGATGAGCGCACTGTCGGCCCCTTGATGGAGAAGCTTCTAGCCCAGGTAACTGAGGCTGGCGGATCCGTTGAGAACGTCGACATTTGGGGCAAGCGCCGCCTTGCTTACGAGATTGAGAAGCAGTCCGAGGGTATCTACGTCGTTGTGAACATGACTTCAACGCCGGAGGTTGCCCAGGAAATCAACCGACTGCTCACACTGAACGAAACCGTTATGCGCACCAAGCTGCTGCGCACGGAAGAGTAACAACTCGCGAATCTGAGCTGAGAGTCTGAGGAGCCAAAGATGGCTGGAGATACCATTGTGACCATTGTCGGCAACCTAACTGCCGACCCGGAACTTCGCTACACCGCATCGGGCGCACCGGTCGCCAACTTCACTGTTGCTTCGACCCCGCGCACTTTTGACCGCAACTCGGGACAGTGGAAGGACGGGGAAACCCTGTTCATGCGCTGCTCCGTTTGGCGTGACGTTGCGGAAAACGTAGCTGATTCCCTAACTAAGGGAACCCGCGTTATTGTCCAGGGACGTCTCCAGCAGCGCTCTTACGAGACTCGTGACGGCCAGCAGCGCACCACTGTAGAACTACAGGTTGACGAGGTCGGCCCGTCGCTTCGGTACGCGCGCGCCCAGGTGAACCGCAACCCCTCCAACTACGGAGGCGGCCAGGGTGGATACAACCAGGGCGGCATGAACCAGGATGCCGGTTCGAACTTCGGTGGCCAAACCTATGGCGGCGGTCAGCAAAACGCTGGCTACAACGCCGCCCAGGGTGGTTCCGCGGACGACCCGTGGGCCACGGGAGGTAACTCCGGTGGCTCATTCGGTGGCGATTCCACCGCGTTCGATAACGAACCTCCGTTCTAAGCGCTCGCCAGCTACGCAACCGGCGCACCAGCGCGGGTTGCAAGGTTCAGCTCAAACTTTGCTCACCAACTGTGGCACAGAGCCGATGGGTCTGTGCGTGTGATTTTTAGGAGACACCATGGCGAAGCCTCAACTTCGCAACAAGCCGATTAAGAAGAAGGCGAACCCGCTGCGGTCCGCCAAGATTGACAAGATTGATTACAAGGACACCGCTCTGCTGCGCAAGTTCATTTCGGACCGCGGCAAGATCCGCGCTCGTCGCGTGACTGGCGTGTCCGTTCAGGAACAGCGCAAGATCGCTAAGGCCGTAAAGAACGCTCGCGAAATGGCCCTGTTGCCCTACTCGAGCTCTGGACGCTAAGGAGAGGAGACACAGAAATGGCAAAGCTAATTTTGACTCATGATGTCCCGAACCTTGGCCAGGCTGGCGAGGTCGTCACCGTTAAGGACGGCTACGCTCGCAACTACCTGGTTCCGCGCCGCCTAGCTGAGCGTTGGACCCCGGGTGCTCAGAAGGCTCTGGACAAGATCGCTGAGCGCGCTCGTGCCAAGGAGATCGCAAACGTCGACGACGCTCGCGAAGTTCGCGACACGATTGAAGAGATCGCTTTTGTCGAAATCTTCAAGCTCGCCTCCCCGACCGACGCCCTCTACGGCGCCGTCACCACTGGCGACATCGCGAAGGCCCTCAAGGAAGCTCACGACATCGACATTGATCGTCGCAAGGTCGTCATCGAGCAGCCGATCAAGTACGTCGGTGACTACACCGTAATCGCCAACCTCCACCCGGAGGTCAGCGCACGTCTGAAGGTCCGCGTCAGCGCCGAATAACCAGCTTGCAGGGATCCGCACCCCAAGTTGTTGGGAAAGCGGTGAACGAATAGTTCGAAACAGCCCCGTCCTCACGAATTTTATTTCGGAGGGCGGGGCTGTTTTTCTGTATGTTTGCAGGCTTTCGGAATCACCGGCTGCCTGTCCGATTTTCCAGACCATCAGAACCACCGGCTACCCGTTCAGTTTTCCGGACCATCAGAACCACCGGTTGCCTGTCCGGCTCTCCCGACTTTCAGCACCGCCGGCTACCCGTGCGGTTTTCCGGACTATCGAACGCATCGGCGCCGCCTACAAGAGTTGAGGCGGCGCCGATGGCCGGAGTTCCTAATGGCCGTTTGTGGGCGGTTGCCCTAGCCTTGATTGCCCTGACCGGGGTTGCCTTGGCCCGGGTTGCCTTCGTTGCCGGGGTCTTCGGGTTGACCGGGTTGCTCCTCGGGCTGTTCGGGTTCGGGTTGTTCCTGCGGCGGTTCCTGCTGGGCGGGAGGTTCGGTTTCCTTGGTGGTCTCGGATTCCTCTTCCGTGGGAGGCTCCGTGGGCGGCGTGTACGTGTTGAACACGGACTCGCGGTAGTCGGGCCTGTACCAGTCGAAGTCCTTCACTTCGAACTTGCCTATGGCTTGCAGCATGTAGTTTTGCCAGATCGTTCCCGGCCACGTCGAACCAGTGATCTCGTATTCCCCACCGAACGGGGTGATCGACTGTTCAGAACCGTCGTCAGAGGTCTGGTACATCGAAACGACCGTGACCATCTGCGGGATGAAACCGGCGAACTGTGCGGAGCGGTTCTCTTCAGAAGAGCCGGTCTTCGCCGCAACCGGACGGCCCAGGGCGGACGCCTTATCAGCAGAACCCCATTCAGCGGCGGCCTGCAAGCCCGGAAGCATGGCAGAAACTATCTCTGCGGAATACTCACGCTCAGCGGAAGTCGGACCCTGATACACCTGGGTACCGTCGGTCTTCGAAACCTCTCGCACAATGTGTGGAGTTGTCTTCATGCCACCGGATGCGATGGTCGAGTACGCCCTCGCAATATCAATATTGTGCGGTGACGCGGACCCCAAAATGTTACGCAGGTTGTCATCCAGGCCAACCGTGTTTTCTGGCAGGCCGAGGCGGATGGCGGCTTCCTTCGTCTTTTCCGGCCCCATTTCGTTATTCATCGCAACGTAGGACGTGTTTATCGACAGGGCCGTGGAACGCAACATGTTCACGTAGCCGAACGAGAAACCACCATAGTTAGCGAGCGGCGGCGTGACTTCACCCGTACGGTTGTCCGTGATTTCCTGGGGCGAATTGCCGTCGTACATGTCGTCCAGCGTTCCGCCAGCATCCATGTAGGCCAGCAGGCCGAACGGCTTCATGGTCGAACCAGCCATCGCAATGTCCTGGGTGACGGAGTTCGACTGGCGCTTCTGGTAGTCAGCACCTGCGTACTCGGCGTAGATCTCACCGTTTTCCGGGTTCACAGACGACAGCGCGATCTGCAGGTTCGGGTCGTGGTCATCCGGAATGTCCTGGACCGCCTGAACAGCCGCGGCCTGCAGGTCCTTATCCAGGGTGGAAATGATCTTGTATCCACCGGAGTCCAAAGATTCCGGGCTAATGCCCGCCCGGTTTTCAAGCTCGGTGCGAATCTGCTGCATCAAGTGGCCGCGCCAACCCGTCATCGAAGAGTTGGTCGACATCTCAATCACTTCGGGGAACTCGGTTTCATCAGCCTGCTGCTGCGTGATCCAACCGTCTTCAACCATTAGCGAAAGCACGCGATCGAAACGCTGCTTCGCCATGTCGGGGCTCACCGCGGGATCCCACGCGGACGGGGCGGGAATAATGCCCGCCAGCATCGCACTTTCCGCAAGCGTTAGATCCGAGGCCGAGTGGCCAAAGTACTTCTTCGCCGCTTCTTCAATGCCGTAGGCACCGCGACCAAAGTAGATCGTGTTCAGGTAGTTTTCGAGGATCTGATCCTTGGACTGCTGCTGGTTGATCTTCAGCGCAAGGATCGCCTCCTTGGCTTTGCCCGCGTAACTGGTGGTCGTGTCCAGGTAGTAGCGTTCAACGTACTGCTGTGACAGCGTCGAAGCGCCCTGCAGATCCCCACCGCGAACATTATTAATGAAGGCGCGGACAATGCCCTTAACGTCGATGCCGGAGTTGGTGAAGAAAGTGCGGTCCTCTGACGCAACTACCGCCTGCCCGACATAGTCAGGAACGTCCTCGGTATCAATAATGGTTCTGTCGATTTCGGAGAAGGTTCCCAGCTCGCTTTCCCCATCGGCGTAGTAGACGGTGGTTTTTTGCGCCAGGGCGAACTCGCCGGGTTGGGGGACTTTCGTGGTCGCGTAGGCGACGATGAACCCGATGGATCCAAGGATTATCGCAACCAGGATCGCGATCAGCACACCTAGGCCGATCTTGCGGCCCAGGGAACGCTTCTTCTTGTTCTTAGGCTTCTTGCCTTGCTTTGCGCTCTTGGCAGTTGCGCCCGCACTAGTTCGTTTCGATTTGTCACCCTGGCCTGTGCGTTTACCGGTGTTTCCAGATTCGCCAGAATTCGAGTGATGGATCGAACGACGCGACGGCAAACCCGAGCCACCGCTGCGGGAGGCTCCGTTCTTATTCTTAGGTTCGCGGCTGTCCGCCATCTGCTCTAACCTTTCTTCGAGAGATTTACGCGCCAATTGTGCACGGTTAGCGGTTGGATTCCCACCACTTTAGCAACTCCTCCTGGGCGCGCTGTTCGCCAAGAGGCCCATGTTCCAACCGCATTTCTAGTAGGAACTTGTACGCGCGACCGACCTCGGGCCCCGGCTTGATATCCAGAAGCTCCATGATCTGTTTTCCATCCAGGTCGGGTCGTATTGAATCCAGTTCTTCTTGTTCTTCTAATTCGTGAATCCGATTTTCGAGGTCGTCATAGGCCGCCTGTAAATACTCAGATTTGCGGCGGTTACGGGTTGTGCAGTCCGCCCTCGTAAGTAAATGGAGGCGCTCAAGGTACGGGCCCGCGTCCGTAACGTAGCGACGAACGGCGGAATCGGACCACTTTTGCTCCCCGTAGCCGTGGAAGCGCTGGTGTAGGCGAACGAGTTCAACGACAGCTTTGGTGGTTGCCTTGTCGAAGCGCAGTTCGCGCATGCGTTTGCGCGTCATTTTCGCACCCACGACCTCATGGTGGTGGAACGTGACGGTCCCGTTGGGTTCGAAGCGACGCGTTGCGGGCTTACCGACGTCGTGCATGATTGCGGCGAAACGCAGGATGAAATCCGGGCCGGGAACAGGGCCGTCGGGGCCAGTTTCGCGCTCAATTGCATGTTCGAGGACGGTCAGAGTGTGCTCGTATACGTCCTTGTGACGGTTGTGTTCATCCTTTAGGTCCTGGAGGTTGGACAGCTCTGGCAGAACAATGTCTGCAACACCGGTGTGCACCATGAGTTCCAGTCCGCGACGCGGCTTCGGTGAAATCATGAGCCGCTCGAACTCTGCGCGAATGCGCTCGGCCGACACGATTTCAAGCCTGTGAGCCATGTCTGACATGGCCCTCATAACGTCCTCGGAAACATCAATTCCCAGCTGGGCTGAAAAACGCGCGGCGCGCATGATTCGCAACGGGTCGTCGTCGAAGGACTGCGCGGCCGTGACGGGGGTGCGCAAAACTGCGTCGGCCAGGTCCTGCAGGCCGTTGTGGGGGTCGATGAGCTCCAGGTCGGGCAGGGTCATCGCGCACGCGTTCACGGTGAAGTCGCGGCGGGTGAGGTCGCCCTCGAGGGTGTCGCCGTACTCGACCTGTGGTTTGCGTGAATCCATGTCGTAGGCTTCGGTGCGGTACGTGGTCACTTCGACGATCAGGTCGCCCTTGCGAGCCCCGATCGTGCCAAAGGCCTTTCCAACCGCCCAGGTGGTGTCACCCCACTGGTTGAGTAGGCGCTCCGTGTCGTCGGGACGCGCGTTCGTAGTGAGATCAAAATCATGCGGGGTCAGCGACAGGAAAGCGTCACGGACCGGGCCGCCCACCAGGGAAAGCTCGTATCCGGCGTCGGCAAAGACACGCCCTAGTTCGAATATTGGTTCGGGAAGACTTTCCAACGCAACACGTGCGTTATTTAGCAGTCTTTCTACGTCCCCGCAGCCAACGGCTTCTAAAGATTTCTGGATAGCCGCCTGGGAGTGCGTGGCCTTGTTTTCGTTAGTATCGTCGTGCTTTACCATCCTTATAAGGGTGCCATGAAAGCAGACAATTCGGTATATCAGACGCGCCACGTCATAGAGTAGGGACATGGCCGGCCATAAACAACCCCGCAAGATGGGAGTTCCACGCCCACCGCGCCGTCGTTTTGCGACGCGGTCCGTTCGCGTGCACACCCGCCACTTGCCGGTTGTGGACGAAACGTCGGCCGGCGGACTTGTGGTCAAAGTTGAAAATGGGAAACCGTACGTCGCCGTCATCGCGCGTCGAAACCGGGCGGGCAAAATTGAATGGTGCCTACCGAAGGGTCACCTGGAGCGCGGAGAAACCGCCGAAACCGCTGCAATGCGTGAAATCGCCGAAGAAACGGGTATTTTGGGGCAGATTGTTTCACCGCTCGCGTCGATTGACTACTGGTTTTCCTCCGGGGATCGTCGTGTCCACAAGGTCGTTCACCACTATCTTTTAGAATTCGTTGAAGGAGACATAACAGTCGAAAACGATCCGGACCAAGAAGCCGAGGACGCCGCCTGGTTCCCCCTTGCTGAAGTGTCCAGGGTTCTTGCGTATCCGAACGAACGCCGCGTCGTCGCCATCGCGTTGGACCTGCTATACCCCGGGAAGTAGCCGATGAAACGCTTTGCACAAGTCATTGCAACCGTGCTGATGGCCCTGGCGATGCCCGCTACGATTTTTGGTAGCGAGGCCGCCGCTGCGCCCGACACTGCATCGACGCCGGCTGCCAAACTTGCGCGTGCCGCCGAACCTGCCGCCGGCACCCCACTTGGGCAAGCCGCCGCCCTCTCGCCCGCGGCTCCACTTGGGCAATCCGCCGCCCTCTCGCCGGCCGCCCCACTCTCGCCGGCCACCCCCAATGCAGATGATCTTCAGGCCGAGGACGTTGCTGACTTCCAGATTTCAATCAACGATCTGGAACCGCGCGTGGTGACGAATCAAGACTCTGTGCGTATCCGAGGAACACTCACTTCGAAAAGTGAAACTCTAAAAGACATTCAGTTGAACCTGTATGTGCGCGGCGATTCAATGGTGACGATTCCGCAAACTGATGCTTATTTAGCTGGTGAAACTTACGCCGGTGACTACATCAAGAGCACTAAGATCAGCGAACTAAAGGCCGGGCAGACTCGCGATTTCAGCATTACTGTTCCAACAGATGACCTGCCGTTCATGTCTGACTTCTACTGGGGGCCGCGCGGACTTGAAGTAACCGCGAGCGCCGGCGACTTGGAAGCCTATGACCGCACGCTTTTGCTGTGGGATTCCGGCTATGAGGTGGAGCCCACCCGCCTGTCTGTGGTCTCCATGATTTCAGAAAGCGTCATTGATACGTCTGACGGTGTTGTCTCCACAACTCCCACCGTGGCGCAGAAAAACTTGGCCATGAAACTTGCAGACACCAACGGAGTGACCCTTGCAGTTGGGGCGGGCCTCCTTGAATCTGAGCAGTTCAGCTCCGCCCTCGCGAAAGTTTCGAACAGTCCTATTATTTCGCTGCCTGCCGCGGACGCGGACGTTGCCGGCATCGCGCACCTGAACGAACCGTCTCAGTTGCCGCGGTTGGTGAAGGATTCCAAATCTGTGCGGAATCTTGATGTGGCGTCCGATGCCGGTTTGGAGATTTTGGATTCTTTCGTAATTCCCGAAATTGACCAGCTGGATTTACAGACCGTGAGGACGTGGGCGGATCAGACGATCATCGCGCGGGGGACGGGGCTCGGGCCGATTGAGGTTCTGACCTACGACCCATCGACCTGGACGCGGTTCGACACCGACACGGGCGAGTCCGTGGCGGCCACCTTCAGCGCCGATGAGGGCGAGGCTGGCGACGGATCTGGTGACGCGGGAACTGACGTCCTGATCGCTCACAATACGCTTACTGAACTGTTGGGGCGGCGCGCTCATAGCCCGGACGAAGAGCTCGATATTCAGCAGATGATTCGCGCAACTACGGCGGTTATTACTCGCCAGTTGCCTAACCAGGCGCGAACCATGGTTGCCTTGACCAGCAGGAACGCTGATGAACCTGAAATCCTCGACCGGGTTAACGCTGCGCTTGGTGAACGTTGGGTCAAGCCTCTAAACATCGGGGACGCCATTGCCGAATCTGGCGAGTCGACACCCCGTACGTCCCTGCCGGACTACGTCGCAACCGAGGGGTCGATCACCGACGCGGAAATGCACACCCTCCAAGAAGCCATTGAGTCCACAGCCGCAATGACGTCAGCGCTTGAAGACTCAACGGGCATTGTCACGCGGCAACGATCCCGAGTTCTGCTTGCATCCGCGTTAGCTTTACGCCAGGAACCGCGGCTGCGCTCCGCCCTCATAAATGGGGTTGTGGAAGAAGCCAACCAACTTGCCACGTCTGTGAAAGTGGAACAATCCGCGCCAATCAACGTACTGGACCAGTCCGCGCGACTGCCCGTGCGCGTAAGTTCCACGCTGGAAGAGCCCGTAAACGCGATTGTGGAACTCGTTCCGTCAGACCCGCGACTGCAAGTCGATGAGGGCGTAGAGGTGCAAATCCCCGCGAAGAGCGCGACGATTGTTGAAATTCCCGTTCGTGCGGTCGGGTCGGGTAATGTCTTAACTCAAGTTAAAGTGAAAGGCCCGAACGGGCTGATCATCGACGACGATACGCAGATACAAGTTCGTGTCCGTGCCGAATGGGAAAATAAGGGCATGGCCGTTGCGGCTGTACTACTTGGCATCCTGCTGGTAGTTGGAATCGCGCGAACTGTGAAGCGTGGTCGTCGCGTGGACATGGTCGACGGCAATGATTCCGAAGACGGTTCGGGAGAACGCAATGAGTGAACAAAACGTCCCTGATGCCGATGACGTACAACCGATTGGTGACCCTAAAAAGAGCTCTCTGTTTAAGTCTTCTGCGGTCATGGCCGTTGGAACAACGTTTTCAAGAGGGTTAGGGTTCCTGCGGACAGCTCTGCTACTCGCGGCACTGGGCGCTGCGGGCGCGAATGACGCGTTCAACGTTGCGAACACCTTGCCGAACGCTGTTTTCAACCTGCTGGCAGCCGGTTTGCTGGACGCAATTTTGGTTCCGCAAATCGTGCGCGCATTCAAGACAAAATCTGGCTCTACATATGTGAACAGGCTCCTGACTTTGGCGGGCCTAATCATGTTCGTGCTGACGATCGTGATGGTCGCTGCTGCCGGAATCCTGGTCAACCTAACCGCAGGACTGATGGCGCCCGCGTGGAAATCCCTGGCGATAGTTTTCGCCGTCTGGTGTCTGCCACAAATCTTCTTCTACGGCATATACGCCCTGTTAGGTGAGTTCCTGAACGCTCGCGGGATTTTTGGCCCGTACATGTGGACACCCGCCGCCAACAACGTGATTGCCATTATTGGCCTGATCGTGTTCATTGCCGTGTATGGCACGGCCTCGGATATTAACGACCCCACGGTATGGGATTTTCAACGCACCGCACTTTTGGCGGGCCCCGCAACGCTGGGTGTGATTGCGCAGGCACTGCTACTGATAATTCCACTGAAGAAGGCGGGCGTTAGGTTGCGCCTGGACTTCCACTTCCGCGGAACCGGACTGGGCAAGGCATCAAAGATTGCCGGCTGGGTTTTCGCAACCCTGATGGTTGGGCAGGTCGGCTACCTGTCGACGTCGAATATTGCGGCGGCGGCGAACTCGTGGAGTACGGAAACCGGCATTTTTGCGGCATCCACCGCGGCGATGAGCATTACTTTCACCGTCTACATGCTTCCCCAATCGATTATTTCAGTGTCGATTGCGACGGCGCTGTTCACCCGTATTGCGTCGGCCGCGGCGGATGGCAATAGACAGGCGATGGTGCGCAACTATCAGCTTGGTATTAGGTCCGCCCTGCTGTTGACCATGTGGATGTCGGCAATCCTGGGCGCGGCTGCGATCCCGATTTTCCAAATTCTTGGCCCCACGAACCCGATGGATCAGATGGCGGCGTACTCTAACGCCCTCGTGATCATGCTGCCGGGCCTTGCCGGCGCGGTCGTGATCCTGTTTTCACAGCGCATTTTCTACTCGCTTGAAGACGGTGGCCCCGTGTTTTACACGGTCCTGTTCCCCACTATCGGGCAGATCATCTTGGGTTGGGTTTTGAAGATCTTCTTCCTACCACCCGTCCTGTGGCTGGCGGGCGCGCTGGTTGCAGAAACGATTTCACGTATCGCGCAGGGCCTAATTGCGACGTGGTTCGTTAAGAAACGACTTCCCGAGGCCGAGCCGCACGTGGTAATCAAAGACATGATCCGGTACGGCTTGCTTGCCCTGTTCTCGGGGTTGATTGCGGCAGGCGTACTGCATTTCGTGGGTCCGTTCCACATTGCTGACTCGGTCACGATGCGCATTGTTGGCGGCATTCTGCGAGGAATCCTCGTCGCCGTTGTGGTGACCATCGTTTACGTGGCACTGCTCGCCAAGTTCGACTCCCGCAACTTTGAGAGCGCCCTGGGCCTACTGGGAACGCGCATTCCACCACTGCGCAGGTTCGCCCCGCAGCCTGGTGCAGAGGCCAGCCGTGCTACTGAAGAATCACAACGCGAAGATGTTCAGGATCGTGCAGGGGATGTCTCGATTGACGATCAGGATGGTCATATCGGGGAACCTCCAACTGATCCGACCCAAGACCAGGGTGACGACCGTTAACGACTGGTGTGACGACGCAATTTTGGTGACCTTTCACTGATATCGGCACGCCAATGTCACTGAAGTGAGACTGTGTACTAATCTGGCAGTTGTCATTCAAAAGGGGGCTTAATGTCTGAAAACAATCGCGATCTCCCCGACGACCTGGAAGCATCCACGCCGTCGGATCCCAGCGACAGCCAAAAAGACTCATCCACAGCCCCCACTTCTGATGCCAGCGCGGCTTCTTCCTCTGATGCCAACACCGCGTCTGCAGATGCCGCCGCATCGTCGGGTTCAACTGCGACGTCAAATGACCAAACGGGCACCTTTAGTGAATCTGACTTTGAACAGAATCTGGACGAGCTGAACTCCGCGATGGTGTCCGGCGCCCTTGCAAACAAGCTACGCGGTCGCCTGCAGCGCCACACTGAGGAGATGCGCGAAGAACTCGCGAACGACCGAGAAGCCCGCGAATACGTTGAAGCGTCAAAATCTTCGGGAGGCTCAGCCACGCCCTCGGAAAATGAATCTTCGCGGGATGCGTCGTCGCGCGATTCTTCAAAGGCGGATGCGTCAAGGGATCAGATTTCGCAGAACACGCGCGATTTCTTGGCGTCTTTGGATGAGCGTTTTCCCGGCGTTTCGCGTCGTTCGGAGGATGAGGACGTGGAGGCGCCGCCGCCACCTCCGGCAGCTGAATCAGCTGAGGGCGGTGCTGGGGGTGCTGGTAAGGCTGGTGCCGCTCTAGCGGGTGGTGCTGCCGCGGCCGGCGCGGCGAGCGTTGCGAAGCAGGTTGCGGACAAGTCGCGCGACTACGCTTCCCGGTCAAAGGCGTTCATGAGTCAGACCGCTGAGCGCATCGCCAAAAAGGCCGCTGAACTGCAAGAGCAACGCCGCGAAAAGCGCGAGGCTAAGCGCCAAGCTGAAGAGGAAGCGCAGCGGGCAGCGGAACTCGAAGCAAAGAGCGCGGAGCAGGACCGTGCGGACGCGCAAGGAGACGGTGCATCGGGGGCAGACACAGATGCGAAGGGTTCTGCCGGCTCCAAGAAGTCCGCGGATGACCCAACATCTTTTGACTCGATTGTGTACAGCGGATTTGCCGGCGAGGACGATTCGGCCACTTCGGCAGGCTCAGCGCGGTCCGGCAAGTCAGCGGGTTCAGCGCGCCGAGCCAAGTCAGCCAAGCCAGGCGACGCAACCGGTTCCGCGACGGATTCCGCAGGCGAGCACGAAACAGGGGTTTACCCCTACCCGCCTGCGCCAAAGGGCGATGACGAGGTCGAATGGCACTCGTTTGACGGGGAACGCGCAGGCGCTGAGGTTCGCCACTCCGGGGATACGGATCATCTAGAGCCCGTCGATTCTGAGGAGCCCAAGCAGGTCAAGTTCACCCGCAAGGGTGCTCCCATTTTGAAGCTTCCGTCGGGCACTCGTGTTGTGAAGAACTCGATGCAATCGGTGCGATCGACTGTGGACGCGCTGAACGCCGGCGAGCGTATTGACCCGACGCGCCCGACGATTGCCCTGTTTGCGGTGCTGGTGCTGGTCGCAGCCGTGCTCGCAAGCACAACACTTCTGGGGACGGGCAAGCTTTCCCCGCGCACCTCCGCGTTCTTCAACGACACTGAGCAAACCCAGCAGACACAACAAGAGGAAGCAACCGAGGCTCCCGAAGAAGTTCAACAGGCCCCCGCCGCGGGCCCTGCGCCCGAAATTGCTTCCATCGAAGTCATCTCCTACAACGATGACGGCGGCGACCACCAGGAATGGGCCGACCTAATGATTGACGGCGACGTCGGCACGCGCTGGCAGTCACGCTACTTCGCGCAACCCGACCTCCCTGAAGGCAACACAATCCGCCTGATTATCAAGCTCAAGCAGGAAACCACCGTCTCCGGAGTAACCTTCAACGGCCCACTCGACGGCGGCCAGGTCGACCTGCGCATCAACGACGGCTCCGACCCGTTCGGCACCCCGGTGATCACGTCATCGCAAATGTCCGCAACCACAACGCTGCAAGCAACCGAACCCGTCGTCGGGAATACCGTCACGCTTAACTTCGTCGCGCTACCCACCGAAGACGAAGGCCGCTACCGCGTGAAAATCGACGAACTTTCCGTCCAATAAGCCGAATAAATCCCTCACCGTAGGCGTTTAATTTCGGAGGACGGAGCCACGTCCTCGAAAATCAAAAGGCACAGGCGAACGGGTGTGGTGCGCTTAACGCGCCCGGCTGGTTCGAGTGGGAATAAAAGGCGCAATAGATTAGTTTTTATAAGCGATAGAGTTTTTGGCGCAAACCGCGCACACCCGTTTCTGATTGGGAGAAAGATGTCCGAGAAGAAGATCCACGACGTAATAATCGTCGGCTCCGGCCCGGCTGGATACACCGCAGCTATTTACACGGCTCGTGCAGGTCTGAAGCCAATCGTATTGGCTGGCTCGTTCACCGCTGGTGGCGCGCTAATGAACACGACTGAAGTTGAAAACTTCCCCGGATTCCCCGAAGGCATCATGGGTCCGGACCTGATGGTAAAAATGCAGGAACAGGCCGAAAAATTCGGTGCTGACGTCCGCATGGAAGACGCAACCAAACTTGATTTGGCCGGCGACGTCAAGACCGTCGAAACCGAGGACGAAACCCTGCAGGCCCGCACGGTCATTCTGGCGACGGGTGCTGCCTACCGCAAGCTAGGACTTGAGGGCGAAGATACCTACCAGGGGCGCGGCGTTTCATACTGTGCAACCTGTGACGGTTTCTTCTTCCGCGACAAGCCGATCGCAGTGGTTGGTGGCGGCGACTCCGCGATGGAAGAAGCCATCTTCCTGTCCCGCTTCGGCTCGAAGGTTTCGGTCATTCACCGTCGCAACGAGCTACGTGCGTCAAAGGTTATGGCAGACCGTGCTGCGCAGAATCCCAAGATTGAGTTCGAGTGGAACTCCGTGGTTTCCGATATGGAGGGCGAGAACGGCCTCGAAAAGATCATCTTGGAGGACACCAACACCGGTGAGAAGCGCGAAATCGACGCGAACGGCCTGTTCGTCGCGATCGGTCACGAACCGCGCACCGACCTGGTCAAGGGCCAGCTAGAGTTGGATGAGGGCTACATCAAGGTAAACCATCCGACCACCGAGACCTCCATGAGTGGCGTATTCGCGTGTGGTGACGTCGTTGACTCGAAGTACCGTCAGGCCATTACGGCTGCGGGCACGGGCGCGCAGGCTGCACTCGACGCGCAGCACTACCTGGAGAGCCTCGAAACCCCGGGCGAAATCAAGTAGGCCCAAGATCAACTAGTTTGCAGGAGGAACCATGTCGAATACTGTTGAAGTAACTGATGACAACTTCCAAGAGAAGGTCATTGACGCAGACGAACCCGTCCTAGTTGACTTCTGGGCCCCGTGGTGCGGTCCGTGTCGCCAGATGGAACCGATCTTGGAGGAACTGGCCGGCGAACTCGCAGGCAAGGTAACCATCGCCAAGCTGAACGTCGACCAGAACCCGACAATCTCGCGCCAATACGGCATTGTGTCAATCCCGACCATGTCAATCTTCTCTAAGGGAGAAGTCGCCAAGAACCTGGTTGGTAGCCGTCCCAAGGCGCAGATCAAGAGCGAACTTGAAGCGTTCCTAAACTAGTTCTTAAACATCGTGGCCCGTAGCCTGCCCGCTCGGGTCACGCAAGAGGGCACCGGACTTTCTGTGGTCTGGTGCCCTCTTGTGTATCCACCGCGTGGATTCCACGGCGCGTCATAGGAAGGCATCAACGGATCTGACTCGTAACCCCGCAGTTGGTTGTGTCCCACCGTTTGACGCGCCAGTTATTTTTGAGCACACAGCTGCGCCCTCGGAAATTCTTACGTGCTGAAAGTTTCAATCTTTGAAGCTGGAATTTTCGGAATCGACACGCCTTTTCTTGGTTGCGGTGCGTTACAGTGGCACAATCAGGAGCAAGACTAAATTGCGTCGCCCTACTAAAGAAAGAGTGAAAACGGTGGCTCAAATTGATGGCATACGAAATTCCGATGCAGGCACTCGGCTAGATCCCTGGCACGGAGCGTACGCCTCGCGAGCTCACGGGCTACGATCATCTGAAATCCGCGCCCTTTTCGCTGTTGTTTCCCGCCCCGAGGTCGTATCGCTGGCGGGTGGCATGCCGAACCTGAAGGACCTGCCGCTGGACAAGTTGGCAGAATCCGCGCGTTCACTGATTCAGCGTCACGGCGCGCAGGCAATGCAGTACGGCTCCGGCCAAGGCTGGGAACCCCTGCGCCAACGCATCACCGAGGTCATGACGTACGACGGCATTCAAGCCGACCCCGACGACGTTGTTGTAACCACAGGTTCACAGCAGGCGCTCGACCTCGTTTCTGAAATCTTCCTTGAAAAAGGCGACGTCGTTTTGGCGGAAGCACCGTCTTACGTTGGCGCGTTGGGCACTTTTCGCGCGTACGAGGGCGAAGTTGTGCACATCGAAATGGATGATGACGGCCTGATTCCGGAGGCACTCGAAGAGGCTATTCGTGACCTGCGCGCACAGGGACGCACCATTAAGTTCCTGTACACGATCCCCAACTTCCACAACCCGGCCGGCGTCACGCTATCTGAAGAGCGTCGCCCGCAGATTGTGGAAATCTGTAAGCGTGAACATGTCCTGATCGTTGAGGACAACCCTTACGGGCTGCTTGGATTCCACTCGGATCCGCTACCCGCGCTGCGTTCTTACAACCCTGAAGGCGTTGTGTACCTGGGGTCATTCTCGAAGATGTTCGCCCCCGGATTCCGCATCGGCTGGGCCCTGGCGCCACACGCGATTCGCGACAAACTGGTCCTAGCATCGGAGTCAGCGATTCTCTCGCCCTCCATGGTCGGTCAAATGGCGATTGAAGATTACCTGTCGAACTACGACTGGTATTCCCAGGTGAAGACCTACCGCGGCATGTACCGCGAGCGGTCCGAAGCGATGCTGTCCGCCCTCGAAGATAAACTGCCCGGCCTGGAATGGACGAAGCCGGAGGGCGGTTTTTACACGTGGCTGAAACTACCGGAGGGACTAGACGCGAAGGCGATGCTGCCGCGCGCCGTGACCGGTTTGGTCGCATACGTTTCCGGCACCGCGTTTTATGCGGATGGTCGCGGCGGCGATCATATTCGCCTGTCGTTCTGCTACCCGCCCCCGGAAGAAATCAAGGAGGGCGTGCGCAGGCTTGCCCGCGTGATTCACGCTGAGAAGGAACTTGTTGACATGTTCGGCACGAATGTTCGCACGGAGATTCCAGACGACGCAGTCTCGGCTCCTGCCCCGGACCAGGTCTAAGGAGATTGACTACCCATGACTGATTCACTAAAAATCTTGATCGTTGCCGGCGGTTTGACGCACGAGCGTGACGTGTCGCTTCGATCGGGACGCCGCGTTGCAAACCTGATGCGTCAAAACGGGCACACCGTTGAGGTCTGCGACCTGAACGCCCAGTTCATGCCAACCGTCGCCGAGTTCGAACCGGACGTGGTGTGGCCGCTGATTCACGGATCAGTTGGCGAAGACGGCTCCGTCCAGGACCTGCTTTCGCTGATCTCGTTCCCATTCGTAGGTTCGAGGGCGTCGTCTTGCGTTCTGGCATCCAACAAGCCTTCAGCTAAGGCGTTGGCTAGGCTCGCTGGCGTCGCGACGCCCAAGTGGCTATCACTGCGCCAGGCGCTATTCCGCCAGGTGGGCGCACCCGCAATCATCCAGTCAATCATCGCGAACGACGCGGGCCTGAAATTCCCGCTGATCGTCAAGCCGACAGACGGCGGTTCCGCACTGGGCCTTTCGAAGGTTTCCACCGAGGACGAACTGCGCTCCGCCATGGTTGACGCCTTCGCCTACGGTGACACCGTCATGGTCGAAGAGTTCATCCCCGGCCACGAGATCGCCGTCTCCATTATCGACCTCGAGGATGGCCCGATCGCCCTCCCGCCCGTCGAAATCGTCACTGACGACGGCCGCTACGACTACGACGCTCGCTACAACACGGGCCGCTCGGAGTTCTTCGTGCCCGCGCGCCTATCCGACGAAGCGACCGAAGCCGTCAAGGAAGTCGCCCTGAAGGTGCACGACACGCTCGGAATGCGTCACCTATCGCGCATCGACCTGATCGTCGACGACGAAGGCACCGCCTGGTTCATCGACGCCAACGTCAGCCCCGGCATGACGGACACGTCCCTATTCCCGCTGGCCGCCGACGAATACAGTTCCTTCCAAGATGTCCTCGAGGACGTGGCTCAGTTCGCTGCGACTGGAAAATAGCTGATCGATAACTTCCGGAGCCATCACACGACACGTGTGTATACATCTGTAAGGTAGGTTTCATGACTCCAGACGAAATGTTGGAAGCTGTAAAGAACGACCCGCGCTCCATGAAGGAACGCATGCTGGATGGCGAGCTTTACATCGCTGACGATCCACAGTTGGCTGCTGACCATGAGCGGGCGCGGAAACTGATGTTCCAGATCGTCAACACCTACCCCGAAAGCTTCGAGGGCGCGCAGAACCTGATTGCAGAGCTATTTGGTTCCAAGGGTAAGGATTCCGTTGTACTTCCACCCTTGAGCGTTGACTACGGCTACAACGTCCACATCGGTGACGACACCTTCATCAACACCAACCTGACCGCCCTGGATGTCGGCGAGATCCGTATCGGTAACCACGTTCAAATCGGTCCAAACGTACAGTTGCTTACGCCCACTCATCCGATTGAGCCCGAATTGCGTAAGGCCAAGTGGGAAGCTGCCAGCCCGATCGTTATTGAGGATAACGTCTGGCTGGGTGGCGGAGTCATTGTGCTTCCTGGCGTCACAATCGGCGAAAACTCCGTCATCGGTGCCGGTGCTGTTGTCACCCGATCTATTCCGAGGGATTCGGTTGCTGTAGGAAATCCAGCTCGAGTGATCAAGTCAGTCCACGACTTCTAACTTGGTTTCTCGTGGCTTGGGTTGCTTGGCAGGCGTCTAGTCTAATTTGGTCCTGCCTTTGGGGACCGAATTGTTTCACGTGAAACAATTTGGGCTGGATCGTGTTGCCAGGTTGTTTACCTTCTCCCATTGCGCGGACTTGCACGCCCATCAAGCTTCTTCACCTGATCGTAGGAACGATGTTGGCGTCGTGCGATTGCCTCGGCCGTGCACACCCTTGCCGGAGCAACTAGGATCTTAGTGCTAACAACTCACCTCGAAGAGAATTGTTTCACGTGAAACAATTTCTCTTACTTTTCGACGCAGACTGAGTCAGCACAACATTCGCTTTGCCACATTGTTCAACTGTCTTTGCCAGATGCACCATTACTACTTGGGGCTAGCCATCGATCAAGGCAGTCTCCCTAGCCAAGGACAGGGTATCTATTCAGGATTTCCCTGCTACCTGTTGGCGCTCAGCTTTTCAGAGATCGTGCGTCTCCAACTGCTCCCGAATGCAAATTCCACATGCTGCGTTAAGAAATTACCGCCAAGATGCAGAGCTCATTACTGCAACGGTCAACTGTATAAGTAACGGGATACAGCAAGTTTCTCGAGACATATCCATAACCCATACATCCAACAAACTTGCCTAGCCACGAATCGATTCATCACACCTGTCACATTCAAGGTCAGCGTGCGTATGGGCCGCTCCCAAATTGTTTCACGTGAAACAATTGCTTATCGCCTGACATTGAACAGTTAGACACCCTGCATTCCAAACTTCCAACATTGGCCCGAGAATGAACGCCAGGCTCTTCGAGATAAAATAATTCTTCTAGGCACGATCCGAGGTGCCGGGCAGGAGCCGACCATTAGAGTCCAGTTTCCGTTACGGGCATCGGATGGCAACTGCACTTGCTCTGATTGGGCGCACTTCCATGCAGACCCATAACCGGAGCAACAAATCTTGGATGCTCACAAGTCGACAGTCCAACCGAAGTCAAGGTTATAGCGAGATACTTGAAAAGCTTGCGGAAAATTCTCGAGGGACATGAAACTCAACATAGTTGCAGGTGATGACAAGACCGGCATGCGCCGAGCACTCTACTTGACTGAGTCACTGTCAACACAAGGCGATGTCATGTGCCATCATCACGCGGTAGCGGTGAGATTTGAACCCCTTGACCAATCTGACCGAGGAAGAATAGATCACCAGAATGATCCCCACGCCTGTTGGTACCTTCTAAAGGCGGTGAAAGGTCAAGCTCTCTTTAGCCGATATTCTTTGCTGGATTGGTGCCAGAAGCCCTGCCACAGCCAACTGATTGAAAATAGCCAACGGGCCGGAACTGTATCGCAGCAGAATCCCGCTCTAGACACTTCGCCAGGTGCGTAGCACTTTGCCTATCAGGCACCTCGAAACCTACACATCAGGCGTGTAGGACCCTGCCAATTTGGCGAATAGGACCCTACCGATCTGCCGAGTAGGGAATTCCCTGCCAAAAGCATTCAACATCTTCTACTGCGCGCAAGGTATTCCCACCTGGCGCTCTAGCTAGATTCCTTACTGGACACCGCAAAACCCCTTGACGATTGGGTCCGAGCCTCATTACCGGACTCCACAAAATTCCTTAACGATTGGATCCAAGTCTCATTACCGAAATCCACGCAATTCCTTAACTAATCGGTCCGAAACTGATGACCGAGCTGGTGAAGTAGTCAATTCGAATTCCAAACCGCCATCATTTCAACAACCGCAAAGATCACAGCCTCTGAATTGTTTCACGTGAAACAATTCAGAGGCTGTGGAGAAAAGCTGGCAGATAAACCAAAGACCTTAGAAAGCAGGACCCTTCAAGGTTGAAATCACCTGTGAGATCCTATCCAGGTCCTCGGCACCCGCATACTCGATCGTAATGCGTCCCTTCTTCTTGCCTTCCTGAACAGTCACTCGGGTATCGAGCAAATCCGTCAATCGATCAATGACAACTGAGGCACGCTCCGAAGGCGGCTGCGGCATCCTCTTAGCAGACTTCTTAGATGCAACCTTTTCAGTGACATCACCCAGTGCAACGATCTCTTCCGTTGTTCGCACAGATAGACCCTCGGAAATGATGCGCTCAGCCAGAGTCTCCATCTGCATAGCGTTAGGCAAGCCGAGCAGTGCACGCGCGTGACCTGACGAGATAACGCCGGCCGCAAGCTTACGCTGAACCGTAGGAGGAAGCTTCAGCAACCTCAACGAGTTTGCAATCTGTGGACGCGAACGCGCAATCCTGTCAGAAAGTTCCTGCTGTGTATACCCAAAGTCGGACATCAACTGCTGATACGCATTCGCTTCCTCAATCGGATTCAGCTGCGTACGATGCAGGTTCTCCAACAGTGCATCCCGCAGGAGGTTGTCGTCATCTGTATCCCGAACAATCGCGGGAATCACGTCAAACCCAGCTAGCTTTGTTGCCCGCAAACGACGCTCACCCATGATGATCTCAAACTCCGGCAACTCATTGATGCCTTCAGCCCGGCGCTGTTCAACAATCTCAGAAAACTCATCTTCAGAGCCGTCTACAGGACGAACCACAATAGGCTGCAAAACGCCAATCTCACGAATAGAGGAAGCTAGCTCTTCCAACTCGTACTCATCGAACACTTCGCGCGGCTGCTTCGGGTTCGGAACAACCAGATTTACATCAATCTCAGCAAAAACAGCACCAGGTACAGGAACTAGCTCAACTTCTTCAGTCTCTGGATCTTGCTGATCAATAATGTCAGCAAACAACTCGCGCTTGCTACTTGCCGATTTACCCTTACCTGTTGACTTGCCCGAGCGCGCACCCTTGCGCTCAGCCGGCGAAGCATCCTGCTTCTGCTCAACATCGTGGGAAACTTCGGCGCTCTTAGCACCTGCAGATTTACCGCGAGCCTTTGCAGCTTGCTTCTTCTTGGTTTCCCTGTGCCCACGCGGCATTGGCTTCATTAGATCGGCCGCAATAGAAGAAGACCGTCTCTCCTTACTATCCGCACCGGACGGTCCAGAAAAGAAAATATCTGTAGGGCGCTCAGAACCACCCTCATCAGAAATTGTTTCACGTGAAACATTTTGGTCACGATCGGGGATAAGTGACCCTAGGCCGCGCCCCAGCGCGCGACGCTCATTCCGTGCCATTTGCTTCTCCTACATCCGCCCACCTTTGGGCTAACTCCAAAGCCGCTCCCTTGTAAGCAACCGCAGCCTGACCCCTCGGATCATGCGAGAAAATGCTCACGCCAAAGCTTGGTGCCTCAGAGAGTTTCACCGAACGCGGTATATAAGACTCTAGAACAGTATCCGGGAAATACTTCTTGATCTCGGATGCGACCTCGGCACTCAGATTCGTACGACGGTCAAACATCGTCAGCAAAATCGCACCAATAGAGAGGTCCGGATTCAAATAGTCACGGATCTTCTCAATAGTGTGGATAAGCATTGACAGGCCTTCGAGCGCGTAATACTCAGCCTGAATGGGTACGAGGACCTCATTCGCCGCAACAAACGCATTCAGCGTCAGCAAGCCAAGGCTCGGCGGGCAATCAATCAAAATAACGTCAACATTTCGGTGAACAGACATGTAATCCTTCACCGCACGGCGCAAAACAAATTCCCTCTGCGTCAACGACGACAGCTCGAGCTCAGCGCCAGACAGGTCTATCGTGGCGGGGCAGACCTGAAGGGTTTCGACCTCAGGGCAAGGCTGCAGACACTCGGCAAGTGAAAGATTTCCACTCAAGACGTCGTAAGTGGAAGGCGTTCCCTGGGTGTGCTCAATCCCAAGCGCTGTGGAAGCATTGCCCTGCGGATCGGAATCAATAACCATAACCGACAGGCCCGCTTGAGCCAGGGCAACTGACAGGTTGACAGTCGAAGTTGTTTTGCCAACGCCACCCTTTTGGTTAGCTACTGCAACCACCAGTGGGTGCGGTAGCTTAGGAAATTTGGCATTCTCAAGCCTTGCTCGCTCTTGCGCTGCGCGAGCTAGCTCATCAGCTAGAGGGGTCGAACCTGTAGACACCACGGCTCCTTTCAACTCCAACCAGTCTAGTAGGTGACTAGGACACCCCACCCGTTGGCTTGCCGCAATTGTGGACAAGCAATAAAGACGGGGTTGGTTAACGCTTCTTCCGTAGCTCAACTACGCGGGTAGATTCATCTTCCATTACGGATGGAACTTCGTGAACCTTAACCCAATCAACCTGCAGCTTCTTAAAGGCCGGCCTCGCGGCCTTCACTTCGTCGGCCGCCTTGCGTCCCTTCAGAGCCAGCATGGAACCACCTGGCAAAACTAACGGCATTGTCAACCGTGTCAACTTATTTAGGTTGGCAACAGCGCGAGAAGTGACAATATCGGACTGCCCTAAACCGTGAAGTTCTTCGGCGCGATCGTTGTGAATGGTAACGTTGTCAATCCCGATCTCATCGACCACGTCGGCAAGCCATTCACAGCGTCGCTGCATCGGCTCAACCAGGTGCACATCCAGGTCAGGACGCGAAATCGCAATTACAAGCCCCGGAAATCCAGCCCCAGATCCGATGTCCATGACCTGTACATTTTCCGGAATGAAGCCTAAAACTGCAGCAGAGTTTACGAGGTGCCGCGACCACAGCCTTGGTAGTTCCCGCGGCCCAATCAAACCGCGTAGCTCACCTTCATCAATGAGCATCTGAGCAAAATGATCAATCCGAGAAAACTCTTGCCCAAAGAGTTCACGAACAGCCTCGGTGGGCTCCTCAACTACAGAGTCACCATCCGAGGCTGCTTCAAAAGACTGCTCAGTGATTGTTTTGCCTTACTCGTCCGAGTCCTCAGCCTCGTCCTCGTCGCTGGAATCGGGGAGGATCACGACGCAACGGTTCGGCTCGACGCCTTCGGATTCGGAAATGAGGCCCTCGGCGGCAGCGACGTCGTGGCAGACCTTGCGCTCGAACGGGTTCATCGGTTCAAGCATGACGGGCTCGCCGGTGGTGCGAACGCGCGTGATGGCCTCTTCTGCGATGGCGGTTAGTTCGCGGCGACGATCCGCGCGAAAACCAGCGATATCAAGCATTAGACGCGAACGCTCACCGGTCTCGTTCTGGACAGCCAGGCGCGTCAGCTCCTGCAACGCGTCCAGCGTCTTACCATCCTCACCAACGAGGCGTTCCAGGCGCGCAGACGCGTCCTCCGAACCGATTTCCACGAGGGCGCGGTCGTTCTCAACATCTAGCTCAATGTCACCATCGAGGTCGGCAATGTCGAGGAGCTCCTCCAGGTAGTCAGCTGCAATATCGCCCTCTTCAACTAGCTGGGCGATGCGCTCCTTATTAGGCGAATCTTTAGACATAACAACACTTTCCGGATAGATAAAGGTGGGAGACTACTGCTTTTTCTTGCGGTCTCGTTTGTCCTTGTCTTCCTTCTTCTTTCGTGCCGCTTCACGGCGCTGTGCGCGACGCTCCTCGCGGCGACGTTCAAGTTCTTCAGGGGACAGTTCGTTCTTACGTGCAGCGATCTGGCGTTCGCGCTCTTCACGGCGACGGATGGCCGCGTCGCGAGCCTGACGTTCACGCTTAGTTAGGCGCTTAGGTTGTACGCGCTCGTTGCTTTCAGTTGCCTGGCGGCGAGACTTGTCAAACTTCTTAGTCCAACGATCATCGGGCAGCCCATCCCACTCGCTGTAAGCCAACTCGCGGTAGGCGGCAAGCTGTTGCTCAGGCGTAACCTCAGCTGGGAACTTCGTGGGCACCTTCTGCTTGGAAGCGCGCTTCTTCACGGTCTTCAGCGTTGACTTGACGAGGTCCTCACGAGCCTGCGCATCGTCCTCATCAATATTCTTCATGGACGCGTCATGTTCTTCGAAAACGGGACGTGCCCACTCGATGTAATCACCGCGGCGCTTGTTCATTAGCTTCTGGTAGGCATCAGAGCCGGGGGTCGGCATCTGGGCGATAGTCCAGAACTGCTGGCCCATCGTCCACAGGTTCGTGGTGAACCAGTAGATCAAAACACCAGTTTGGAAGAAGAAACCAGAAAAACCGATGATCAGCGGCATCGTGTACATCATCATCTGCTGGCTGCGCATCATCGGGTTTGACGGATCCTTCGCGGATTCCGGCATGTTCTTCATGGTCAGCTGACGCATGGTGATGAACTGAGTGACCACCATGGCAACGATCATGACAACGATAATGATCTTTGCCTGCAGGTCCGGCGCGGTCGGGAAAGACGCGGAAAGCGGTGCGCCAAAGAGGGTTGATCCCTCAATTTCAGCTGCCTTCGAAGCAGTTAGAGGACCGAGCGATTTATAGTTGTACGTGCCCGCGGCGATCTGACTGGTTGAGGCCAGCACGCGGAACAGCGCAAAGAAGATCGGCATCTGGGCCAGGATCGGCAAACATGACGAGTACGGGGATGTCCCGTGTTCCTTGTACAGGGCCATCATTTCTTCGCTCATCTTCTGACGCGAAGCAGGATCCTTCTTGCCCTTGTACTTGTCCTGAATCTTCTTCATTTCAGGCTGAATCGCTTGCATTCCGCGCGACGCCTTAATCTGTTTGAAGAACAGCGGGAAGATCAGAATACGGACGATAATCGTTAGTCCAATGATCGAGAGCACCCAAGCGGGACCCGATCCGTCATCCATACCAAGGAAGACGAACACGTCGTGTAGACGCACCATCACCCAGGCTGTTGCCACCTTGAAGGGGTACAGAAGTTTGTCAAACCACACGGGTAGACTCCTTAATCGCTTGTGGTCTCTTCCCACTCGTCGTCAGTTGGCCGCACGTACGGCTCTGGCTTCCACTGTCCTTTTTCGGGGACGTGGTCCACACCTCCGCGTGACCACGGGTTGCATCTCAAGAACCGCCAGATTCCCAAGATCAATCCTTTCACAGGTCCGTGAACCTCGAGTGCTCTAACCGTGTAGGCCGAACACGACGGGTAATACCTGCAAGTTGGGGGCAATCCTGGTGAAATGAACCGCTGATAGAAGCGTACAGGTGCAATCAGAATCCGCGAAATGACGTTCATTTATCGCACCTTTTTCAAAACTCTATTGATGCCATTTTCCAGTGCGTCAGCCAGTTGCGCATACGTCGCGCCTTTTGATCCAGGTAATACCCGGATTACGAGGACGCAGCTGGGTGGCAGTTGTTCAACATACTCGCGCATCAGGTGACGAAGCTGTCGTTTGATGCGGTTTCTGTCGGTTGCCCGAGAGAATACCTTCTTAGGCACGACGAAACCGACGAGGCGATCTGTTTCAGAAACCTCGCCGGTTAGGGCGTGAACTACTAACTTCGAGTTTCCCGCGTGTGATCCGTAGCGAAAAGCCTTACGAAAAAGTTCCGGGTCTCTTAAGCGGTTCTCGGGCGATAACACTCAGGCAGAGAGCTTTTTGCGTCCCTTGCGGCGGCGGTTCGCAATGATCTGACGGCCGGCACGGGTGCGCATACGCAGACGGAAGCCGTGCTTCCTGGAGCGACGGCGGTTATTCGGCTGAAAAGTACGCTTAGGCACGATGGTCTCCTCGGGCTCGAGGAGCCGTTCGGCCCCTCTCACTTAATCTTCCATTTCCTCGGGTATTAACCGAGCACAAAAAGTGCACGTCAAGTGCACATACACAACGCTTAAGCCTATGGGTTTGTATTTCCTGCGTCAACGTGCAGGAAAACGACATTCGCCACATTCTCTGTACACACATGTGGAAAACCCTGGGGAAAACTACACCCTTGTATCTGTGTAAAACTTGTAATTCACAATTTCCTATAACGCGAGTTATCCCTTGAGAGATCAAATAACTACATTAATGTGATTCAAAAAATTGTTATCCACAGAGTTTTCCCCAGTGTGGGGATAACTTCCCCAAATCGGTGTAAAAGTGACACACTAGGGGGCATTGCACGTATTCTTCGTGTGAAAAGTCACGACTTTTTAGGAGTCTAGGTGGACGGAAAGAAACTCAGTAGCGCTTGGGAAGCCGCAATCTCCAAGCTTTTAGAGGAAGACGACATTGGCCCTTCCGTGAAAGCGTTCCTGTCCACAACTCGCCCGCTGGGTGATCTGGAGGGAACCATCCTGGTTGCCGTTCCCAACGATTTCACCAAGAACTTCATCGAAAAGAACGCTCACGACATGATCTGCGAAGCCCTGTCGGAGCACATCGGTAAAGAAGTCCGCATCGCGATTACCGTCAATCCGGACCTAGAAACCGAGATCGAATCAGAAGAAGACGACTCAGCCCCGTCCTCGTCAATGGATTCATCCCCGAGGGCGATGATGGGTGACGCGGATACGGAAGAAGGCGCTGATTCTGCCGAGCGCGCTACTGACGCGGGCACGAAAACCGGTGAATCTAAGAAGCCGACAACCGGGCCGATTGATCTTTCCGGTTCGCGTTTGAATCCGAAATACACGTTTGACACGTTTGTGATTGGTTCTTCGAACCGGTTTGCGAACGCGGCTGCGACTGCGGTGGGTGAACTTCCGGCAAAGGCATACAACCCGCTGTTTATTTACGGAGGTTCCGGGCTCGGTAAGACGCACCTGCTGCACGCGATTGGTAACTATGCGCTGTCGCTGTACCCGCATTTGAAGGTGAAGTATGTGAGCTCGGAGGAGTTCACGAATGATTTCATTAACTCAATTCGCGATGACCGCGCAGAACAGTTTCAGCGTCGATACCGCCAGGTCGACATCCTCCTGATTGATGACATTCAGTTCATTCAGGGCAAAGAACAGACTGTCGAGGAGTTTTTCCACACCTTCAACACGCTTTACAACGCAAACAAGCAGGTTGTGATTACTTCTGATGTTCCACCGAAGCAGCTGGAAGGGCTTGGGGACCGGATGCGGTCGCGGTTCGAAATGGGTCTACTGACAGATATTCAGCCGCCGGACTTGGAAACACGTATTGCGATTTTGCGCAAAAAGGCGATAGGTGAGGACCTGGACGTCGACGATGACGTTTTGGAGTTCATTGCTTCGCGTATTTCTTCAAATATTCGCGAACTTGAAGGATCGCTGATCCGTGTAACGGCCTACGCGCATCTAACGCACCAAAAGATTGACCGATCTTTGGCTGAGATGGTACTGAAAGATGTGCTTTCGGACCCCGACGACACCGAGATCACCGTCGCGCTAATCATGGGCCAGGTTTCGGATTACTTCAATGTGTCGATCGACCAAATGTGCTCTGCGGACAGGTCGCGCCTGATCGTTGATGCGCGCCAGATTGCAATGTATCTGTGCCGTGAACTAACCGACTTGTCGCTGCCGAAGATCGGACAGGCGTTTGGCGGGCGTGATCACACCACGGTTATGCACGCGAACAAGAAGATCTCAGAGCAGATGACAATGAAACGGGAAGTTTACAATCAAGTCACCGAATTGATATCTCGGATCAAGGCGCAAGCACGCCGAAATTAGCGTGTTTCCACAGGAAAGCTGTGGATGAGTGTGGATAACTAGCGAATTTTAAGGGTTTTGACACTTGCGAATTGTGGATACTTGTAGTGCTGTTTTCCTGAAGTTAACAGAGCCATTCGGGTATCCACATACTTATTCAAGGTCTACTAACAATTGGATTCGTTGATATACCAAGGCAAAACCCTGTTATCCACAGTGTTCACAGGCCCTATGACTACTGCTGAATTTATAAATTACAATTCTTATGTCCGCGCACAGTGGATAAAAGCCAGTGGATTCAAACTTGCTCGGCGTGGCTCCTTGCAAGATCAGGATCTTTGGTCAATCGATGTGCTTGACGGGTATAAATAACGTAAAGTGAAACAGCTACTACTGATCAAATGAGAGTGAGGCGGACTGTGAAGTTCACTGTTGCACGAGATGTCCTATCGGAGGCCGTCAACTGGACTGCTCGTACTGTTCCAACACGCCCGTCAGTTCCAATTCTTGCGGGAATTCGTATGGAAGCAACGGATGGAGTCCTGACACTTTCCTCATTTGATTACGAAATCTCAACGCGCTCAGAGATCCCAGCTGACGTGGAGATTCCAGGAGACACCCTGGTTTCCGGACGTCTTCTAGCTTCAATCGCTAAGTCGCTACCGAACAATCCTGTTGAGTTCACGCTCGAAGGCCCGAAGATGAGCCTTGTCTGCGGAACTGCACACTTCACGCTCGCAACCATGTCTGTCGATGAGTACCCGCCGCTTCCCAAGATGCCGGAAGTTCGTGGAACTATCGATTCTCAAGTTTTTGCTCAGGCGATCGCTCAGGTTTCAGTAGCAGCATCATCTGACGACACGATCCCGTTGCTAACCGGTGTTCGCATGGAGATCGAGGACGACACAATCACGCTACTTGGCACTGACAGGTACCGCCTGGCAATGCGTGAGTTCAAGTGGGAGCCCGCTCAGCCAGGAATTTCCACGGCGCTCTTGGTTAAGGCCCGCACACTGGGCGATGTTGCAAAGTCAATGACTTCTGGTGGTCGCGTAGAGCTCGCATTTGACGCTGACATTGACAGCCAGCCGAACTCGCTGATCGGATTTGTAGCAGGCACGCGCCGCACGACCTCAACTTTGATGGATGGGGATTACCCGCCCGTCAGAAGGCTTTTCCCCGAACAGACGAACATTCAGGCAGTTGTTGATCGCAACGAATTGCTTGAAGCAGTCAAGCGCGTTTCACTGGTCGCCGATCAGCGCACATCCGTACGCATGGTTTTTGAAAGTGGCCAACTGACCCTGGAAGCTGGAACCGATGACAACGCGCAGGCTTCTGAAGTCGTTGCAGCCAACCTTGAAGGCGCCGACATCACCACCGCGTTTAATCCTCGTTTCCTGGAGGGCGGAGTTGGCGTGCTGGACACCGAGTTCGTCCGGTTCTCGTTCACTGATCCCGCTAAACCGGCTGTGGTAACCGGCCAGAAGGAAGAGGACGGCGGCCAGGACAGCACGTTTAGATACCTGATCATGCCGATCCGTTTCGGCATATAAATTGCTGATGGCTTAGATGCCATATTGTCAACATAGTCAACCGCACGCGAGTTCTATAAGAATCGCGTGCGGTGATGTTTGAAAGTCCGTTAGGAGGATCCACATGTATGTCTCACATTTGGCCCTCGACGACTTCCGTTCCTATCGGCATCAGGTAATCGAGTTCGAACCCGGAACCACAGTCCTTCTTGGACCTAACGGCCAGGGGAAGACAAACCTAGTTGAAGCGATCGGCTACCTAGCGAGCTTCTCATCGCACCGCGTCGCTGCAGACACAGCCCTGGTCCGATTTCCCGCCCCAGGTGAAGAACCTCCCGCCGGAGCAGTCATCCGCGCCAAAGTTAAGACCGGGGATCGGGATCGTATTTTAGAACTTGAAATTATTCGAGGACGAGCTAACCGTGCCCGCTTGAATCGTACGCAGGTGCCACCGCGCGAATTGCTGGGAAACCTCAAGGCAGTCGTGTTCGCACCCGAAGACCTGGACCTCGTGAAAGGTGATCCAGCGGGGCGCAGGCGATTCCTGGATGAGATCGCACAGCAGATGTGGCCGGTCTACGCAGCCATAAAGAGCGACTTTGATCGAGTATCGCGGCAGCGCTCCGCCCTCTTAAAACAAATGCGAAAGGATAGGCGAGCTGGACGTCATGTTGACTTCACAGGACTGTCAATTTGGAATGACCAGTTTGTGCCCCTTGCGCGCCAAATTCTGGCGTACAGGCTTCGCCTGGTTGACCTTTTAAGGCAGCCCGTTAAAGACGCACACGACATAGTTGCCGACCAAGCGCGTGACCTTGAACTTGCGTATGAACACTCACTTCAAGAAGTTGACGGAATTGACATCGAGGGCGTTGCTCGGCTGAGCTTGGACGATCCGGATGCCTACGAAGTGGCGCTGCGAACCGGCCTTGATTTGGTTGCGGAATCGGAGATCGCAAGAGGTGTAAACCTGATTGGTCCTCACCGTGATGAACTGGCTATGACTTTGGATTGCATGCCCGTCAAGGGTTATGCATCGCACGGGGAATCGTGGTCGGTGGCCCTTGCGCTTCGGTTGGGTTCCTTCGAGGCACTCATCGAAGAACCTCGCTTTGAAGGTGACCTACCGCAGACGCCCGTGCTGATTTTGGATGACGTGTTTTCGGAGTTAGATGGTAATCGCCGAGAGGCAGTCCTGGACACCATCACAAAGGCTGAACAGATCTTCATCACGGCTGCGGTTGGAACAGATCTACCAGAGAGCCTGGATGCCCGAACGATCCTTGTAAAGCTCGATAAGGATTTGGGTACAGTCTGCACGGACGGAGTAGCCGAAGGTCCGGAAGTAGTTGACGAAGTTGACTAAACCGGAAGAGCGTGAAGAGAACTCCTATGCGGTTGAGGCGCTGCGTAGGCAACAAGAAGTTGCGATCCAACAGGGCTTCTATCCGGACTTAAAATCGAGGGCTCGGCTAAAGGCTGGACGCAAAAGAAATGCCGGCAACTTCGGGCCCGTGGGCTCATGGAGTAAAGATTCCGCCAACGATGGATCCGGGAGCAATGGATCCGGGGGCGATAGATCCGGCGGCGATCGATCTGACGCAGACAAGAGTTCCACTGCGCACCTAGGTGGCGCAGCCGATGCAGATTCGTCAAGGACCGGGTCTCTCAATCGCGGGTATCACGGGAATCCGGGACTGGCGTCATCCAAGCTGGGCACGGGCCCATCGAAATATGACCCCCAGCCGCTCCAGGCGATCTTAGGAAGGCTGACTAATAGCCTCGGGTGGTCTAGCACCCTGAACGTCGCAACGATTGCTGCAAGGTGGCCACAGATAGTTGGACCCGCCGTGGCGCAACACTGCACAGTAGAGACCTTTAATGACAACGTCCTAGTTGTGCGCGCTTCGTCAACCGCGTGGGCAAACCAAATGAAACTGCTACTACCAACTCTGGAGCGCAATATCCGACAGACCCTGGGTACCAATGCCGTCAAGCAGGTCATCATCCGCGGCCCAGAGGCGCCCTCGTGGAAAAAAGGACCATTGCACATCCCGGGGCGGGGACCCCGCGACACCTACGGATAATTACCCCGCGACACTTACGGGTAACTTTTGCCCGTTCGAATTTCTTGTGCGAACGTGTAGCGGGCCAGCGACACGTGCGGTTAGAACTTGTGGCTTATGTCTCTAAAGGTTGTGGGGTTTATCTCGATTAGTTGACCAGATAGTCAATTTCGGGGGTAAACTGGGTTACGAAATACCAAAAAATTGGTTTACAAGAAAAGTTATCCACAGGTTTCCCCACCGCTGTGGATTGATTTTCCCGCGCTGGTGAGCCGTTTGTGAAATTACGCAGTTGACATCCTTTTGGCTGCGGGCTGGACTCTGTGGAAATAGCTAAAAGTGGTAAGATTATAAAGGTTTTGTACAAGTCTATAACTGCGCGATTGTGCGGAATCAGGCATGTTTTTCTTGAGTTCCGAAACGCCTTCGCACCGACTCGAAATGTTTGGGGATTCGGCGTCCACGCGCAACTATGTTTCTTCTAAAAGGGGGCCAGTTTGGCTGACCACGAAGCACACGAGACTCATTCAAATGGTGATTACGAAGCTTCAAATATCACCGTGCTGGAGGGTCTCGAGGCAGTTCGTAAGCGACCTGGCATGTACATCGGTTCTACCGGTGAACGCGGTCTGCACCACCTCGTCTACGAGGTTGTAGATAACGCGGTTGATGAGGCCTTGGCCGGCTACTGTGATCACATCGAAGTAACCATCCGCGACGACGGCGGTCTGACAGTTGTCGATAACGGACGTGGAATCCCCGTGGACATGCACCCCACGGAAGGTCGACCCACCGTTGAGGTCGTAATGACGATCCTTCACGCTGGCGGTAAGTTCGGCGGCGGCGGATACGCGGTTTCTGGCGGTTTGCACGGCGTGGGTATCTCGGTTGTGAACGCGCTGTCACGCCGAGTTGAAACTGAGGTTCGCCGTCAGGGTTACGTGTGGCGGCAGTCGTTTGGAAATGGTGGCCACCCTCTTAGCGAACTGACCCGCGGGGAGCCAACTGAAGAAACGGGCACAAGCCAGACCTTCTACCCGGATCCGGATATTTTCGATTCCGTCGAGTTTTCTTTTGAGATTCTTCGTCAACGCTTCCAGCAGATGGCCTTCCTTAACAAGGGGCTGCGCATTACGTTAACCGATGAACGCCAGGGCGTCACCGATGAGGGTGACGAAATCACCGGCGACGAAATGGGTCACAGTGATGACCCGATAAAGGGATTCCGCCAGGTTACCTACATGTATGAAAACGGTCTGCACGACTACGTTGAATACATCAATCAGACCAAGAAGGCTGAGACGATCAACGCGGAAATCATTGACTTTGAAACCGAAAATGAAGAAGGCTCAATGTCTTTGGAGCTTGCGATGCAGTGGACGCGAGCATATTCGGAGTCCATTTACACGTACGCAAACACAATCAACACCACTGAGGGCGGAATGCACGAAGAGGGTTTCCGCTCCGCCCTCACCTCGGTGGTCAATAAGTACGCACGCGAAAAGGGACTGATTAAGGACAAGCAGGATAACCTGTCCGGCGACGATATCCGTGAAGGTCTGACCGCCGTACTTTCTGTGAAGCTTACTGAACCGCAGTTCGAAGGTCAGACCAAGACGAAGTTGGGCAACGCGGAGGCACGCACGTTCGTGCAGCAACAGGTTTACTCCCAGCTTGGCGACTGGCTAGACGCGCATCCAACCGATGCCAAGGCAATTGTCATTAAGGCAGTCTCGGCGCAGGAGGCCCGCCTAGCAGCACGAAAGGCTCGCGAGGCTACCCGCCGCAAGGGTGTCCTTGAATCGGCATCCATGCCCGGCAAGTTGCGTGATTGCTCGTCGCGCGTGGCAGAAGATTGTGAAATTTTCATTGTCGAGGGCGATTCGGCAGGCGGTTCAGCAGTGCTGGGTCGCGATCCTGAGCACCAGGCAATCCTGCCTCTACGAGGAAAGATTCTGAACGTAGAAAAGGCGCGCGTAGATCGTGCGCTGGACTCAAACGAAATTCGGGACCTCATTTCCGCGTTTGGTACTGGCATTGGTGAAGAGTTCGACATTGAGAAGCTTCGTTACGGCAAGATCGTCCTCATGGCAGACGCTGACGTTGACGGTCAGCACATCACGACCCTTCTGCTGACACTACTGTTCCGCTACATGCGCCCACTGGTTGAAGAGGGCCACGTGTACTTGGCGCAGCCCCCGCTGTACCGACTGAAGTGGACCAACGCTCCGCACGAATTTGTGTACTCGGATCGGGAGCGCGACGAAAAGCTTGCCAGCGGCCGAGCTGCCGGACACCGCCTACCAAAGACCGGTGGCGTACAGCGCTACAAGGGTCTTGGTGAAATGAACTCTGAGGAACTGTGGGAAACCACCATGGATCCTGAACAGCGAATCCTAAAGAAGATCGATGTTGCGGAAGCTGCATCTGCAGATGAAGTGTTCTCCGTACTAATGGGAGACGACGTTGAATCTAGACGTGCGTTCATCCAGCGCAATGCGCAGGACGTTCGCTTCCTAGACTTTTAGTAAACGTCGTCAACCCCTGATCTGTACAGCTTAAGGAAATGGATACAAACGTGAGTGATGAGAATCTGACTCCCGACGAGGACGCCGCAGTAACAGATGAAACCGGCGCCGCCGTCGCTCAGAGAATTGACCATGTTGACATCGAAGTAGAGATGCAACGCTCATACCTCGATTACGCGATGTCAGTAATCGTTGGCCGAGCCCTCCCAGAAGTGCGAGATGGTCTAAAGCCGGTACACCGCCGCATCCTCTACGCAATGTATGACGGTGGGTACCGACCCAACGCTGGCTTCTACAAGTCAATGCGCGTGGTCGGCGACGTCATGTCTCACTACCACCCCCACGGTGACGCGGCCGTGTACGATGCGCTTGCTCGCCTGGTTCAGTGGTGGTCAATGCGCTACCCACTCGTCACAGGTCAGGGTAACTTCGGATCTCCCGGAAACCTCGGTCCCGCAGCTCCGCGTTACACGGAGTGCAAGATGGACCCGCTGGCTATGGAAATGGTCCGCGACATCGACGAGAACACAGTTGACTTTGTTGACAACTACGATGGTCGAAACCAAGAGCCCTCGGTCCTACCTTCCCGCTTCCCGAACCTGCTAGTCAATGGTTCTGAGGGCATTGCGGTTGGCATGGCAACCCGCATTCCTCCGCACAACCTGCGTGAAGTTGCAGAGGGCGTTCAGTGGCATCTAGACCACCCGGAAGCATCCCGTGAGGAACTGCTGGAAGCCCTCATCGGAATCGTTAAGGGACCCGACTTCCCGACGGGTGCAACGATCCTCGGCAAGTCCGGCATCGAGCAGGTTTACCGCACGGGCCGCGGATCCATCATGCAGCGCGCAGAGGTAACGGTTGAAGAAATCCACAACCGCAACTGCCTTGTAGTTACAGAACTGCCGTACCAGGTCAACCCCGACAACCTCGCTGCGAAGATCGCGCAGCTCGCCAAGGACGGCATCGTCCAGGGCATTGCCGATATCCGCGATGAGACCTCAGGTCGTTCCGGTATGCGCCTGGTGATTGTGCTGAAGCGTGACGCCGTTCCGAAGGTCGTACTGAACAACCTGTACAAGCGCACGCAGCTGCAGGATTCATTCCCGGCACACATGCTCGCCCTCGTGGATGGTGTGCCGCGCACGCTTTCACTTGATGGCTTCGTGTTCTACTGGACGAAGCACCAGATTGACGTAATTGTCCGCAGGACGAAGTTCCGTCTGGAAAAGGCGCGCGAACGCCTGCACATTTTGAATGGCTACCTGAAGGCGCTGGATGCGCTGGACGAGGTCATCGCATTGATCCGTCGCTCGCCCACGGTTGAGGACGCGCGCACAGGGCTTATGGAGTTCCTCGATATTGATGAGGTCCAGGCCGACGCGATCTTGGCCCTGCAGCTTCGTCGTCTGGCGGCTTTGGAACGTCAGAAGATTTTGGAAGAGCACGAAGAGCTGTCGGCTCGCGTAGCTGATTTGGAGGACATCCTCGCTAAGCCCGAGCGTCAACGCAAGATTGTAGGCGACGAGCTTGCAGAGATCGTTGAGCGTTTCGGCGACGAGCGTCGCACACGCATCGTCCCGTTCTCTGGCGAAATGTCGACCGAGGACCTGATCCCCGAAGAGGACGTCGTCGTCACGATCACGCGCGACGGTTTTGCGAAGCGCACGCGAGTGGATTCCTACCGCTCGCAGCATCGTGGTGGCCGCGGGGTTCGCGGCGCGAAGTTGCGTGAACATGACGTTGTATCGCACTTCTTCGTGACGACCACGCATCACTGGTTGTTGTTCTTCACGAATTTGGGTCGCGTTTACCGCGCGAAGGCTTACGAGATTCCAGAGGGCGGTCGTGACTCGCGCGGACAGCACGTGGCTAATCTGCTTGCTTTCCAACCGGATGAGGAGATCAGCGGCGTCCTCGCGATTCGTGATTACGATCAGGCTGACTATCTGGTTTTGGCGACGAAGTCTGGCTTGGTGAAGAAGACGGCGCTGGAGGACTACAACTCGCCGCGAACAGGTGGGTTAATCGCGATTAACCTGCGCGAGATTGACGGTGAGCCGGATGAGCTCGTGTCCGCGAAGCTCGTGAACGCAGATGACCACCTGATTCTCGTGTCGAAGAATGGTCAGGCGTTGCGCTTTGAGGCGACTGACGAGTCGGTTCGTCCGATGGGTCGCGCGACCTCGGGTGTTCGTGGCATGCGGTTCCGCGATGGGGACAGTTTGCTGACGATGGAAGTTGTTGAGGCCGGCTGCGACCTTCTGGTAATCACTGAAGGTGGGTTTGCGAAACGGTCTGGCATCGATACGTATCCCACGCGAGGGCGCGGCGGACTTGGCGTAAAGGTCGCGAACCTTGTGGATGAACGCGGCAAGCTCGTTGGGGCGTTGGAAGTTTATGACGAGGACGAAGTGCTCGTCATCATGGAGAGCGGAAACATTGTTCGCAGCGCTGTCAACGAGATTCCACGCACGGGTCGAACCACTCAGGGTGTGACGTTTGCACGTCCTGCCGAAGGGGATCGCATTATTGCAGTTGCTCGTAACCTCGAGTCGGATCTTGAAAATGATGATGAATCTGTAGACTCTAATGACGAGGGCGCCGCAACGGACGCGGACGATTCTGCAACGGATACCCCTCAGGCTGATGATCAGGAGAACGACGAATGAGTGACTCCAAGAAAAACCAGGCCGTGGCTGAGAGCTGGGAGGAAGACACTCCCCATCAGGTGATGCTCGCGGTTGCCCGAGTTGATCCCTGGACGGTCATGAAAGTCAGTTTCCTGCTGTCTGTTGGTTTCGCTATTGCGGGCGTTATTGCCGCCATTGTTATTTGGTTGATGCTCGATGGCATGCACGTGTTTTCAGACATTGAGCAGTTCCTGGTGAGCATTGGAGCCGATTCGTTCGTTGGTCTACTGGACTACGCGCGGCTGCCGCAGGTGATTTCTATGGCCACGCTTGCGGGTGTTGTGAACATCGTTATCCTGACTGCGCTGGCAACGCTTGGTGCACTGGTTTACAACGTGATTACAGCACTTGTGGGTGGCGTTCGCGTCACGCTAATGGACGAGTGATTTCGCAGCGCGCGTGCGCGTGGTTTTCGTGTCGCAGGCGTGCGTGTTTCCTGGCTCGCGTCTGCGGTGCTTTGCCGGGCAATCGGTGAGATTTCTAGGTGAAAAATCCCGCCCGAATTTTCGCCTGCGGCAGCGGGGTCGAAAGTGGTTTGCGGCGTGTAAGTATTATCACTGACTGCGGTTTGGCATTACGCCTGGCAGTTAGATAATCTTGACAGGTGCGCACAGCACGGGGGCCTATAGCTCAGTCGGTTAGAGCGCTTCCCTGATAAGGAAGAGGTCGCTAGTTCGAGTCTAGCTAGGCCCACTCACACCAAGTGGTGTGAACGATGATCGGAGGTCCGAATGATTCGAGAAGGACTGCGAAACCTGGTTATGGGTGGAATCGTTGGAACGGTTGGCCTTGTAACCTACCAGATCAGTCGTGACCTGTCAGATGACAAAGATCTCTGGCAGACGATACAATCGGATCCATCAACCGCGATGGACTAGCCGGCCGCATAAGGGGCTATGGCGCAATTGGTAGCGCACCTGCTTTGCAAGCAGGGGGTTAGGGGTTCGAGTCCCCTTAGCTCCACCAAAACCCGCGTGAATACGCGGGTTTTTTGTTGCCCAAACGCTGAAAGCGTCCGTCTTTACAGGTCCGTACATCCCGGAAGTATCGTGATTGCAGGTGCCGGTAATCCGGAAATGCCCCGGGATTACAACTGCCTACACGCAGGCGCCTGTAGTTACAAGAAAGCGGCCGCAGTGCTAACGCACCACGGCCGCTTCCCTCTGAACACCTATGAAAAGTTCAATCAGTTACAAGCCCAGGGCGTTACGCCCTGGCCGAACGAATATTAGTCTTCGTCCTCTTCGCCTTCTTCAATGGGCTCAGCGGGAGTTTCCGGAATGTCTACGTCGGTGTCGAGGTCGGCCCAGTACTCTTCAGCCCAGGGGTCCTCGATCGGCTGGGAGCGGCGCCATAGCAGGTAGCCAACACCAGCTGCGGCGGTGCCGAGTAGGGTCCAGCCAAGGAACTTACCAAAGGAGCGTGCCTTCGACTTCTTCGGCTTGGTTAGCTCCTTGCGGGTAGCTTCGCCGGCACGCTGTGCGCGCTCTGCAAGGGTGCCCTTCTTGGAAGCAGCCTTCTGAGCGGCCCTGGCGGCAGACTCGCCACGCTTGGCGTAGTCCTCAGCAACGCTCTGCGCGTCCTTTAGGTATGGGCGAACCCTTTCTTCGGCCTCATCGAGGTAGGGGCGTACCTTTTCGGTGGCGTCCTCAATGACCGGTCCGGCGGTCTTCACGGTTTCATCCCAGAGCTTCTGTGCTCGAGGGGCAATCCAATCAGCGCCCTCTTCAACGAAATGCTGGGCCTTTGCTGCCCATTCTTCCCCGTGACGCATTGCGGCATCTGCGGCTGCGTCGGCTTCACGCTGGAACTTCTTCGGGTCAAATTTGCCCATGACTTCCTCCAGATAGTTTCGATAAAAACACCTACTACGACGATTTGGGTAGTAGGTCACCTAGTTCTATTGTGCCTTGATATGCCAGATCTCGCATAACAACAGGTAAACAGAGGGTTTAATAATCTGGCTAGAAAAGACATCGGGCGTCAAATCTGCGACAATTGGGGCATGAAAGCAACAATTCATACAAATAAGGGCGATATTGCGCTCGAGCTATACCCGAACCACGCACCGATCACGGTGAAGAACTTTATTGAGCTTGCCCAGGGCAAGCGCGAGTGGACCCACCCGGCGACGGGTGAGAAGACGACCGATCCGCTTTACGACGGCGTGATTTTCCACCGCGTGATCCCCGGATTCATGATTCAGGGCGGCGACCCGCTAGGCATGGGCGTTGGCGGTCCGGGTTACAACTTTGATGATGAAATCCACCCCGAACTGAACTTCAACGAGCCGTACGTGCTCGCAATGGCTAACGCGGGTGTGCGCATGGGTAAGGGAACGAACGGTTCCCAGTTCTTCATCACCGTTGCACCGACGCAGTGGCTATACGGAAAGCACACTATTTTCGGTAAGGTAATCGATCAGGATTCCAAGGATGTCGTTGACGCGATTGCGAACGTTGCAACGGGCCCGAATGACCGCCCCGTTGAAGACGTTGTAATCGAAACCATCGACATCGAAGAGTAAATGTCTCAAGAACCTCGCTTTGGGCAGCGTAATTCCAATCCGGTAGTACCCTGCCCACGTCACCCTGATAAGCGGACTGTGTCAACGTGCAAGCGGTGCGGCCGTGGAACGTGCACAGATTGCACCATTTACACAGAAGTGGGCACGATTTGTCCGGAATGTGCAAATGAAAGTACGAGGGCGAGGCTCCGCAAGCCGCAGTTCTTTCAAGGCAAATCTGTAACTGCCTGGATTCTGGTAGTCACGGTTATCGTTTCTGCGATTGCGATGGTCTTCCGTCCTCTGCAGGGAGCATTACTGTACGCACCGGTGCTTTCAGCTTCGCAGCCTTGGCGACTGCTCAGCGTCGTCCTCGTGCATGGTGGAATTTTGCACCTGGCGTTGAACATGTTGACGCTTTATATCGTTGGCACGCCGGTTGAGCGCGCGCTTGGGGCGTGGCGGTATTTGGTTCTGTATGCGAGCTCTGCGATCGGTGGGTCGCTGTTTGTGCTCCTGTGGTCGTTTATCGACTCGGGGTCGTTTGTAACGGCGAACGTGGGGGCGTCTGGCGCCCTGTTCGGTTTGTTCGCGGCGATCTTTGTGCTGCAGAAGAGTTCGGGGGCGGACACTCGCGCGATTTCGGTCCTGCTGATAATCAACCTGGCTTACGGGTTCATCGTTTCCGGAGTGTCCTGGCAGGCACATCTGGGAGGCATGATCACTGGCGCGCTCGTGTCATGGATGCTGATTAGGCTGGCTCGCCCCGTGCCTGGGAAGACCTACCGGGCGCAGACTAGGAATTCGGTTCTTGCATCTGTTGGAGTTTTCGTAGCTCTGATAGCGCTGAACTACCTGCTGTACTTTGCTCTGATTGGATTCTAGATTCGTTCAATAACCTATATCCCACCTGTGGAAGTTATCCACAGGTGGGATTATTTTTTCGTGGATAATGCCACTTTTGCCTGCAAAATCAAGTATTACATTGTGGAAACTACACGGATGTGATTATCCCCAGGTGTGAATAAGTCTGTGGATAACTTCGAGTGGATAAGTCGTTTCTAACCTAACCCCGCCCCGGAACGTGCTGTCCTTGCGACGCGCCCTGCCGGATCCGTGCCGATCCCTCCTCGATTCCGCCCCGATCCCTCCTCGAATCCGCCTCGATTTCGCCCCAATCCCGCCCCGATTCCGTCCGGCGTGATTCCGGCCCGATTCCGCCTCGCGTGATTCAAACGATCTATTCTCGAGGGCGTTGCTGGCGTTCCCTCAGAAACCCTTCGGGCACGACAAAGGGCCGCCATCTGGCGGCCCTTGTGCGGATCTTCTCCGCTAGTGTTCTGTTGTTACGCTACCCGTTTGCCCGACTGAAGCGCATCGGGTGCGTAGCGGTGATTGTCAAAGACTGTCGTAAAGTCAGCTACTTGCTTACCGCCACCGCAGCGTCATGATGAAGCCGACGAGCATGAAGCCCAGGCCAAAGGCCATGTTCCAGTTTCCGATCCCGGGGATGGGGAAGCGGCCGCTGGACATGTAGTAGATGACCATCCAGGCTAGGCCAACAATGAGTAGTGTGACGAAGGTTGGTGCCCACCAGGATGGTGACATGGGCATGCCTTCGGTCCATGACTTGATTTCGAGGTCGTCCTCGTGGGAGTGGCCCCTCTTCTTGCGCTTCTTTGATTCAGGCACGCGTGCCCCTCTTCCAATACGGTCTGTCCCCACGTGCTCTTTGTGCGCAATGGGAATAGATTAGGAACTAAAATACTTGATAGTTAGCGTACCAAAAGACTACTGCGAATCGCGAAGAGGAGGCCTTGTGGACAACGTGACGCCAACGGGTGGTCGGCATGAGCGTTCGAAGGCTCAGCATGATCATTCGCGTGGGAAGAAGGCTTTTCGGTTTCTCAGTAGGTTCACTGTGTTTGTGGTTGCAGGTTTGATGTTCGCTATGTCTGCGACCCTGCGGCCTTCGGAGGGGTCTCGTTACGATTCGGACCTGCTCACCCTGGTGTCGCGTAAAGAGAGTTCAGTTGCGTCTTTGCGCGACCAGAACGACGAGTTGCGCGGCGAAATTGATGACCTTGTTGAAAGTGTGCCCGGGCGTCCAAATATTCCCGCTGTGGACCGCGGTCGCGCGGATTTGAAGGGTCCCGGCATTGTTGTGACGTTGAATGACGCGCCCGTTCCAGAACCGTTTCCAGATGGCGTAACCGCGGATGATTTGGTGATTCACCAGCAGGATATCGAAGCCGTTTTTAACGCGTTGTGGCAGGGCGGCGCCGAGGTCGTGGGCGTCCAGGGTCATCAGGTGCAGGCTAACTCTACGGTGTCCTGTGTGGGTAATGTCATTAATATTGACGGCAACCTGTATTCTCCGCCCTATGAAATCGCGGCTATCGGCCCCGCGAATGATTTGAGGGCGGCGTTGTTCTCCGACCCGCAGATCGAAATCATTCAGGGTTATGTTGCGCGCTACGGTTTAGGGTTTAAAGTTAGTGATGATTCGGAAATCATGGTTCAAGCAGCTGTGCAAAAGCCGGAGTTCAGTTTCGCTAAAGTGAAGGGCGATTAAACCGGATGACTAACCCGCCACCTCCTCCTAGGCGCCGCGCGGATGTGCAGCGCACGCAGGCTCCGCAGCGTCGTAAGCCGAGTCTTTTCATTCGCTTTATTGGAGTTCTTGGCGAGTTAATGATTACGGCCTCCCTGGTGATTGGCCTGTTCATTTTTTGGCAGTTGTACTGGACCACTTGGGAAGTTGAGGGCGATCGTGAGCAGGCGATTGCCCAGTTTGAGGAACGGCTTCCTGAGATCACCGAGGAAGATGCTCCTCCTGTGCCTCGTACAGATGATCCGCCTGCGTTTGAGCCGGTTGGTTATGGCGAGACGATTGGTATTTTGCACATCCCGGTGTGGGACAACATGAAGGTGCCTATTGTGCACGGTACTGGCCAGGAGCTTTTGGATCAGGCC
>FZPS01000215.1_pt65 | contig 43552 bp, 43 predicted proteins | sample 1817821 | NCBI WGS metagenome assembly FZPS01 (sample SAMEA104158645, study PRJEB21678) | metagenome | place: Germany | collected 2015-04-21 | reverse complement strand
CCCCCTTGAAGGAGAACTTTCTATTGGGCAAAGCGATTCAAAAGATGATCCTTTCGAAGGAGCAAAGAGTGTTGATGGTCTGTAGCGGAGACCTTTCCCATGCTTTAAAGGAGCAGGGTCCCTATCGCTACCATCCATCCGGACCTCTTTTTGACCAAAAAGTTCACCAAGCCATAGAGCAAAAGGATGCCCTGTCCCTGATTACTATGAATGAGGACTTTGTAGAGGAGGCAGCCCAATGCGGGCTACGATCCTTCCTTTTTGGTTTTGGCTTTATGGATGGATACGATTATGACCCCCACATACTATCCTATGAGGGCCCCTTTGGGGTCGGCTATTTGACCGGTTGGATAAGGGGCAGGGATGGGGAAATGCCATCCTTGGAATCCCAGATGAACTCCTCGGAAAAGGAGACACTTCAAAAGAAGTTAAGTCAGGAGGATGACTATATAAAATTAGCTAGAAAAAGCATAGAGGAATATGTAAAAAATAAGAGAAGATTTCCCATTGAAAAGAGAACTTTTGAATTTTCCAAGGATTTTTTAGAGCATGGTCGGGAACAAAGGGCAGGGGTTTTTGTCTCCATTCATAAACACGGGGAACTGAGGGGATGTATCGGAACCATAGAACCGGTGCAGGATGATTTGCTGGAAGAGATCATACAGAATAGTATTAGTTCATGTAGCTACGATCCTAGATTTTTACCGGTTGAACCCGACGAATTGGAGGAATTAGACATCAAGGTGGATGTGCTAAAGGAACCCGAACCCATCCAATCATTGGGTGAATTAGATGTTAAGAGATATGGGGTCATCGTTGAAAAGGGGACCAAGAGAGGGCTTCTACTGCCTAATCTAGAGGGCATCAACTCTGTTAACCAACAGGTTGATATCGCCATGAGTAAAGCGGGTATTCGAAATCCTAACGGAATGAAACTCTATCGGTTCGAAGTCATCCGCCATGAATAGGAACATAGGTTAATGAGGAACCCTTGGGAAAGGTCTTTCTGATTAGTGGATTGCTAATCCCAAACAAGACCAACCCAAGGGTTCCTTTGTGTATCCTATTATTATAATTGATTCAAGGACTTTTAGAAAAAGTTCCTATTGTGGATGGTACATGTTATGGCTTTGCATATAGTTAAAGATGGCTTCCCCATGCTGCTGCTCCTCTTTTTGGATGTGGTTCAATACATTTCTAATATTAGCATCCCTAAATTCAAATATCGCTGTATCATAGGAACTGGATACATACTTTTCGGTGGATAAGAGATCATTGCAGAGGTAGGCATCATTTTGATTGTACATCCCACTACCCTGGCCCTGTTTCTGATTCTGTTGCTGTTGGCCTGTCTGAGCTTGCTGATTTTGCTGCCCTTGACCCTGCTGTTGATTCATATTAGGAACCTGCCCATTAAGGATGCTATTAATGGTATTTAAATGCTGCTGCTCCTTCTGGGCGAGGTCCCTGCATAATTGCTGTAGTTGTGGATCCTGGGCTTGGTTTGCATAACTATTATATTTTTTGATGCATACCTCCTCTTGACTTTTTTGATCCTCCAAAAGCATCCTTTCTTTTTGATTCAAATTTACCATCTTGAACACCTCCCGCTTTTTTTCTAGTATTTGTATTTTTATAGAAAAGAATTCATTATTTTTAAAGTAATCGGTTTATTCACCGGCTTTCTTGTTTGGGGGAGGGATTCCTTATATAATATCTATAGATTGTAGTAGATATTCTTTGTCAAAGGGGGAATACCATTGACCGACCCGACCTTCATTGCCCACATGGATACACCCATTGGTATAATAAAAATTTTAGCCAAAAATGATAGCTTGCTTGGCATTGATTTTGTCCAAGAAAAAAGCATTCCCGAAAAAAGGAATGCAGTCATAGAATGTACCATCGCCCAACTTAAAGAATATTTTAAGGGGTTAAGGCAGGATTTTGATCTACCCTTAGCCCTTTCTGGAACCACCTTTCAAAAAAAGGTGTGGAGGGAGTTGATGAAAATCCCCTATGGGGAAACCCTATCCTATGGAGAGATCGCCCGAAGGATTGACAATCCCCGGGCATGTAGGGCGGTTGGCAATGCCAATAATAGGAATAAAATAGCCATCCTTATCCCCTGCCATAGAGTCATCGGGGCCAATGGAGCCCTGGTTGGCTATGGCGGTGAACTATGGAGAAAAAAATGGTTATTGGAACATGAAAGGAGATTTAAAAATACTTAAGGGATGATAGGTTATCGATGTTTTAAATCCTCCTCATGACGATATCGTTCCATCCTTACTTTAAAGAGCTCCGCATTAGATGGGGGCGTAAAGGTAATGGCATTGGCTCCTGCGTCTATGGTTGCTTCTATGGACTCGGTGGTCTTACCCCCAGTAGCAATAATGGGCAAATTTGGGAATTTGCGTCTTATTTGAGATACAATATGGGGTGTATTAGCTCCACCGCTTACATTGACCAATTCGGCACCTGCATCTATTTTTTCCTGGACATCGGTATGTTCGGAAACGATGGTAATGATGACAGGAACATCGATTCTTTCGCTAACTTTAGTAATGGTTTCTAAAGGGGTAGGAGCATTTAATACCACGCCCATGGCTCCTTGAAATTCTGCATGCAGAGCAATATCCACAGAACGAATGCCTTGGGTAAGTCCTCCTCCCACACCACACAGTACCGGTATGTCTGACACTGATAGTATTGCCTCAGTGATAGCGGGATGGGGAGTAAAAGGATAGACAGCAATAATAGCGTCCGCCGTTGTGTTTTTAATGAGGACAACATCGGTGGTAAATAGTATGGATCGGATTAATTTACCAAAGATTCGAATTCCAGACACCTTCTGTATGATTTCAGGAGGACTAATAAAATCCTTTCTTAGATTACCTGTTAGTTCTGGAATAAAGTTATGCTCTTTCAAAACCATTCTCCTTTCTTTTTTAAGAGATATGGTATAATATTACCCTAAAGTACCTTAGGTACAAAATTTTTCTGTTGGATTTATGTTATAATATTAACGGCTCTGTTTTTTCGACAAAGATATGACCTATAATATAATTTAACAAAATATATTTTGCTAATAATTTTTATCTCAAGGGGGAAGGGTATGATACTATCAGGAAAAGAAATACAAAAAAATATAGGAAAAAAAATTTTTATAGAGCCCTTTAATGCAGCACAATTAAATCCAAACAGCTATAACTTAAGATTGCATAATGAATTGTTGGTCTATCAAAACTATGAATTGGATATGAAGCTGGAGAATCCTGTGGAGAGGTTGGTCATTCCTGAGGATGGATTACTATTGGAAACCGGCAAGCTCTACCTGGGGAGAACCTTAGAACATACCCGTACTGAGGGCTTTGTACCAATGCTGGAAGGCAGATCCTCGGTAGGCAGGCTGGGACTCTTCATACATGTAACTGCCGGCTTTGGGGATATTGGTTTTAATGGGTTTTGGACTTTGGAGATGTTCTGCATCCAGCCCGTTAAAATTTATCCAGGGGTTGAAATATGCCAAATTTTTTATCATACAATAGAAGGGGACTATATAAAATATAGAAGTGGAAAATATCAAAATAACCAGGATATACAACCTAGCATGCTATACAAAGATTTTCAAAGATAGAAGCCCGAACAAAACTATAGGTCTTAGGAAAGGGAGGATGGATATGAATGTACTATTTTTTCTAACTCCTAAAAACGAGGTCATATATGAAAAACCTGATAGTACCATGAGGCAGGCGTTGGAAAGGATGGAGCACCATAGATATTCGGCAATTCCATTAATTGATCAGGAGGGGAAATATGTAGGCACCATAACCGAAGGGGATCTACTATGGAAGTTAAAGAATACTCCTAATCTAAGCTTCATCAATACGAACAAGATCCTTTTAAAGGATGTGCCCAGGCATATGGATAATGTTCCGGTATCCGTTGATTCGAATATCCAAGATTTGGTTTATTCGGCAATTAATCAGAATTTTGTACCTGTGGTAGATGATTCGGGTATTTTCATAGGGATCATAAAAAGGAGTGATATTATCCATTATTGCTATGAATCCCTTTACGGAAAAAAATTAAAAATAGCCAGGGGCGATCGATAAATTTTTTAGCCATCCATGGTGGATGAGTTTGTTCTTCACTCTTCTTAGCCATCCTAATTAGGATGGCTAAAGTTATTTCCTAATAAAAAATCAAGGCATCGTTGACAGGAGTTTTGAAATGGAATTATTTCTAAATAATAGGGAAACATAAATTTTGTACAGCATAAACAAAGAGGGTGAAGTAGTGTCAAATAAAAGTAATCAAAACAAAGCAAAACAATATCAGGATTTGGCAAAACAGAAGGAGCCTAAGCGACCTGTTATAAAAAACTGCATCTATGCATTCCTAGTTGGTGGGCTCATATGTACCATCGGACAATTTCTTACTTGGATCTTCACGACCTATTTTGATTTTACCGAAGAGACAGCAAGCAGTCCTACGGCTGCTATACTAATCATACTAAGTTGTTTGCTCACTGGACTGGGGGTATATGATAAGATCGCCCAACGGGCAGGTGCGGGAACCGTTGTCCCAATTACAGGATTCGCCAATACTATGTCCTCGGCGGCAATCGAACATCGCAGTGAGGGATATGTATTGGGAGTTGGGGGTAATATGTTTAAGCTATCTGGCTCGGTCATCGTCTTTGGTGTATTTTCAAGCTTCGTTGTAGCTATTATTAAAATTCTTCTGATGAAAATGGGGGTTGTATCATGAGGATGGGGAAACAAACCTGGGTCTTTGATTCAAAACCGGTGATACTGGCCTCCTCAGCGGTGGGGGGACCCTTCGAAGGGCAAGGGAATTTGGCAGAGGATTTTGATATTTTAAATGAGGATATATGGTTGGGACAGGATAGTTTTGAAAAGGCTGAAAAAATTTTGCAGGTGCAAGCAATTGAAAAGGTCATTGAAAAAGCAGGGTTAAACAAAGAGGATATCAATATTCTAATAAGTGGAGACCTTATCAACCAAATCATATCCAGCACTTTTGCGGCACGGGATCTTGAGTTACCATATATCGGTATATATGGAGCCTGTTCCACCTCAATGCAGGGACTTGCCCTAGCAGCTTTAATGATTAATTGTAAGGCGGTAGACTATGCCATTGCGGCTTCTTCAAGTCATAATGCTGCAGCTGAAAAGCAGTATCGATATCCTACCGAATATGGGACGCAAAAACCTCCAACGGCGCAATGGACGGTGACCGGAGCTGGTGCGGTACTTCTTGGACAAAGCGGGGCAGGGCCCAAGGTAACCCATGCAACTGTGGGTAAGGTGGTTGATATGGGGTTGACCGACCCCTTCAATTTGGGAGCGGCTATGGCACCGGCGGCTGTGGATACCATCCTAACCCATTTTCAGGACTTGAATATACAGCCTTCCCACTATGATCTGATTGCAACCGGTGATTTGGGCAATGTCGGTCATACCATCGCCAGTGAATTGTTGGCACAGAATAATATCGATATGACCAAAACTCACTTTACCGATTGCGGTATTTTAATCTATAAAGAGGATCAAGAGGTATTCGCCGGAGCAAGCGGATGCGCTTCATCGGCAACGGTTACCTATGGCCATTTCTTAAATAGGATGAGAAGGGGCGAATTGAAGAGGATATTAATTGTAGCAACGGGTGCACTACTATCCCCCCTTTCCTATCAGCAGAAGGAAACCATACCCTGTATTGCCCATGGGGTATCCATAGAAATGTAGGGAGAGGAGTGTTAGAATGGCAGATTTTGTTTGGGCATTTTTAATCGGTGGAGGGATCTGCGTCATTGGGCAGATTATGATGGATGTTTTTAGGCTAACCCCTGCCCATACTACAAGTACTTTGGTTACTGTAGGGGTGATACTAGGAGGACTGGGCTGGTATGATCCTCTAATAAAGTTCGCCGGTGCAGGAGCCAGCGTACCTATCAGTAGTTTTGGAAATGCACTATTAAAGGGCGCAATGATGGAATTTGAAAGGAATGGTTTGGTGGGTGTACTTACAGGCATATTTGATATCACAAGTGCTGGGATATCCGCGGCCATTATATTCGCATTTATTACCTCCTTGATCTTTCGGCCAAAGGGATAGGATGAATGTACAAGCCAGCTTTAAACATATACACCTGAATTTTTTCAGGTGATTTTTATTTGACCATCATTTTAATTTCCATTCTATGCTATAATAAAGTGAATAATATCACAGAAGGGAGAAAAGGGATGCTTTCTTTAAAGGGTGTCAGCAAGAGCTACGATGGTAGCAGGAACGCTGTAGAGGATATCAACTTAGAGGTTGAAAAAGGGGAAATCATGGGTTTTATTGGCCCCAATGGCGCTGGAAAGACAACCACAATAAAGATGATTACAGGCATACTCTCACCAACCAAAGGAGAGATACGAATTGACGGCAAAAATATAGAGGAGGAACCTGTGGAAGCGAAAAAGAATTTCACCTATGTGCCTGATCATCCAGCCATCTTTGATGCCATCAAGGGGATAGATTATTTAAATTTTATTGCGGACATGTACGATGTATCCGTTGAGGAACGAAGGGATAGGATTGAAAGATATACCAAGGACTTTCAAATTTATTCAGCACTGGGTCAGCCCATAAATTCCTATTCCCACGGGATGAAGCAAAAATTATTGGTATCGGGTGCACTCATTCCTAATCCTAAGCTTTTTATACTGGACGAGCCAATGACTGGGTTAGATCCCCATTCGGCAAAGATATTAAAGGACATTATGAAGGAGCATTGCAACCAAGGGGGAACGGTATTTTTCTCCTCCCATGTTTTAGAGGTGGTAGAGAATCTATGCCATAGGGTGGCTATTATACATAGGGGACGCTTAATCATTTGTGACACCCTGGATAGGATCAAAAATAATACCGATGCTACCCTGGAACAAATTTTCCTGGAGATGACCGACGATGAATAAATATCAATCCTTAACCAAACTACAATTGAAGGATTTTATTAGCCGATACCAAAGTGGGTTGAACCTAAGGAAGGGAAATATGGGTAAGATACTATTGGTTCTCGTAGGGGGTCTTCTTCTGTACCCATCCTTTTTATTCTCTCAAATCCTATATACCCCCCTTGCCCAAGCAGGTTTTCCCCATATCCTCATTACCCTTGGGTATATTGCAGTGTCAATGATTATGCTGGTAACGGCAATCCCATTCATACTGTCTATATTTTTTTATTCCAGGGATACGGCATTTCTATCCTCTTTGCCTATAAGGGAGAGTACCATTGTCTTTTCAAAATTATCGGCAATGTATCTCTATTTATTGGGGTTGAGTGGTCTTGTATTTGGTCCGGTTTTGGGCATATATCTAGTAAATAGCACTCAGATCATGGGGGTTTTGATCCCTTCAGCTTTAGTATTTCTGTTGTCCCCCATCCTGCCCCTAGTGCTGGCTACCATCATCATCATGCCATTGATGAGATTTGTTGGAGCAAGCAAAAGACGAAACCTATTTACCATACTGGGCAACCTAGTACTATTTATTACAATCTTGGTCATGCAATCATTTTTAACAAGGCTGCAGACCCATCCTGAAGCCATGGAACAATTATTGCTACAATCCGATGGCCTACTTAGGGTGATTGGCAGAACATTCCCGCCCAGCATTTGGGTTACAAAGATGATTACAGGCTCCCTTGTAGATGCCATCCTATTTTTGGGTATCAACATCCTAACCCTGTTGGTCCTATTCATGTTGTCTAAAATAATATTTAGAAGGGCTGTCCAGGCTTTTAATCAACAAAGCAGCGTGAGCATCAAGGAGGGAAGTATATACTATAAAAAGAGAAGTGTTGGCTATCAGCTCATAAGAAGGCACATCTTAATCATCACTACCAATCCCGCATTCTTTTTAAATACATTCCTGGTCATGTTGGTGCCTGTTATCATATTCTTTACTATGCTATTTACTGGGGAAGCAAGCTTTGAGATGCTGCATTCACCCATGTTGAACCCGATAAAGCCATATATTTTTACTGGAATCGCTGCTTCTCCTGCTATTTTAGGGAGTCTCTCAGCCACAGCCATTACAAGGGAGGGCAAAAGCTTTTGGGAGACCAAGGCGTTGCCCATCCGCACCGAGGATAACATTAGATATCGTATTATAACCTCTATTCTTATATCCCTGGCTGGAACCCTCCTGCTATCCATTGTCAGCCAGTACCTATTAAGGTTACCTCTATTGGATCTATTGTTGGGTATCCTAACAGCGATACTAGCCACCCTGTTCTTTATGCATATTGATATAGTAATTAATATCTATCGTCCCTTTCTAGATTGGACTAACCCTACGGCAGCCGTAAAGAACAACCTGAATGTGATGATTTCATTGGCAATAAGAGTGGCAACTGCTGGTTTACTATATCCCATATTCCTTATATTAAAGGGGATGGATCCCAAAATATTTTTTATCGCAGCAGATGTATTTTTCTTGGTACTATTCATCATTGCCCGTAAAATGATCTATGGCAGACTGGTCCATAAATTTAACCAAATCCTATAGAGAAAGGAGATCGCCTTAGCGATCTCCTTTTATATGCTGATATAGCTATAATCATTTCCGGTCCATTCAAGGAATTTTTCAAAGTCCTTATAATCGACGGTAATGGTCGCAGTATTGACATTGGGGTGAAAATTAATCTTTTCAGAGTTCTTTAGATCCTTGTCTAAGAAAACTTCAACCTCGTTATTGACATCATTAATAAGACCATAGGCTGAAACGGCACCGGATTCCAGACCCAAATATTTTTTTAATCTTTTATCCGATGCAAAGCTAAGCTTTTCCCCTAATTGATCAGACAGCTTATTAAAATCAACCTGCTTGGATTGGGTTAGGATCACTAAAAAATGTCTCTTGCCCTTTTGATTTCGTAGGAATAGATTTTTACAATGGCTCCCCTCAATGTCTGCCCAATACTTTTCAGCTTCTTCAACGGTGTACACGGGTGGGTGCTGGTGGACCTCATACTTTATCCCTAATTCATCTAATACTTGATATACCTTCTGTTCCCTTTCCTGCACCTTACTTCTTCCTCCTTCTATTTTTGAACTTATTGAATATTATACCAAATAATATGGTATATAACTAATATAAGTATACCGCTGTTATTATTTTATATTTATTTATGATATAGGAAGGGGAGAAGAAATATGGATGTCCCGATGGGTGTTAGTGTCAAGATTGGAAGGACACCCTATAGAACAGAAATGATGGCAAATGGGCATGTAATGATTGCCGATGAACCAGAGGAATATGGAGGAGGGAATACAGGACCCAGCCCCTATGATTACTTGCTATCTGCCTTGGGGGCGTGTACTGCAATGACATTGCGAATGTATGCCGATCGAAGCAATTGGGATCTAGATCAAGTTGAGGTATTTCTTAGCCATCATAGAATTCATGCCAAGGACTGTGAAGAATGTGAGCAGGAGAAGGGAAGGGTGGATGTGATCGAAAGGAAGATAAAAATAACAGGGAATCTCACCCAGCAACAACGGGAAAGGCTCCTGATCATAGCAGATAAATGCCCGGTCCATAAAACCCTCAGTGCAAAAACCATTATAAAAACCTCTGGATTATAAATTGAGATAAAGCCCAACCTATTTGAATTATAATCAAAGAGGTTGGGCTTATAAATTGAATTACTTTGAAATATTGTCAAACAGGTCTTAATGGTCACTTAGATAGGCTTCTAAGTCTTCTATGGTCATAGGATGGCTATGTATATAGCCCTGCATCATATCACATTGGTAATCCTTTAATAGGCGTAGCTGGGTTTGGGTTTCCACCCCTTCTGCGATGACCTTCATATTGAGGCTTTTCGCCATGGCGATAATAGCTATGATAATCAAATTGTTGTTTTTTACCCGATTGATATTATGGATAAAGCTTCGATCTATTTTTAGATTGTCTATGGATACCTTTGAGAACTTACCAAAGGAGGAGTACCCAGTGCCAAAGTCATCGATGGAAAGTTTTACCCCCAGGGCTCTTATTTTCATAAGCTGTGGAAGAAGGCTCATATTATCATCCTCCATAAAGAAACCCTCGGTAATCTCTAGAGTTAAATATTTGGGTTGAAGCCCTGTTTCACTCAATATGGTAGAAAGGCTATTAATAAAAGAATCCTGTTGAACTTGCTTTGCAGAAACATTGACTGAGACAAATAGGGGGGGATAACCTTTATCCTGTAAATTTTTCGCTTGATGGCATGCCTCCCACAGGACCCATTCACCAATGGGAACAATGAGGCTGTTTTTTTCTGCAATAGGAATAAACTTATTCGGCGGGACCTCTCCTAGATCCCTATTGTACCAACGGAGTAGCGCCTCTACCCCAAGGACTTTCTTTCTTTTAATGTCAATGATTGGTTGATAATGAAGGGAAAATTCCTTATTATACAGTGCATTCCTTAGACCATTCTCTATCAAAAACTCCTCATTGGTTTTCTCACTCATGGAGGGGGAATAGATGGCGTATCTATTACTCCCATCACTTTTAGCTTTATACATAGCAATATCGGCATTTCGTATCAATGCATCGCTATCCCTACCGTGTTCAGGGAAAATGGAAATGCCTATGCTGGTGGTAAGGTAGAATTTAAAATTGTCAAAGATCCATGGGGAGGAAAAGGTGTGAATAATCCTGTCCACTATGGGAAAGATCTCCTCATTGCAATTGATGTCATCAATTAGTATCGTGAATTCATCCCCGCCAATTCGAGCCACTGTATAGGAATCCCCAAGGGTAGATTCCAAGTTTTCAGAGATAACCTTTAATAGATTGTCCCCCATGGAGTGGCCGAGATTATCGTTGATCCTTTTAAAGTCGTCTAAATCTAAAAAAAGCACAGCCAATTTGTTACCCCTATTTTTGGCCTGGTCTATGGCATCAGTTAGCTTCTTATTAAAACTTTCTCTATTAAAGAGCCCGGTCAAACTGTCCCTATATGCAAGCTCATAGATCTTTTCTTCCTTTTCCTTCTCCTTTGTAATATCAGTTAGGATTCCAACCATAAAATTAATATTTTCTTCTGAGTCAGAGAGGGTAAAAATGTTCAATCTTTGGGGGTAAATCCTATTATATTTATTTTTATTCCAAATTTCTCCCTTCCAATATCCGGTGGTTCGAATGGAATGCCACATATTTTCATAGAAGGCTTTGTTTTGAATGCCAGATTTCAAAATGCTTGGATTCTGCCCTTTGACTTCTTGGAGGGTGTATCCAGTAATGGAAGTGAAAGCATGGTTGACCCATGTAATTCTATTATCACAATCTGTGATAATAACTCCTTCAGTATTATTCTCCAATACACTGGCGAAAAGCTTTAATTTCTTCTCATATTGTTTTTTCTTGGTTATATCATCGTAGATGGCATAGATGCCAACCTGCTGGTTGCCATTCATAATGGGGTATGCAACAACTGAAAAGTTTCTAAGGCTTCCGTCCCAAACCTTTCTCAGGACATCCTTTTTCACAAACTCCCCTTGAAATGCTCTTTCGGTAAGAGAGTAAGCCTCTTTATATAGACCGGTAGGGGCGATGATTAGGTCCATGTTCTTGCCAATAAGTTCATCGGGCTCATAGCCAAATAGTTGGCAGAAACTATTATTTACCTTTTTGATAGTAAAATCATTGCCTAGAATAACTATACCTTGAGGGGAGTTTTCAAAAAGCTGTTGAAAATAAGCTTTATCTAAGGAATAATTCTCCATGGAGAAGTCTTCTTTAGTTAGGAACACCTTATTGTTCAATGGATCGCCCCCTTTTTTTTAAGTAGTAATCTATTTAAAGTACCCCTTTATTTAACCAGTATAACCTATATCTCCTGAGCACTTGTAGCATGAACACTTATAATATATATCGAACAAAGACATTTTTTTTAAAGAAACATCCAAAATATGTTACACCATTTTCTTCTTTTTCTATATTATCATAAACTTGGATTTTTAGGGTACAAATTTTGATAAATAACAGCAGGAAATCCTGTAGGGATGTTAAAAATTTAACAACTTACTTGATTCATACTTAGGAAAGAATTGTTTATACTAGACCTATGGGGGGAAGATATAAAACTTATGCGTTGACTCAAGTATTTATCATACCTCCTAGATATGTTATAATGAACAAAAAATAGAAGGGAAGAGTTTAAGTGAAAAATCCGATTATCACCATAAGGATGGAAAAGGGCGGTTTGATTAAATTAGAGCTATATCCAGAAATAGCCCCAAATACGGTAAATAACTTTATACATCTGGTTCAGAATAGATTCTACGATGGAACCATATTCCACAGAGTGATTGAAGGTTTTATGATCCAAGGGGGAGACCCCCAGGGCACTGGGATGGGGGGGCCAGGTTATGGTATTAAGGGAGAATTCTCTACCAATGGCTTTGAAAATAATTTAAAACATGAGCGTGGGGTGATCTCCATGGCAAGGGCACAGGATCCAAATTCTGCTGGATCACAATTTTTTATTATGCACGAGGACGCTCCCCACTTAGATGGACAATATGCAGCCTTTGGGAGGGTGATTCATGGAATGGAGGAAGTGGATCGAATTGCAGGGGTAGAGAAGGACTTTAGGGATCGCCCCCTTGAGGATGAGATAATGGAGCAGGTAACTGCTGAGCTATTTGATGTTGAGTATCCAGAACCTGTAAGGGTTTAGTACTTGAGCTTTAGGTACGACTGTACAAAGATTATAGTTTTTTTATGCGGTTTATATTATAATAGAGAAAAGCTTGTAGGGGGGAGTAATGTGAGTATAAAGCTTATCGCCGATAGTGGTTCGGACATGCCTAGGGGATATGCCAAGGAGAATGATATCGATATTGTACCCTTAATCGTGAATTTTGAGGATCAAGAATTCCTAGATGGTGAAACCATAGATCCAATAGATCTGTATAAAAACATGAGGGAGGGTACTGTATACAAGACAGCCCAGGTTTCAATACATACATTTAAAGAATTATTCAAAGAATATGCTAAAAGGGGAGACCAATGTATCTATATTGCATTTTCCTCTGAATTATCAGGCACCTATCAAGCTGCGGAGATGGCAAAATCCGATGTCCTAGAGGAATATCCTGGATTTGATATAACGATTGTGGATTCCAAGGCAGCTTCCTTTGGATATGGTCTGATCGTTTACTATGCCAATCAAATGATCCAAAGGGGTCGATCCAAGGAGGATGTAGTACAAGCCATTCAATTCTTCTCTGAACATATGGAACATGTCTTTACCGTGGACAATTTGGAATACTTGTACAGGGGTGGCAGGGTAAGCAGAACCTCTGCCTTTGTAGGTGGCCTGTTGAACATTAAACCCATTTTGGAGGTACAGGATGGTAAACTCGTCCCCTTAGAAAAGATTAGGGGGAGGAAAAAAGTACTAAAGAGAATGGTGGATATCATGGAGGAGAGGGGTACCGACTTTAGTAACCAGATCATTGGGATTAGTCATGGGGACGATCTGGAAACAGCGGAGGCTTTGAGGGAAGAGATACAGGGAAGATTCCAGTGCAAGGGTTTTATGTTGCCCCTCATAGGCGCGGCAATTGGAGCCCATGCCGGACCGGGTACCATCGCCCTATTCTTCCTTAATAAGGAGATCCCAGAGGAGTATAGGTAAAAGAAGTCAATCATAAGGTATAGTAAATTATTTCATGGTCATAAACCAGATAAAAACAAGCCCTTGGGGCTGGTCCTTCGCTTTAAAATTCGCAAGTAAGACCAGCTCAAGGGCTTATTTTCTGCCTTACACACCTACACTTTCAATCTTTATTAGAAAGCAATAATGATACCACCTTCATTGGCATAAACCGTGCTGATGCCTGCAGTATTAACAATGATGATGTCCTTGAATCGATATCTTCTCAGTATTTCCTCCTTCATATGCCGTGCTTTTTCCAATGCATTGCAATGGGCGATCCCGATCACTTTTTCCTCCAGCCTTTCACCCTGTTCACCAATGATTTCAATGAGACGCCTTATGGCCTTATTGGAACCTCTCACCTTCTCAACTTCCCGAATATTGCCGGTTCCATCCTCCCCCATAATTGGCTTAATATTTAAAACAGAGGCGAGTTTCCCCTTAACCTTACTGAGACGGCCGGATTTAATTAGGTTGTCCAGGGACTCCAGAACAAAAAATGTTTTCATCTCCTTAATATAGCGGTTAACCTTATCCACGATAGTATGGTTCTCAAGTTTTTCTTCGATGAGTTCATGGATTTTCATAGAGATCAATGTTTCCCCTATGGAAGCGCTTAAAGAATCGAAAACATGGATAAATTTTTCCTTATCCTGTTCCTGATACATATTCTTTGCCAGTAGGGCACTGCTATAGGAACCGCTCAGTGCTGATGAAAGGGTCACAACAAAAATATTATCCCCGGTTTTAAAGCGTTCCATATAATCCCCTGGAGATGGGCAGGATGTTTTAGGTGCATTAGTACTATCCTTCATCTGCTGCAATAAAAGGCCTGTATCCATACTTTCATCATCCAAGATCCTATGGCCATCTATCTCTATAGTTAATGGTACTAAATCAACCTTGAGTCTCTGTTTAAGATCAACATTTAAATCACAACAGCTATCGGCTACAATTTTTGATTTCATACATTCGCTCCTCTATAATTTTAAACCCATCATACCATATTATTTTAAAAATATAACCATATAATGCAAAACTTTCTTAAATCTATTATTTAACATTCCTTCTCCATTTATTCAAATTAATTTATCCTCCCTATTCCTTTATACAATGGTATAATAATACACAATAGAGAGGGAATTATAGGTATTTTGCAAGACTCCAAACATACTTTTTTATGAGTTTACAATCAATGGATATTTTCTACTATATGGGGGCGATGGGATTGGGTTTGAGGAAAAAAATAATTTTTTTGGTACTTACATTAGCTATAGTTTTTTCAGCAGGATGTCGAAGGAGTCCGGGACCAGAGGAGATCTTTTATCAATATGCGAAGCATTGGGAGGAAAAGGACTACGAATCCATGTACCAAAATTTATCGGAAGCTTCCAAGGAGTATATATCCCTGGAGGAGTTCCTTGAGAGGTATCAAAATATTTATCGGGGAATAGAAGCGGATAATATAGAAATTACTATAGGAGAGGCTGGGGAAAAGCAAAGTGATGGGGAGGGGAAAGCTCATGTTCCTTTCACCCTTGAAATGGATACCCTTGCCGGCCATATAGAATTTAGCCAAGAGGCAATATTGGTTCAAGATGGGGAGGGAAATTGGGCCATAGAATGGAAGGAAGGGATGATCTTTCCGGACATGGAGCAGGGGGACCGGGTCAAGGTGGAGACCCTTCCAGCAAAAAGAGGCGAGATCCATGATAGAAATGGGTTGGCATTGGCAGCCAATGGAGAAATACAGATGATTGGCGTGGTGCCTCAAGATTTAGAAGATAGTGGAGAGAAGACCAAGGAAATACTTGCTAAGGAATTTCAAATGTCCTTAGAGGAGATAGAAAGCAAGCTCAATGCTAGTTGGGTAAGACCTGATCTCTTTGTACCTATTGGTGCCCTCCCCAAGGATGCCAATGAAAGAATAGGACACCTAACCTCCCTTCCGGGGGTAATGGCACAAAAAAAGTCCGCAAGGGTTTATCCCTTCAAGGAGGCAGCCGCCCATCTTGTTGGCTATATTGGAAATATCAGTCAGGAGGAGTTGGAGGAACGAAAGGAAGAGGGGTATCATCAAAATAGCATCCTTGGAAAAGCTGGCTTGGAACTGCTCTACGAGAAGCAATTAAGGGCAGTGGATGGAAAGGCCATTAGGATAGTGGATGAAGGTAATAATATTAAAAAAACCATTGTTCAAAGGGAACCACAGGACGGTCAGGACATCCAATTAACCATTGATTCTGTCCTTCAGCGGAATATCTATAGGGAAATGAAGGGGGAGAAGGGAAGCTCTGTGGCATTTAATCCAAGGACTGGGGAGGTTCTTGCCCTCGTCAATAGCCCATCCTACGATCCAAACCAATTTATATTGGGGATGTCCAATGAGCAGTGGAAACAATTAAATGAGGATAAGGATCAACCACTATTAAATCGATTTAGTTCTACCTATGCCCCCGGTTCCATATTTAAACCTATAACGGCAGCGGTAGCGATAGAGAAGGGTGTATTGGACCCCGACCAACCCATAAGCATATCCGGTCTAAAGTGGCAAAATCATCCTTCCTGGGGTGACTATTATGTAACTAGGGTAAACAATATAACAAGCCCATTGGATTTAAAGGATGCCTTGGTATACTCGGATAACATCTACTTTGCCATGGCCGCCCTGGAACTGGGGGAAGAGTCGATGATGGAGGGAGGAGAGGCATTTGGTATGGGGGAGAGTATTCCATTTGAATTTCCTATTCGATCCTCCCAAATGGTCAATGAACAATTCTCCGGAGAGATACAATTGGCAGATAGCGGATATGGGCAAGGGGAGGTTGCTGTGTCTCCCCTTCATATATCCATTATGTATAGCGCTTTTCTAAATGATGGGAACATGGTGCAACCTACCCTCCTAAAGCAGCCGGAAGGGACAGTAAAAATCTGGAAGGAAGGCATTCTATCGGCAGAAACCGCCAATTTAATTAGGGATGCCTTGATACAGGTTGTAGACCATCCCCAAGGAACAGGACGGGCTGGGAAAATTTCTGGTCACACCTTAGGGGGAAAAACCGGTACAGCTGAGCTAAAAAGCAGCCAGGGAGATCAAGGAGTGGAGAATGGCTGGTTCATTTCCTTTGATGGGGATGGCTCTGAGATTTTAGTTACTATAATGCTGGAGGATGTGGGAGAGAAGGGTGGAAGTGCCTATGTGGTTCCCAAGGTAAAAAGAGTTTTACAGGCTTACCTAAAGGAGTAGGAATAAACCTTATCCCCATTGTACAAGCTAGTTAGGAAACTTAGAGAAGGGGAGTTCCTATCCTAAACGCAACCTACTTAGAGAATGTTGGTAAGGATAGAAAAAGAGGAAGGAGGGCTTTAGATTGCATGGTATCCACTTTGATTATTCCTATGCACTTATAGACGAAAATGAGTTGCAAGGTATATCCTCACAGGTGCTCACTGCTCACCACTTACTCCATAATAGATCTGGTGCAGGAAGCGAATTTACAGGTTGGGTAGACTACCCAAAATTTTATCAGGGGGATGAGTTATCAAGGATAAAGGAAGTAGCTGCAAGGATAAGAACCCAATCCCAACTACTTATCGTCATTGGGATTGGAGGATCCTATCTAGGAGCTAGGGCGGTAGTGGAGGCTTTAGGTCACACCTTCCAACACCTATTAGCTCCCCGGGGGCAGGATGTCATCCCCATCCTATACGCCGGCAATAATATTAGCGGCAAATATATGAGTGACCTAATGGAAGTGGTTAAAGACCGGGATTTCACCATCAATGTCATATCCAAATCGGGAACCACAACCGAACCTGCCATAGCCTTTCGCGTCCTGAGGGAGGCATTAGAAAGGAGATATGGGAAGGATGGGGCACGAAGCAGAATCTATGTGACCACCGACAAAGAGAAGGGGGCCTTGAAAAAACTTGCCCTAGCAGAAGGTTATGAATCCTTTACCATTCCCGATGATATCGGAGGTCGATATTCAGTGTTGACCCCGGTGGGGCTGCTCCCCATTGCTGTTGCGGGTATCGACATTGATCAATTGCTAGAGGGAGCTAAGGAGGGGGTGGAGGAGTATGCCAACCCTAATTTGGAAAGGAATGCCTCCTACCAATACGCAGCATTACGCAATATATTGTATAGAAAGGGCTTAGAGCATGAAATCCTTGTGAATTATGAGCCTTCTATGCATTACTTTTCAGAGTGGTGGAAACAACTCTTTGGGGAAAGTGAGGGCAAGGATGGGAAGGGGATCTTTCCGTCCTCTGTAGACTTCTCCACGGATCTTCATTCCATAGGACAGATCATACAGGATGGTCGCAGGAATAAGTTCGAAACCATCATTCAAATAGAGGATCTTCCGAGGGATGTCCTAATAGAGGAGGATCCCCAGGACATAGACGGATTAAATTTCTTAGCCAATCGTAGCTTTAACGATGTGAATAGTAATGCCTTGCAAGGTGCCTTACTTGCCCATGTGGATGGTGGGATACCTAATCTTGTTATTCGCATGCCAAAACTCAATGCCTTCTATTTGGGGAAACTAATATACTTCTTTAAAAAAGCATGTGGCATAAGTGGATATATGAACGGGGTCAACCCCTTTGACCAGCCAGGGGTTGAGGCATATAAAAGGAATATGTTTGCTCTGCTCGGAAAGCCTGGTTTCGAGGAATTACAAAGGGAACTACTGGATCGATTATTGTAAAAGGGAATCATTTAGAAACCTATAGAATCTCTTAACATGATGAGGAATTCGAGGGTTTGCCCAAGCCTTGGAGTCCTTAGATATGATTAAGTAGATTCTTTTTTCGTCCCTTCCCGTACCGTTATTTTGAAAATAATAAAAGATAGAAATATGGACAAACTAAAAAAAAATCAAGGGAAAGGATGGAATTCTCATGTGCCCAAGGCAAATTGCAATTGATATAGGGACTTCTAATACATTGATATATATAAAAGGGCAGGGCTTGGTATTACAGGAACCGTCTGTTGTAGCGGTAAATATTAACAATGATCGGATATTGGCGGTGGGCTATGATGCCCAAAGAATGATTGGAAAAACACCCATGAATATAGAAGTGATTAAACCATTGAAGTTTGGCAGCATCGATCAATTTGATATAGCAAAGGCGATGCTCCAAAAATTTATTGAAAGGGTTGCAGTGACAAAGAGATTTTTTAGGACCTTCTCCAGGGCGCAGGTCCTTGTAGGGGTGCCAAGCGGAGTAACCCAGGTAGAAAGGCGGGGAATTGAGGAGGTCATAAGGGAGGCAGGAGCTAAACAGGTGATGGTAGTGAAAAGTGTTGTTGCTGCAGCCATTGGTGCCGGTGCCTCTATTAACGAGCCACAAATCACCTTCATCGTTGATATTGGAGGAGGCACCACCGATATCGCTGCCATAACCCTGGGAGGCATCCTGGTGGAGAACTCAATAAAAATTGGGGGAAATAACTTTGATGAGGAGATTATTCGATATATAAAGAAGAACTTCAATATGAATATAGGCTCCATAACCGCTGAGAACATAAAAATAAGCATTGGTGATGCTCTGGGTGAGGAGGATCGGAAGATTGAGGCAACCGGTCAAGATCTGGCAACTGGCCTCCCCATGCCTATCCAAGTGAATAGTAGGGAGATATATACCGCCATTGAAAGTCCCCTAAGCAAAATAATATCAGCGATTAAAAAGGTTATTGAGCAATGTCCCCCGGAAAGTGCATCGGATATCCTTGAAAATGGTGTACTACTTACAGGGGGAAGTTCCCTATTAAAAAATTTTGATCTGCTATTAGCAAGGGAGTTGGGAATCAAAGTAACCAGGGTGGAAGATCCATTACTGATTGTGATTGAGGGGCTTGGATTAACCTTAAACCATTTGGACCTCTTGGATAGCATGATGTTAGAATATAACCCGAGGGACATCCACCATAGGAACAAGGGAACAAAAGAACAGGAACATAAGGAATAAAACATCAGCATAAAAATATATTTATAGTAGTATACCTTTATTCCCATGGATGATATGGAATTAGAATAAGGGTATATTTATTTCAAAAATACGGCACTAGCTGCAATCCCTTGTGGCTGTGGCCGTTATTCCTTAATGACTTGGGGGAGGGAAGAATGAATTGGAGGTTATTTATTATTGCTTTTAGCATTTTGTTTTTTGCAGAGCTGGGTGATAAGACACAATTAGCGGTATTCACACTGGTTAGCCAATATAGGGAACCCCTTCCTATATTTTTAGGAGCCTCAAGTGGTTTAGTGTTGGTTACATTGATTGCTGCCCTATTCGGAGAAGTTGTTTCACAATACATACCTCAAAACTATATGCAGTTAGCAGCTGGCATACTCTTTATTTTAATAGGAATATTTATATTAAAGGATGCCTTGCCGCCATTCATAAGGTATTGGACATATTTTTAAACCATATTGTCAACCATCCTCTGAATTAATTTCCTATGTGAAGATGAAATTTTTATGTCCTAATCAATACTATTAAAGAAGGAATTTTTAATTAGATCGAGAAATAATACAAGAACAGAGGTGAGATCATGATTGTAGGCATCGGCTTGGATATGATCGAAATAGAAAGGGTTGGCAATGCTATAAAGAAGAAAAGATTCTTAGAAAGATTCTATACCCCTCTAGAAAGGGAATATTTAATGGATAGGGGGAGGGGGATGGCAAAAACCGCTGCAGGATATTTTGCTGCAAAGGAAGCTGTGGCAAAATCATTGGGAACAGGTTTTTCAGGTTTTAAGTGGCAGGATATAGAGATCGTCAAAACGGATAGGGGGCAGCCACAGGTCCACCTTCAGGGAGGAGCAGAAAGATTGGCAAATGAGCTAAATATATCAAATATTTTTCTCTCTATTTCCCACTGTAATGAGTATGCTATTGCCCAGGCTATAGCAGTAAATGGCACTGAGAATAATAGGAGGGATCGCAAAGGATGATTGCAAGGGAGATTATGGAGCAAAATGTAATCACTGTAACCGAGGAAACAACCATTGAGGAAGTGGCAAGGATTTTAATTGACCATGGTATTAGTGGCGTACCGGTAGTGGATGGGGAAAATCGCTTGAAGGGGATCATAAGCGATGGGGACCTGATCTACAAGGATAAAAAGATTCATATTCCAGCAGCAATACAAATCCTAGATAGCATTATATTTGTAGAAAGTCTGAAAAAATTTCAGGAGGAACTCAGGAAGATTACTGCATACAAGGTAAAGGATATGATGACTCGGGAAGTGATATCCGTTGAGGTGGACACACCCATTGAAGAGATTGCAACCTTAATGATAGAAAAAAGGATTAATCGTGTTCCTGTCTTAGAGGATGGGAAGTTGGTGGGCATTATAACCCGACAAAATATATTAAAGAGCATGATCGGAAATAAAGGAGAGATGTAGGGTTGAAGGCCAGACTATTCCTGTTACTAATGATTATTCTTGTTATTACAGGATGTAATGGCCAAGCCAATGAAAAAATCCTCCGAGGGGCAAAGGGGAAGCTGGATGGCATAAGCTCCTATCAATATACCGCCATTGTAGAGGTGTTCGGGAACAAGGATTCTCAAAAATATGAGATAAACCATTACTATAAGAACGGAAAATATCGATTGGAATCCATTAGCCCGGTGCACCTTAAGGGGAAAATTGTCATCATTGATGATCAACAGACAACCATATACCATCCAAATATCCATCAGAGAATCGTACTGGAGGATATTCATAAGGATCCATATGAGGGGATGTTTTTAGGGGACTTTATCAACTGGGAATTCCAAGCCAACATGGAATACTCGGAAGAAAAAGAGGGTGATAGGGAATATCTGGTGGTAATCAAGGATATTAGCCAAAGGAAGGACTATCATCATAAGCAAAGCATGTGGATTGATAAGGATTCAAAGCTTCCTCAATACATTGAGATATATGATAAGGAGGGGCAGATCCGAGTCCATATCACCATAAAGGATTTGATTATAAATGGGGACATTAGGGATGAACTATTTGAATTGAATGAATAGGGAGGGTATACTAGAGGGGTACCTTCATTTATTGGAGGGACCTGGATAAGGCAGGGACCATGAAACTATAGACAGGAAAGAGGAGTTTTTATGACCGATGGGCTAAATCATCGTCCTACATGGATCGAAATTGACTTAGATGCTATTTCAAATAATTTTCAAGAGATAAAAAGGCTTGCAACCGGTAAAAAAACAATGGGTATTGTAAAGGCAGATGCCTATGGACATGGATCCTTTGAAGTGGCAAATGTCCTAATAGAAAATGGGGTGGACTATCTGGGAGTAGCCATTTTAGAGGAGGCCATTGCATTAAGAGAGGCAGGAATCACACATCCCATTATGGTATTGGGACATACACCCATAGAGCAGATCCAGGATGTTGTTTACTGGGATATTATCCAGACAGCTTATAGTAGGGACTATATAATTGCATTGGATAGGGAGGGCAGGAAACAGAAAAAACCAGTAAAAATCCATATCAAAGTGGATACGGGCATGGGGAGAATAGGTTTTCTGGAAGAGGAGGAAGTCGTAGAAGTTATAAAGGAAATCCAGAGCTTATCCCATATCATACTGGATGGCATCTTTACACATTTTTCTGTTGCAGATCAAAGAGATAAAAGCTATACTGAGGGGCAGCTGGCAGCTTTTCATAACATCCTAAGGGCACTAGAGGCCGAAGGGATTCATATACCAGTAAAACATTGTGCCAATAGTGCTGCTATTATCAGTATGCCCCAAACCCACTTGGACTTAGTTCGACCTGGAATTGCCCTATATGGGTGGTATCCATCCAAGGAGATCCCCAAGGAAAATATTCTGTTAAAACCTGCCATGTCTTTTAAAACTAGGATCGCTCATATTAAAAGGGTGCCGAAAGACACAAGTATAAGCTATGGAAGAAAATTCATATGTCAGAGGGAGTCTACCATTGCCACCCTACCTGTGGGCTACGCTGATGGTTACTCTCGGATGTTAACAGGGAAGGCACAGGTGCTGATAAAAGGGAAAAGGGTACCGGTGGTTGGAGCCATATGTATGGACCAATGTATGATCGATATCACTGATGTGCCCGATGTAAATCTAGGGGACGAGGTAATACTCTTTGGGGAAGGTTTGCCCGTGGAAGAATTGGCAGATCAGCTAGGGACCATAAGCTATGAGATACTCTGTATGATCAATAAACGGGTTCCAAGAATCTATCGAAGGAACGAGGAAATTATTGAAATAAAGAGTTCGATTGTTTCCCATTAAATGTTATGTATTTCTGTATATTGACACAATCTTACAGCATAATATATAGTATATATTAGAGTATATAAGTGATGTCTATAAACAACATTTTACTATTTTGAAATAGGAAAGTTCGGCTTGTTTTTAGGCCTCAAACTTTTCTATTTCATTAGTGTGGCGCTAGACGCTATCTTGAGGCATCGTTGCCAAAGAAGTAGGAGGTGCTATAAGTGGGAGAGTCAAAAAGGATTATTGTAAGTTTGCCTGACACACTATTAAAGGAAGTAGATGATATTGTCTATATGGAGAAGAAAAATAGGAGTGAATTTATTCGAGAGGCAATGAAATTGTATATTCGAGAAAAACGAAAAGTTGAGATGAGGGAATCACTGAAGAAAGGTTATACCGAGATGGCAAATATTAATTTAGCTTTAGCAGAATCTGCCTTTAGTGCGGATTTTCATTCATTAGATTTGTATGAAGCTATATTATCGGAGAGTGAATGAGCTTGATTGTAAAAAGAGGAGATGTTTTTTATGCGGATTTGAGTCCTGTTGTTGGCTCTGAACAAGGTGGAGTCCGCCCTGTACTTGTGGTACAGAATGATGTTGGGAATAAATATAGCCCAACCATCATTATTTCTGCCATTACATCTCAAATCAACAAGGCAAAACTACCAACCCACGTTGAAATTAGTGCCTCAGAATTTGGCTTAAACAAGGACTCTGTTGTACTTTTGGAACAGATTAGGACGGTTGATAAGAGAAGGTTACGGGAAAAGATTGGTCATTTTAATGATGAGTTAATGGAAAAGGTCAACGAAGGACTCCTTATTAGTTTTGGACTGGTAGACTTTTAAATCCAAAAATAGGATAATTAGAAGAGAGAATGGGAGAATATAAGCAGAATATACTTATATTCTCCTTCTTAATTATTTTAGTTAGGGTGATCAAATGAAGGATGAATTGATGACAAAAAAAAGATATATTGTACTATTGGAATACCTTGGGATTACCTTAGGTTGTGCCATTATGGCGGTCTCCTTAAATGCCTTTAGTGTACCTAATCGAATAGCTCCGGGAGGTGTCAGTGGAATAGCAACCGTGTTCCACTACCTATTTAGGCTTCCTGTTGGGGTCACCATGCTTGCCCTAAATGTCCCCCTATTTCTTTTGGGGGTTAAGGTGCTGGGGAAGGGAGTGGGGATAAAGACCCTTTATGGAACTATCGTCCTATCGATATTCATTGATTATGTTTTTAAGATGGTACCCTTTACCTTTGACTTGTTGTTGGCATCAGTATTTGGCGGTATTGTCATGGGTGTTGGATTAGGCTTGGTGTTTCGATTTGGAGGAACCACAGGGGGGACCGATCTAGCGGCAGCTATTGTCAACAAGTTCATTCCCGGATTCACTGTAGGAACCATTTTGATGGCCATTGATTTTTTTGTGGTCCTTGTGGCAGGTTTGGTGTTTAAACAACCTGAAATCTCCCTGTATTCCATCATTAGCCTGTTTACCTCTATAAAAATGCTTGATTTTGTACAGGAAGGACTGGGATACGCAAAGGCTTTTTATATTATCTCCAATCAGCCGGAGGAAATATCCAGGCAGGTGATCAAGGAACTGGATCGAGGAGTAACAGCCCTTTCTGGCAAGGGCATGTATACTATGGAGGAAAGGGATGTACTGCTCTGTGTTGTTCAACGCTCCCAGGTAAATCGGTTAAAGGAAATTGTGCAAAGCATAGATCCTAAGGCATTCGTCATACTATCAGAGGTACGGGAAGTGCTGGGGGAAGGATTTAAGGATCTGCTAAACAGGTAAAAAACGATCCAACCTATAGGGAACAAAATTGATTTAAATAAATTTGTCCAGATAAGGTTAAATATGTTAAAATATATGTAAGGAAATTACATAAATGGATCTTTTCTTAGACACGATATGATATCTGAATTATATAGTAGATTTTTTATTTACTATATATGCAGCGCGTATTGTGTTTAAGAAAACTCTATTGTGAAATTTCCTTACATAAATCTTTATTATAAAATTTCTGGGGAATTTAAAAAAGGAGGGGTTACATTGAAAATCTTTGACTACTTACAGGAAGACAATTATGAGCAACTGATCTTTTTTCAATCAAAGGATGTAGGCCTAAAGGCAATCATTTGTATCCACAATACAGCTCTAGGGCCAGCTCTCGGTGGGACAAGGCTTTGGAATTATCAATCTGAAGAAGAAGCCATTGAAGACGCACTAAGATTAGCGAGAGGTATGACATATAAAAATGCGGCAGCAGGATTAAATGCTGGCGGAGGAAAAGCAGTAATCATCGGAGACCCAAATAAAATAAAATCAGAAGAACTATTTAGAACCTATGGAAGATTTATTGAAGGACTGGGTGGAAGATTTATAACTGGCCAGGATATGAATATTACTCTACAGGATTTAGCCTATATGAATGAAGAGACCGACTATCTTGCCGGGTTAGAAGGTAAAAGTGGTGCTCCAGCCCCAGTAACAGCCTTCGGAGTATATAGAGGAATCCTTGCAGCTACTAAGGAAGTATACGGAAGTGAGGAATTAGAAGGGAAGAAAGTAGCAGTTCAAGGCTTAGGAGCAGTTGGATATCAACTTTGCAGACATCTTAATGAAGCAGGGGCAGAACTATATGTAACAGATATTGTAGAAGCGAGAGTTAAAGATGCCGTTGATGAGTTTGGGGCAACAGCTGTTGGCAAAGAAGAAATATATGGTGTGGATTGTGATATATTTGCTCCATGCGCAATGGGAGCTGTCATTAATGATAATACCATAAATCAATTAAAATGTAGGATTATAGCAGGATCGGCAAATAATCAATTAGCGGATAGGAAACATGGTGACCTATTAATGGAAAAGGGTATACTCTATATTCCGGACTATGTGATTAATAGTGGCGGGGTCATTAATGTGTATGAGGAACTACAAGGCTATAATAGGGAAAGAGCTATGGGAAGAGCTTCTGCTATATTTGATAGTGTAACAAGGCTCATTGAAATATCAAAGAGAGATAATATCCCGACCTATCTAGCAGCTGATAGAATGGCAGAGGAAAGGATTGCAAAACTGGCAAAGCTAAACAGTTTATATAGATAGGGATCGATCTAATAGATAGAGTTGCTTCTAGACTATATTCACAGGAGCAACTCTATTTATTTTAATTTTTTTAAACTTTCTAGTCGTTAACCCTTCCAACACAGCAAGCAAAAGGCTCTTTTCATAGGGGGGAAGCTGTGGTAGAATAAAAAATGAATTGAAGTATAGAGGGGGAGTTTCCTTTGGGCATTCATACCATCAAGCAGATTATAGCATATTCTTTAGTTTTTATATTCATCTTCGGACTTACCTCTACCTTTGCAGCCAAGGATTTCATTGGACAGGCTAATGAAATCGTCGGACTAAAGGGTGATGATTTAATAAGGATGCAGGTAGCATTGAATAATGGAGAAAGTTCGGATGAGATGGAGAAGGAACCCTCCAATGAGCAAAAAGGGGAGGAGCTAAATTTAGACTTCCTTAAGGATCAGAGGGTGACCTATAGAAATGGGGATACCCATGATAGGATTAAGGATTTTCAAGAGATTCTAGTAGAACTAGGCTATCTAAATGGCACCCCGGATGGGATGTTTGGCTCTATGACTGAGAATGCCGTGAAGGAATTTCAGAGGGAAGAAGGACTGGAAGAGACCGGAACCTTAAATGCGGAAACCCAGATTGCTCTAGAGGAATCCCTAGAGGCATTAAGCCAAGAGGATCAAGAGGAAGAAAATGACGAACAGGAGGTCCAAGGGGAGCAAGGCAGCCAAGGGGAAGACATCGGGAGTTCGAATGAGGGAAGTGGGACAGGCAGTATAGAGCATACCGTAAGCGCCAATGAGACCCTATTTCATATCAGTAAAAAGTACAATGTCCCCATTCATAGGATTCTACAAGCCAATAACCTATCTGAGAATTCGATCCTTAACATTGGGCAAAAACTAATAATACCCCGGGAGTAAAGTAAAGGCAGGATGTGTGCCCCTGAGTTTGGTCCTTCTGCTCAGATAGTTTACCTCTTTTTAAAATAAATGACAGGTAAAAGTGGTTCGCTAATTCGCGAAAGGACCAAAACTCAGGACCTTAGGTTTTTTATTAAACAAACTAGAAAGAGCTGAAATGATGAAGCTAGGATGCTTCATTTTTTTATTTTTATAGTAAAAAGCTGTGAAAAAGGTACTTTTTAATTGTACGGCTGTATTTTTACCATCATTGGGGAATGTTGTTAAAACTTTGGTTAAGGGAAGCAAGTTATGGGTATATACCCATATAGAATTTCTATACATCATTTAGTTGCATAGAAAAAATCTATATGGAGGTGGAGTATGGAAGAGTTCAAGCCAGGATGCCAACGACCGGCAATCCAAAAGCCAAGACAAGTACAAGAAAATGGCTCAAAAGAAGAGGTAGTTGTAAAGGAGGAGAGGATGAGCATGATTCAAGTTGGGAAACCGGCACCACAATTTACTGCCCCTGCCTATTTTAATGGGAAATTTGTCAATGTTAGCCTAGAGGAGTTTAAGGGGAAATGGGTCGTACTTTGCTTCTATCCAGGGGATTTCACCTTTGTCTGAGCGACTGAAGTTTCAGCAGTTGCTGAAATGAATCCAACATTTGAAGAGCTAGATGTACAGGTACTATCGGTCAGTACTGATTCAGTATTTACCCATAAGATGTGGAATGACAATGAATTATCTAAGATGATCGGAAAGGACATCCCCTTCCCTATGTTGTCCGATCAGGATGGCAGTATCGGTAAGTTGTACGGTATCTATGATGAGGATAGTGGAACCGAAACCAGGGGAAGATTTATCATTGATCCCGATGGCATTGTCCAGGGTTTCGAGGTATTGACCCCGACGGTGGGTAGAAATGTATCCGAAACCATTAGACAGATTAAGGCATATCGGCTGGTTCGGGCTTCCGGAGGCACTGAGGTCACTCCATCCGGTTGGAAGCCCGGTAAGAGGACTCTAAAACCTGGACCTGACCTTGTTGGAAATGTATGGAAGGAATGGAAGGTATCCGAAGCCTTTGAGGATTAATTGGATTGGATTTAAAGATGAGTAGTGGCATAATACCACTACTCATCTTTTATTTACCAAGAAGGTACATTTTTTAAAACAAACAAAAAGTTACCCGGTGAAAGTTTAGATGTTATTGTTATTGGGGTAAATGTTTAAGACAGACAGAATATAGTATATTAATAGTAAGGAAGCTTTCTAAGGGGGTAATACTATGGCGAACAACAATAGAAAAGGCTCTACCAAGGAACGGGCTGCATTATCCTATGAACAGTTAAAGAATGTGGTTGATCAAAATATCTTCAATTTTGAAACCACCGAGGATGTCCCACAATTATCCGGCATTGTTGGTCAGGAGCGGGGACGATCCTCTATGACCTTTGGTCTAAATGTAAACAAGGAAGGTTATAATATCTATGTTGCGGGGATACCAGGTACTGGAAAAACCAGTTTTACAAAGTCCATTGTAAAGGAATTTTCTAAAAGAGATGTGGCATTGAAGGATTGGTGCTATGTATACAATTATGAGGATAGATACCGTCCCAAGGCATTGGGTTTACCTGTTGGATTGGGAAGAACCTTTAAGGAGGATATGAGGGAATTTGTCGAGGAATTAAAAATAGAAATACCGCGAGCATTTAGTGGGGAGGATTATCAGAAGAAGAAGGCTTCCATAATAAGGGATTATCAGGAAAAAAGCAGCAAAACCATGGAAAAACTAAACGGGATTGCCAGGGAATTTGGTTTTATGATTAAGCAATCAGGTTCGGGCTTTGTAACCATACCCTTGATGAATGAAAAACCAATAAGTGAGGACCAGTACAATAATTTAGACCGGGAACAATTGAAGGAGATTGAAGAAAAATCCTCCATTTTACAGGAGAAAGTTCTGGAGTTCACAAATGAGATCCGGGAACAAGAAAAGGAAGCAAGGAGAATATTGGAATCCCTAGATAATAAAACGGCACTTATTGCTGTTGGCTATCAGATGGAGGAGTTAAAGAAAAAATATAAGGATTGCGAAGAGATCATTCAATATCTAGAGGATACCCAGGAGGATATATTAAATAATATAGATGATTTTAAGGTGCAACAGGAGGAGGAGAGTACCAATCCCTTTAGCTTCTTAAAGGGGAGGCAGAGTGATTTTGCCCATAAGTACAAGGTTAACCTTATAGTGGATCATAGTGAAACTGTTGGTGCCCCAGTGGTCACTGCAGACAACCCGACCTATTACAATCTTATTGGAAAAGTGGAGTATGAGAATAAGATGGGGGTTTTAAGCACAGATTTTACAAAAATCAAGGCTGGCTATCTCCATCAAGCCAATGGGGGATATATCATTATTCAAGCCATGGATATATTGACCAATAGCTATGGCTGGGATGCTTTAAAAAGAGCACTAAAGACCGAGAAACTCAATATTGAAAATATTGGGGAACAAATGGGTTTGGTAGCCACCACCTCCATCAAGCCTGAACCCATCCCCTTAAGTGTGAAGGTCATACTAATAGGTAGTCCATATATCTACCAGCTCCTCTATAGCTATGACGAAGATTTCAAAAAGCTTTTCAAAATAAAGGCGGATTTTGATATTGAGATGGAAAGCAATTTAAAGAATATGAATCGATTGGCAAGTTTCATTCGCACCCACTGTGAAGAGGTTGGTTTAAGGAGCTTTGACAGGAGTGCAGTCGCCAAGGTAGTTGAGTACAGTACTAGATTAGCCGGACACCAGGAAAAGCTATCCACAAGATTCAATCAAATCGTGGAGATATTGTACGAGGCTGACACATGGGCAAGATTAATGGGGGACCAATTAGTGTCAGCAAAACACATTGATAGGGCAATTGAAGAAAAGAAGTACCGTGCCAATCTTTACGAAGAAAAGATTCAGGAAAGCATCCGGGAGGGGGATATTCTAATTGACACAGAGGGCGAAAAGATAGGCCAGGTAAATGGGCTTGCCGTATACCAATTGGGCCAATACACCTTCGGTAAACCTTCTAGGATAACAGCTACCACCTATGCTGGGCAAAAAGGGATCATCAACATTGAGAGGGAAAGTAAGATGAGTGGGAATATACACAATAAGGGAGTCTATATCCTTGGGGGTTATCTTGGAGAAAAATTTGCCCAGGACCAGCCCTTAGCACTTTCCGCCAATCTCGCCTTCGAACAATCCTATGGAGGGGTGGATGGAGATAGTGCTTCAAGTACGGAGCTTTATGCTATCCTATCAAGTCTAGCAGAGGCTCCCATCAATCAAGGGCTAGCGGTAACAGGATCGGTCAACCAAAAAGGTGAGATTCAACCCATAGGTGGTGTGAATGAAAAAATTGAGGGCTTCTTTGATGTATGCAAAAGCAAGGGACTCACTGGAGAACAGGGAGTACTCATTCCCCATCAGAATGTAAAAAACTTAATGTTGAAGGATGAGGTCATTGCGGAAGTAAAAAAAGGAAATTTTCATATTTACCAGATCAGGACGGTTGAAGAAGGGATCGAGTTGTTGACAGGGATTCCAGCTGAGATCAGGGATGAAAAGGGGGAATATGCCAAGGACTGCATCTACGGGAGGGTGACAGAAAAACTAAGGAGATTTATTGAGGTAGCAAAACAGGATCAAGGGAGTCAGAAGGATTAAAAATTCCATCATCAAAACGAACAACCCTATGTTTTCATTCCATAGGGTTGTAGTCATTTTTTCTTGCTTCGATTAGCCTTTTCTCAGTTAGAATAAAATCTACCGGAATATCAAAGTCCTCTACCGGAAACTCATCCACCAATTGAAGTTCAAAGGATAGGCCTATTGTGGGCGGTTTTTTTTCCAAGGTGGAGAGAAAACGGTCATAGTATCCCCCACCATAGCCCAAACGGAAACCATCCATAGTAAAAGCAAGCCCAGGTACTAGGATTAAATCTAACTCAGAGGAGGGTACAGGTCTCATCGCTTCCTTCTTAGGTTCCAAAAGACCCCAATGTCCTATGGTTAGATCCTCTTTAAAATGGAGGACTTGGGAGAGAAGTAGTTCCCTTGTGTCCGGCTTGGTCACTGGGACTATAATTTTTTTACCTTCCTTTAGTGCCTGAATAATAAATTCATGGGTAAAGACCTCCTGCCCGATGCTTACATAGGACATGATGCAGCTTGAATCCTGATATAAGGGGAGTCGATATAGCTGTTGGAATAATTTCTGACTTTTTAATTGGATCTCCTTCCTGGTTAAATCATTCCTTTTGTTTTGCATGATCTTCCTCAGTGTAGATTTATTCATAAAACCCCTCCCTAGAGTGATGCAATAAAGATGAGACAACTTTTGCTCATTTCATTATCCGTAACATTCAATATTAAAATCTTATAAAAATTTTAGGTAAAATACCAGAAAAATAAAGGAATTTGGTGAATTGTATAGAAAACTAATATAAAATATATTACCATATTACACATAATTAGAAAAAATATACATTATGTAAATGTCATATTTTCTGCTATAATGGTTTTGATACAATTTGTTTACAATTAAAATATCCTATAGATAAAAAATGTCCTGTGAACGAAGGTTACATATTGCGTGGAAATAACTGCATGGAGCTGATAGAAAATGATTGAACTAATTGATGTATGCAAGGACTATGATAATGAGCATAGGGCGTTGAATAATATTAATTTGAAGGTGGAAAAGGGTGAATTTGTTTTTATCGTCGGAGCCAGTGGAGCCGGAAAATCCACCTTTATAAAATTACTTTTGAAGGAGGAGAACCCTACCTCTGGCAAAATAATAATGGAGAATCGTGACATCACCCATTTAAACCAAAGGGAAATTTCCTTATTGAGGAGAAATATGGGGGTTGTCTTCCAGGATTTTCGACTATTACCAAATAGGACGGTCTATGAAAATGTAGCCTTTGCTATGGAAATTATTGAGGAATCGCCGAAAAATATTAGAAGGCAGGTTCCAATGGTATTGGGTATGGTAGGTCTAAGTGAAAAAGCAAGGAATTATCCCCACCAATTATCCGGCGGTGAGCAGCAGAGGGTATCCTTGGCGAGAGCCATAGTAAATAATCCACAGTTGTTGATTTGCGATGAACCTACTGGGAATTTAGACCCCAATACATCCATAGGAATTATGGATCTACTTAATGAAATAAATTACAGAGGTACGACCATCATCATGGCAACCCACGCCAAAGACATTGTTAATGAAGCCCAAAAAAGAGTTATTACATTAGAAAACGGATGTATCATCAGCGATCAAGAGAAGGGTGGATATTACCATGAAGATTAGGACCTTTAGAATATTCTCTAGGGATGCGATACAAAGCATATGGCGGAATTCCTGGATGAGCGTAGCTTCGGTTAGCTCGGTAATAGCGGTATTAGTGATCCTTGGTATGGTATTGATCTTTATGACCAATATACAGCATATTGCAACCACTGTGGAGGGAACCATAGAATTAAAAGCATTTCTAGATGTGGATATCCAGCCTGAACAGATCCAACAAGTTCTAGCCGAATTAAAGAAGGATGATCGGATAGAATCCATAGAATTTGAATCTAAAGAGGATGCCTTGGAAAAATTTTCCCAACAGATTGGCGATAGGAAGGATCTGATGGCAGGATTTGAGGAAAATAATCCCATGCAAAATGCCTTTATTATAGGCCCCAAGGACCCCAATGAAGTTAGGGAGATCGTCCAGTCTATTAGTGGGATCCAAGGGGTTGACGAGGTAAAGTACGGGGAGGAAATCATCGAAAAAATACTGCAATCCACCTACTTTGTAAGGGTGTTTACCATTATTATTACCTTGATCCTATCGGGAGTCTCCATCTTCATCATTTCTAACACCATTAAGTTGACGGTTTTCTCTCGGAAGAGAGAGATTAGCATTATGAAATATGTTGGTGCGACCAATTGGTTTGTGCGATGGCCCTTTATAATAGAAGGAGCGATCATAGGAATTCTGGGCGCTATTTTTTCAATACTGATATTAAGTTATGGGTACTATTATTTTACAGGGTTAGCACAGAATAGCATCCTATCCATGATCTCAACTGCATTGGTACCGGCTCGGGAGATGATTGGACAGGTTACTTTCTACTTTATTATTGCAGGCCTTCTGATAGGTATCTTTGGAAGTCTACTCTCTATTCGAAGGTTCTTAAGGGTATAATCTTGTATTAGTTTTATAAAAAGGGGGACAATTGGGAATGCGGAAATTGGTATCAAAGGCACTGGTGTTGATATTATTAATAGGTGCCCTTTTGCCTACGGCAGGGGTTTATGCATCAGACATTTCTAAGAATCAAAGCAAGTTGGAAAACATCAATAAGGATTTGAAAAAAATTGAAAAAAAGTTGGAACAATCTAAAAACCAACAGAAGGAAGCTAAAAATGAACTTGTCGAGTTGGACAGGCAATTGCAGCAGGCAAATTCCCAACTTGATAGGGCAAAATCAGAGCTAGCTACTTGCAACCAAAAACTTGAAAGAGTGAAGGAAGAGCTAAATAAGGCGGAGGAAGAATTGACCGAACATAACCTGACCCTTGAGGAACGAATTCGAGTGATGTATAAGAATGGGGCAGTGGGTTATTTGGAGGTATTGTTGGAGTCAAAAAGTTTTGCGGATTTCATCTCCCGTTTCGACGCCATTAGAACCATTGTGGAGTATGATTTAAACCTTTTGACATCCCTTACCGAGAAGAAGGAAGAAATAGAGACCAAAAAGGAAGAGATACATAAGGAACAGCAAAGAGCCTTGACCCTGAAGAACCAATTGGAGAGTAAGGCGAATGAAGTAAAAAACTTACAGGTGTCCCGACAAAAATATGTAGCAAAGCTCGAAAGTGATATTGCTGAGTATGAGAAACAAGAGAGACAGTTGGAAAGGGATTCCGCACAGATCCAAAGAATTATCCAGGAGGCAATAAGAAGGCAACAAGGGTCCAATAATTCCAATAGCAATGCAAAGTATACAGGTGGTGCTATATTATGGCCAGTTCCCGGGCATACTCGTATTAGCTCCCCCTATGGATGGCGTATCCATCCGATTTTCGGTGTTCGAAAGTTTCATACCGGTATTGATATACCAGCACCGACGGGTACCCCCTTTATAGCGCCGGCGGATGGAACAGTAACCTATGCAGGATATATGGGAGGATATGGCTATACGGTCATCGTTGATATAGGAGGAGGCATCTCCATACTAGGTGCCCACAATAGCAAGTTACTGGTCAGTGCCAATCAAAATGTGTCCAAGGGACAAGCCATAGCAAGGATCGGCTCCACTGGTAATTCAACCGGACCTCACTCCCATTTTGAAGTTAGAAAGAATGGAAATCACACCAATCCCCTACCCTATGTGGGGAGATAGAAGCAAGCCTAAAGGCTTGCTTTGTTTTTTTGCAAAACCAGGTTCAGGTGTTATAATGATACTATAATAAAAGATGGGTATTGGACATATAATGAATAGAAAGGTCGTAAATTAAGTTTGATCCCTATTAGACAATGAGGTGGTTCCCAATTGAAGAATAAGAAAATCATATGGTTGGCTGTGATACTTGCCTTATTGCTTACCAATACAGCCACTTTTTTGCTGTCGAACTCTTTATCCCTTGCCCTGGGCAACAAAGTTATTCTTACGACGGATAATGCAAGTACAGCTGTAGAACTAAAGAAATTGGTCATGCTGAAGAACTTTTTGGAAGAGAACTACTATAAGCCTATTGAGCAGGATGTTTTAATGGAGGGTGCCATGAGGGGGATGTTCCAATCCATCGGCGACCCCTATACCGTCTATCTGACCCCAAGTGAATATGATGGTTTTATGACGCAAACCGAGGGCACCTTTGGTGGGATTGGGATCCAGGTGTCCATGGATGAAAACGGCTTTGTTACTATTATAGCACCTATTGAGGATACACCGGGTGAAAGGGCAGGTCTATTAAGCGGGGATAAGGTTATAAAGGTAGATGGAGAGGATGTGGTTGGGAAGGACCTAAATGAAGTGGTCAATAAGATGAAGGGCGAACCGGGCACCAAGGTTACCCTAACCATTTCAAGGGAAGGAAGAAGTGGCTACTTGCAGAAGGAAATCATTCGGGAAATCATACGGATACAAACGGTAAAGAGTGAAGTTATTGATGAACATATAGGGTATATTCGCATAAGTACTTTTGATAGGAAGACCGCCGAAGATTTCAATACCCACTTAGATGAATTGGAGAGTAAAGGTATCAAAGGTCTCATTATTGATCTCAGGGGAAACCCAGGGGGACTGCTTAATGAGGTTGTTAAAATAGCTGATCGAATTTTAGGCGAACAGATTATCGTTTATACTGAGGACCGCAATGGGAATAGATATAACAACTATTCCGATGAAAAAAACAAAATCCACATCCCATTGGTGGTACTGGTCAATGAGGGTAGTGCAAGTGCATCCGAGATTCTCGCTGGTGCAGTAAAGGACAGTAATTCAGGAACCCTTGTGGGCACCACTACTTTTGGTAAAGGGCTGGTGCAAAATGTAGAGAGCCTATCCGATGGTTCAGGATTTAAATATACTTCCTCAGAATACTTTACACCTGACGGAACCAATATACATGGAAAAGGGATACAGCCTGATGTTGTGGTACACATGCCTGAACACTTGGCAGAGCGCCCTAAGGTAGGGCTAGAAATAGATCCACAATTCCAAAAGGCGAAGGAAATCTTAGAGTCAAAGATATCAGTTGCTAAATAAGGGGGAAGAAAATGAATCCCATATTTGACGCCCTTTGGATGGGCTTAATATCATTGGCACGAATTATTTTCCACCCAATTTTTTGGGTGGTCATTTTTATCGTCTCTAGTCAGCATAAAAAACGAATGGAAGCGGAGATTAAAATCCTTGGTATGACACGGAGAGGATTGCTCCATAGGACCATGGACTCTATTATTTTAGGATTGGCTGGTGGGCTCATAGGGAGCATACTAATGATCCTTATCGGTGTTTCCCTAAGACAGGAAGGAATCATATATATCTGGCCGACGGCAATATTACTGTTCATGATTAAGTCCCGATACCTATGTTTTTCCTATGCCGGAGGCCTACTATCCTTGTTATACTTGATCTTTGGCTTTCCCAGCATTGATGTACCGGGGCTAATGGCATTGGTTGCAATACTGCATTTTATTGAGAGCTTTCTAATATTTTTCAATGGGGATCAGGATGGGCTGCCAATCGTTGTAGATCATGGTAATGGGAAACACATTGGGGGCTATAGCTTACAGGGATTTTGGCCTATTCCCGTAATCATTTTGACCCTATTGATGGATTATCCGGTGGATCCCAACTCCTTGATTGAAATGCCTGACTGGTGGCCTATCATAAAGCCCATGGGAATCCAGGATATGGAGGGGGTCACCTTTTTAATGGTAAGTATAGTGGCAGCACTGGGCTATGGCGATTTAGCCCTGACCCAGGTCCCAAAAAGGAAGGCTAGGAGATCTGCCCTTCGCCTAGGTATCTATAGCGTTATTCTATTAATCCTATCCATTATTTCCTCTAGAACTCCCATTGTACAATGGGTAGCGGCACTGTTTGCCCCCATTGCCCATGAACTCCTTATAATATGGGGGCGTAAAGAGGAGGAAGAGGGGCAAGCGATTTTTACCTTTCCCCAAAGGGGAGTTCGGGTGCTGGACGTATTGGAGGGATCTGCATCCCATAGGCTAAACATTGGGAGGGGAGATATTATTTACTCCATCAATAATATTCCGGTTGATAGCGAGAGGGATCTCAGACAAATATTAGATCAACAGCCTACCTTTGTGTGGATTGAGGGAGAAAAACTTTCGGGTGAAAAGTTTACAAAGGAATTAAAGGCATATCCTTATGGGTTGAGGACTCTAGGCGTACTACTGTTGCCCGAATATTCTAAAATAACCTATGTGATGAAGGAAAAGGATGGGATATTAAAGTCCTTTTTAAATAGGATTGCAAGCAAGGGAAACCCTCCTGATTAAAAAGAATAAACTCTCCATGGGGAGTTGTAAATAACTTAAGCTCCCATGGGGAGTTTGAGTTAGTATCTTTTAAATCTCTTCATCTCCCTTTTAAAATTCTTCCTAGTATTCCCGTATCTTCTTCGAAACTTAATATAATCAATTAAATCCTTACCAAAGAAAATAAAGAAATTGATGAGGGAGGCAATAACTGCCAATCGTTCTCCCATACTTCCGAAAAGGATGGTAAAGGCAAAGAAAGCCCAATTAAGGTAGGCAAGCCACTTAATTTTTATAGGGAGAATAAGAAATAGGTGCACCTCTACATCTGGAAATAGGTAGGCAAAGCCTAAAAAGAGGGAAAGGTTTAAATAGAAGCTGGTCCCATACCCTGTGATAAAGGCGGCTATGATGGTTCCTACCATTCCAAATAGGTAGTATAGATTGAATTTAAAGCTGCCCCACTCATTCTCTAGGGTGGTCCCTATCATGTAATAGAAGTAGAGTACAAAAAATATGAAGAGCATGGAGGAGGCAGGAGGGATAAAAACAAAGCTAATCACCCTCCAAATCTGCCCCTCCATAATCATTCCTGGAATAAAGGCCAAATAATAGGTTATAGGGATCCTCAAAACCATCTGAATAAGATAAGCAGCTGCAGTTCCCCCGACAATATAGTACATGAGATTAGGTATTGCATATCTTCCAAATTTTCTTTCCAGCCTATTGATCCAATTCATGGGAAAATCCTTTCATAATGGAATTTAGATTGTTACCCTTACCTATGGGGTCAAATAGATTCACTTTATTTAGTTTGATAGCCGATAGTAAGGGTAGCAAAGAATAATGCTTATTGATATCTAAAGTTATTAATCATTATAATACCATATATGGGTAAAATATAAAACCCATAGCAAGAATAGTGAAATGCATCCTAGGTCGTTGACAAATGCATGGGTGAAGAGTATAATTCTTTCGAACATATGTTTTGTCAACCCATATTATTATGTAAACCTATTTGGGTGTGGTATAATATTATTATTTGAAAAGATGATGCTTTTTGGCGGTGAGATCGATGAATAAATTTAAAGTAATATCCTCATTTGAGCCTAGGGGTGACCAGCCCGAGGCAATTGAAGAGCTTAGCCACGGGATCCTACAGGGCAAGAAGTTTCAAACCCTATTGGGGGTAACCGGATCAGGAAAGACCTATACCATGGCGAAGGTCATAGAGAGGGTGCAAAAGCCAACCCTAGTTATAGCACATAATAAAACCCTCGCTGCCCAATTGGCAAGTGAATTTAGGGAATTCTTCCCCCACAATGCGGTAGAGTACTTTGTAAGTTACTACGACTACTACCAACCTGAAGCCTATGTACCTAGCTCGGATACTTATATTGAGAAGGATGCCTCCATCAATGATGAGATTGATAAACTAAGGCACTCGGCAACAGCAGCACTTTTCGAAAGAAGGGATGTTATCATCGTTGCAAGTGTCTCGTGCATCTACGGTTTGGGCGACCCCATAGATTATGAAAACCTGGTAGTATCCCTTCGTCCAGGCATGGAAAAGGACAGAGACCAGGTTATAGGCAAGCTCATTGAAATTCAATATACTAGGAATGATATTAATTTTACCCGTGGGACCTTTCGGGTACGGGGGGATGTGTTGGAGATCTTTCCCGCATCCTCTTCCGAAAGAGCGGTTCGGGTAGAATTCTTTGGGGATGAGATCGATCGCATCACCGAGATCGATGTTCTAACCGGAGAGATCATCGGCCTGAGGAATCATATCTCCATTTTCCCAGCATCCCACTACGCCACATCGCCAGAAAAGATGGAGGATGCCATAAGAAGCATTGAGGAAGAACTTCAAGAAAGGCATCAACAATTAATTTCAGAGGGCAAGCTATTGGAGGCACAGAGGATTCTGCAAAGAACCAATTTTGATATAGAGATGCTGAAGGAAATGGGCTATTGTAATGGAATAGAAAATTATTCACGCCACATCAGTGGCCGGCCCCCGGGAAGCCCACCCTTTACCCTGATCGACTATTTTCCCGAAGACTTCATAATAATAGTGGATGAGTCCCATGTGACTCTTCCCCAGGTACGAGGGATGTATGCGGGAGACTATTCCCGGAAAAAATCCTTAGTGGATTACGGGTTTAGGCTGCCCTCCGCCTTTGATAATAGGCCATTGACCTTTGAAGAATTCGAGGAACGCATCCATCAAATGATATTCGTATCAGCGACGCCTGGGCCCTATGAGAAGGAGCACAGCCAGGGTATTGTAGAGCAAATCATAAGACCGACAGGGTTGGTGGATCCCCAGATCGTTGTAAGGCCTATTAGAGGGCAAATTGATGATCTGATTGGAGAAATTAATGATAAGATCAAACGCAATCAAAGGGTGTTGGTAACAACCCTAACGAAGAAAATGGCTGAAGACCTAACTAATTATTTTCGAGAGGTCAATATTCGAGTCAAGTATCTCCATTCGGATATTGAAACTCTAGAGAGGATGGAGATTATTAGGGATCTTCGACTAGGGGTCTTTGATGTATTAGTGGGCATCAACCTCCTAAGGGAAGGATTGGACCTGCCCGAGGTTGGTCTGGTTGCCATATTGGATGCGGATAAGGAAGGCTTCCTGCGCTCAGAGACCTCCCTTATTCAGACCATAGGTAGAGCAGCTAGGAATGTTGAAGGGAAGGTTGTCATGTACGCCGATAGGATCACGCCCTCCATGAGTGTAGCCATTAACGAAACCAATCGCAGGCGGATGATCCAGGAAGAATTTAATAGAAAGCATGGGATCACCCCTAAAAGTGTTGAGAAAAAGATCCATGATGTTATAGAAGCCACCAAGGTGGCTGAGGAAGCTGAAAAATATGGCATGAAAAAACCCATTGAGAAGATGGAGGAGCTTGAAATCAGGGAGTTGATCTCAAAACTAGAGGTAGAAATGCAGGAAGCCGCCGAAGAGTTACAATTTGAAAGGGCTGCAGAGCTTAGGGATAAAGTGCGAGAGCTAAAGGAAGCAATTAAACCATAAATTTATATGGTTGAAATACTCTAGGGGATTGTCTTTTTGCTCAGAAAAGCTTGGTCGCTTTTTAAAGGGCGGTTCCTCTTGTAACTTGTAATTAGTAGGAGTGAAGAAATGTCAAAGGATAAAATCATCATACATGGTGCAAGGGAACATAATTTAAAGGATATACATTTGGAAATACCCAGGGATAAGTTGGTGGTGATCACCGGCCTAAGCGGATCGGGGAAATCGTCCCTTGCCTTTGATACCCTCTACGCAGAGGGTCAGAGGAGATATGTAGAATCCCTGTCCGCCTATGCCCGACAATTTTTGGGGCAGATGGAGAAACCGGATGTGGACTATATTGATGGACTTTCTCCCGCCATATCCATCGACCAAAAAACCACCAGTAAAAATCCTAGATCCACAGTGGGTACGGTAACCGAAATCTATGATTACCTGCGATTACTATACGCCAGAATCGGCATACCCCATTGCCCAAATTGCGGAAAGGAAATCTCACAGCAGTCCATCGATCAGATCGTGGATCAAATACTGGAGTTACAAGAGGGCACCAGGATACAGCTACTTGCTCCCATCGTTTCAGGAAGAAAGGGGGAGCATGTAAAGCTTCTGGATCAGGTAAGAAGGGATGGCTTTGTAAGGGTACGGATTGATGGGGAGATCAGAGATCTTAGTGAGGAAATCCGATTGGATAAAAACAAAAAACATTCCATTGAAGTAGTGGTAGATCGTTTAAAGATAAGGGATGGACTAAATAAGCGGCTGACCGACTCCATTGAAACGGCAATGGACTTAAGTAACGGTATATTGATGGTAGATGTCATAGGAGAGGAAGAACTGTACTTTAGCCAAAATTTTGCCTGCATAGATTGCGGCATCAGTCTGGAGGAATTGGCCCCCCGGAGCTTCTCCTTCAATAGCCCCTATGGGAAATGCCCTACCTGCGATGGGCTGGGCTTCTTTTTAAGGGTGGATCCGGACCTGGTAATTCCCGACCCAACCAAGACCATTAATGAAGGTGGTCTTCTCCCTTGGGATCATTTAAAGGAGGATTCATGGTATTACAGCCTACTTAAGGGGGTATCTAAACATTATGGCTTTAGTCTGAATACCCCTATAGAAAATTTAGATAAACGCCATCTTGATATCCTTCTCTATGGAACCAAAGGCAAGAGGATAAGGGTCCATTACGCCAAGGAGGATCGAAGGGGAGAATACGATGTAGCCTATGAAGGTATTATCAATAATCTAGAACGACGATATCGTGAAACGAATTCGGACTATATAAAGAGTGAATTTGAAAAATACATGGTGAATGACCCCTGTCCTACTTGCAAGGGGAAGCGATTGAAAAAAGAGAGTCTCGCCGTGACTATTAATGGTAAGAATATCGCTGAGGTTACTGACTTAGCCATCCATCATGCCCTAGACTTCTTTCAATCCCTAAATTTAAGCGAGAAGGAAAGGCTGATCTCTGCCCAAATACTTAGGGAAATTACTGCAAGGTTGCAATTTCTGATGGATGTCGGCTTGGATTATTTGACCCTTTCAAGGGCTTCAGGAACATTGTCCGGGGGAGAGGCACAGCGAATACGCTTGGCTACCCAGATTGGCTCAGGCTTGGTTGGAGTGATCTATATCCTGGATGAACCAAGTATTGGTCTACATCAGAGGGATAATGAAAAGCTGCTTCAAAGCCTGAGGGGGCTGACCAATTTAGGGAATACCTTGATTGTAGTAGAACATGATGAGGATACCATGTATGCTGCGGATCAAATCATAGATATGGGACCGGGTGCCGGCGCCCATGGGGGATATGTGGTGGCACAGGGAACGGTTCAGGATATACTAAACAACAAGGATTCCATCACAGGCCAATATCTTTCAGGAGAAAAATCCATCCCTATCCCAAAGGCTAGAAGAAGGCCAAATGGCAAGTTCATTAGGGTAGAAGGAGCCAGGGAGAACAACCTCAAGGATATCGATGTAGATTTTCCCCTGGGGGTGTTTACCTGTGTAACTGGAGTGTCGGGATCCGGGAAAAGCACATTGGTGAATGATATTCTATATCGAAGCATTGCCCAAAAACTCTATCATTCAAAGATCAAACCGGGGGATCATGATGGAATAGTAGGTATGGAGCATATCGATAAGATCATCAATATCGATCAATCCCCCATAGGACGGACCCCACGGTCCAATCCAGCAACCTATACCGGTACCTTTGACTACATCAGGGAGATCTTTGCTAAAACCAATGAGGCGAAGGCAAGGGGATATCAAAAGGGGCGTTTTAGCTTTAATGTAAGAGGCGGTCGTTGTGAGGCATGCCGAGGGGACGGGATCATTCGAATAGAGATGCAATTTTTAGCCGATGTCTATGTTCCCTGTGAGGTATGCAAAGGGAAAAGATATAATAGGGAAACCCTTGAGGTTAAATACAAGGGTAAGAACATTTCAGACATATTGGATATGACGGTGGAGGAAGCATTGGCTTTCTTTGAAAACATCCCAAAGATTAAGAGGAAGCTGCAGACCCTGTACGATGTTGGCTTATCCTATATTAAACTAGGCCAGCCTTCAACCCAATTATCCGGGGGGGAGGCACAAAGGATCAAGCTAGCAACAGAGCTGAGTAAAAGGAATACGGGTAAGACCCTATATATCTTGGATGAACCTACTACGGGCCTTCACTTTGCGGATATTCACAAGCTAACCGAACTATTAGATCGACTTTGTGAAGGGGGAAACACCATTATCATCATTGAACACAATCTAGATATCATTAAGCGTGCCGACCATATTATTGATTTAGGTCCGGAGGGAGGCCACCGCGGAGGTACAGTAATCGCCCAGGGCACCCCAGAGGAGATCGCCCTACATCCCGCCTCCTATACCGGAAAATTTTTAAAAAAGGTACTTCATAGGTAGTATCCAAATTTAGACCTACAAACCAAGGGAAATTTTGCTTTGTCCTCAGGATAACATTTCGACCGCCAAGAATTTAAAAACCAGCTATAGGATGCAATCCTTTAGCTGGTTTTAAACACTCTACCTAGGTGGGTAGAATTCCAAAATTTTTGAATTCCTTAGATGACTTATAGACCCTTCCCAAAAGCTCCTTTGCAGCCTCGATGGCATCCTCCTCTGAGATATCCACCCGGATTTCTCGCATTTCAACCATCTCAAAGGGGGAGTCCTTTACAAACTTTTTTAGATAGTAGCCTCCAAATATCTTGGGTTGTATATAAACTTCAAAGTGGCTATTGGAAATAACGATGCGGTCCTTCTCTTTTTGAATTTTCATGCCTATCTCCTCTTTCTAAAAAATCATGGGATATAATATATATACACCTTAATGGGCATTTCATTCACCATAAATA
>FZPS01000185.1_pt202 | contig 43601 bp, 34 predicted proteins | sample 1817821 | NCBI WGS metagenome assembly FZPS01 (sample SAMEA104158645, study PRJEB21678) | metagenome | place: Germany | collected 2015-04-21 | reverse complement strand
ATACCCTACTATGCCAGTGCAACTCACAAATTTATAAATTCTTTTTACTTGTTCTTCGCTCAAATTATTGAAATCCACAGAATTTGGATTTTCTTGTTCTTCTAAGCTAGGCACATATACTAAATCGTTTGGTGATAAATCAAAAAGTAAGTTATGTCCTTTTTCATTTAATTCAGGACAAGATGGCAAACCTTGTTTTTGTCTTTCAATTACTATATTTAATGGAATTGTCTCATAATTGCGATTTCCTTCATTATCAACATAAATAGCAAAGAAAAGGTTTGTGCCTTTGGCTGCTTCTACAAATTTTGAGTTTTTATTACCTTCTGTTCCAACATTAAATTTGTTGCCGAAAGACTCAAAAGTTCTTACTTTGTATATTGGTTTGTGCGGTTTACCTCCATTTAGCTCTGTTAAATTATTATTTAAAGCTTCTATTCCTTCTGGTGAAAATGCCAATTTTTCAGGTGGATTTTCTTTATCGGCTTTTTCTGTTTGACCTTTATATTTTTCTAAATGAGCTAGTAATATTTTTTGTATTCCTTTATCTGTAATACTTTCGATACGTTTTTTATTAAAGCTATCATCTAAGTTTACTCGTGATGCAACTAATCTTGTGTTGTCATTATCATTTGTAAAATAATAAATATCAACTTTAGAAATATTTTCGCCTTGCCATTCATAATTTATATTTTTGAAAAATTCTGTAATTTTTTTCTTATCAAGTCCTTGCTTTTGTAAACTTTCAATTTTTTTGCGAAGCGATTTGTTTGTAATATTTTTCACATTATCTAAAGCAGTTGAAAAAGAAACGGTTTTTTTGTTAAGAATATTTACCAAACCATAATATGTGTCTTTGTGAAGAGGTTTTCTCACTGCCCAATTATCGCCTTTATTTTGTTTTACGAATTCTTTTTTCATTGAGCCGTCGGATTGTTTTTTCCACTTTTGGTAATAATTAGTGGTTTTATTTATTACGCGATTGTTTTTCTTGAAACTTATAATTGTTTTCTTTAATTCATTTTTTGCATCTTGAGTAAAGGTGTCCCAAGGTTTCAAAAACTCTTTTGCTACAGTCCTTTTCTTTCCATTTTTATCAGTAAAACTTTCTATTTGTCTCAATTTAGCTCTTAAATCAAAACGTTCAGACTGTTTGTCTTTTGCTGCTGCTACATTATTTAAATAGTTAACATGATTTCTGCTAGTACAAGCTACTATAAGTGCGTCCATTGCATGATGACGATGGTCAATACGTTTTTTGTCAAGTTTTAATAATTCAGGTTCAATGCTGTTTATTTGAAAAACTTTTTTACCTTCTTTATTTACCCAAGAACCATATTTGTTTTTATCTTCTTCTTTTTTTTCTTCTGCCATTTTGTTAAGTCTTTCAAATCTAGGCGTTATCAAAGTGTTCCAAACATCATTTAATCCCCAGTCTTGTTTTAATCTGCTTGTGATAGCTCCATTTGTAACAATAATGTTTTTAGCAGTTCCTTCTTCCTCGTTTTCTTCTCTTACAATATTTGATAAAATCATTTTTACAACTTTGCTTATATAGCGCGTGTCGTTCAATTGTCTTTTTATATATCTGTCTGGAATATCTTCTAACAAAAGATTTTTCATTTTGGTTTTATTTTTTGCAAAATAACGCTTAACGTTTTCTTCATAAACTTCAGGATGGAGTAGTTTTACAAATTTGCCATGACTTAGTTCTACAGTTAATTCTTTGTTGTTTTTAATAAATTCAAACGCTAATTGGTTGTCTTTCAGCTCGTTGATTTCAGATTCGCAAATAACTTTATTGTTAAAACTATCATCAAAGAAGCGTGATTGTGGTATAATATGTTCTATTTGATATGCTGTTGTAAAAAGCTTTGATAGAGGTATAATTTCTCCAGTGTATGGAGATTTATAGCCTTGCTCTAACCAAAGTTTATAACGCTTTATTTCAGATGAACTTGGTTGTGTTTGCTTGCGAATGTTGTCAATTTCTTTCAACTTTTCTTCGCTATTTTCGTTAAGATAAATTCCTTCTTCATATAATTTTAAAATTTCTTGTTGTGTTGGCGAATAGGGGCGTACATTATCATGTCCCTCATTTTTTAATTCTGTTAAAATAGCTTTGATTCGAATGTTTGTTTTTTCATTTTTAGAAACTTGCTCTGATATATTTTTACGTTTATCTTTATGGTTTTTCAAATCTCGTCCTAACTCTACATGAATTTCATCAAAAAAGTTTTCTTTGCCATCGCCATAGTGATTCCAAATATCTCTAATGGTTTGTAAAGTCTCGTTTATAACTTGTTCTACAATGGGGTTTCTAAGAGAGTGTTGTTTTAAAAGTTTAATGTCATTTGCAGTTTTCCAGTGTGTAATTTCAGATGTTTCTGAATGTCTATTATAAATTATGTAACTAGCCAACCAGAGGGGAAGATCTTGAAAATGGCTGTTTTCTGTAAGATTAATAGTTTTTTCTCTGACTCGATTTTTTATTTTTTCATCAAATTCGCCTGTTTGAATTTTTCCAATTCTATCTTTAGTAGTTTCGTCTATTGCAGAAAAATCCCACCATTTTCCAAACCGCATTAATGTTAATAATTTTTTGATAGCTTTTTCCGAATAAGCTCCGTATTCTTTTTTGATACGTGGATATTTTTTGAAAGTCTCAACAAAACTCTCAGGCAAATTATATTTGTTTGCAAATTTATTTAATGCACTGTGAACTTCATTGCTATCTTCTACCGAGTATAGAATATGCCATAAATGTTTTTCAACTTCTTTAGTTAGAAAATCATTTGCAATGCCTAGCTTTTTTAATCTTTTCAAAATTTCTCCGCGCGTTTTGTTGAGCGGATATTTTTTATCTTCTACATAATTCCATCGATAATAAGTTTGTAATCCTTGTTGTTTATCTTTTTTGAAAATTCTAAACTGCTCTAAACCAAGTTGTTCTTTTATTTTTTCTTCTAATTTGAATGGTGGATATTTAAGTAAATCTGTTTGTTCTATTTCAGACCTGTCATTTAACCATTCAAAAAGTTTTTCGCGTTCAGCAATATTTGGTAGTAACTCATCAGTAATGTCTATGTCTTGTCTATCATCTTTTTTGAAAATCTTTAGATTTTTCATCCATTGAAGTAATCTAAATTCTTGATAGATAGGATTGCTTTTTGAGATACATTTAATGCCTTCATGTCTTTCAACTCCATCTACTTTAAAAGTTCTAAATTCTAATGAACAATTACTAATTAGTGATTTTTTACTTTTTAATGGTCTTTGATAAAAAATTATGTCATCTATAAACAGATATGTAAAGTCTTTTTTCGCAATATTATTTTTATGTGCTTCATTGTATTCGTATAACTCATTAATGCAGACATTATAAAGTTTTTCATCTTGCAATTCAGAATGATGTTTCTTTTGTTCTTTGAGAATTTGACGAAGTTCGTCTTTGTAAAACTTTCTTTCAATAGTACGAATTAATTTGCCTCTAATCTTTTGATTGGGTTCTTTTAGTAGTGTGTCGTAAATATATTCTCCAACTGTTTTGTTAGAATAAGAAATATTTTGTTCTGTTTTTTGTTTGATAGCTATCCAATCTTTTTCAGAATCTACAGCTTTGAAAGACAGTTTTTTTTCTCCAGAAGCTAAAGTGCTAATAGTAACAATAAATTCTCTAGTTTTTCCTAGCCAGTCTTCAGGTTTTGTTATTTGGCGGTCGTATTTCCAACCATTACTAAAAAACACATCGTATAATATTGTGTCTGTATTTTTAATTTTATCGCCAGAATCAACAACTTTAGAGACTTTTAAAATCTCAAACGATTGATTTTTGTTGTCTTCAATTTCCTCTTCTTCTTCACGAAGTTGATAATAACCTCGCTTTTGATTGAAGTTCAGCAGTATCCAAGCTAATTCTTCTTTTTCAATTTTTTCTTTAAGAGCTTTTTTACGTAAATAATAAATTGTCCAATCGTAAGGGATTTTACTTTCTTCGCCGTTTGGTTTTGTATAAAAAAGTTGTGGTTGAGTTTTTCGAAAATCATCAACCATTTTTTTAAAACTTTCTTGGAAAATAAATTCATGTTTTCCGTCAGAATTCTTTTTATATGCAATTTTAGGCTCTTTATCTTTTTTGAATTGCCCTAATCTGTGTTCAAAATCTATATCATTAGCGTAATGTTGAGGCAAAAAACCTATAATATTTAACACTCTATGAAGACGCTCTCTACGCAACAAATCTCTTTCTATCAATCTGCGAACACCTCTAAAATGAGTTCTGTCAGCTGTAGCAGAAACTGGATTTCCTTTTTCAAAGTCGCCTAATATGTCAGCACTCATGGGAATTATTCTACTCCCCATGCCGAGTATTTCGCCTTGTTTATTTTCAAAATTATGGTTAACCAACGCCCAACCAATGCTATTTGTACCTAAGTCTAATCCGAGAATTTTTTTCATGATATTAACAAATATTAAAATTATTTTACAAATTTATTAAAATTTGTTTTATTTTCAAAAAAAAGCATTATCTTTGTCGTACAAAATTTGAAACCAATTCACAATAAGGATTATTCCGTTGTGAAAACATTAAGGTTGCCCTCGTCCTTTATCGGGGGCATTTTTTATTAATTTTAATCAAATTTACTGACTGTTAACTGAAAAATTTTTTATCTTTGTTGTTTAAAATTATATTAGAGCAGTAAAAAATATTATTAATTAAAAAACAATTAGTTAAAAGTTTTTAAAGTTCATAAAGTTATTTGAATATCGGGTGTCGAGCGATTCCAATATCGGGTGTTGAGCGAAGTCGAAACACCGAAATTCTTTCGACAATTCAACTACGTTCAGTGCATCGCTTTTAACTTTTGTGCTCTTTTGTGTCTTTTGTGGTTTAAAACTAACCCATGCAAGTAGAGTGAGCTTGCGAACTCTGCGAAGCAATAGACGCGTCAGCCTGTCGCGTTCTAAGAAAAGTTGACACATTTTGTTATAAATATTATTTTACTACTTTTGTAAATTCATTTAGAACAAAAGTGAATGGAAAAGAAAATCTCTAACAAAAAACTTACGTGGATACTTGTTGTGATATTTGTTCTTATAAGCTTATATCCTTTATTTGCATTTTTGGGAACTCAACCTTTAAGAACCTGGGACGAAAGTAGAGTAGCTGCTTCTTCTTATGAAATGACAAAAACCAAAAATCCTATTGTTGTAACTTACGATTATAAGCCAGATCATTGGAGCGTAAAACCTCCTTTGGCTATTTGGATTCAAGCTTTGAGTATCAAGGTTTTTGGAGCTAATGAAGTTGCAGTAAGATTGCCATCTGCTCTTGCAATATTGCTCATGGGAGTTGTTATTATTTTACTTACAGGAGTTATAAAAAAACCATTCTTAGGTTTCTATGCTGCTTCAGTGATAATTTGCTCAAGGGGATTTTTTATTTATCATAGTGGAAGAAGTGCCGATTATGATGCCTTGCTTTGTTTTTTTATGATTGCTTATCTTCTTTTGTTCTTTATTTATACAGAAACCAAAGAAAAAAAATACTATATACTTTTCTTTGTTTCTCTTATTTTTGCCACTCTAACAAAGGGAATTCAAGCTTTGATGCCTCTTCCTTTTATTCCAATTTACCTTATTTTTAGAAAACAATTATTGCCTATCTTAAAAGACAAAACAACCTATATTGGAATTGGACTTTTTATTCTTTTTGTTGGAGGATATTATATAGGGAGAGAACTATCTTATGGCGGATACCTTAAGGCTGTTTATGAAAATGAATTGGGAGGTCGTTTTATGACAGTTCTTGAAAATAATTCTGGAGGTAAATGTTATTACATCAACAATTTAAAAACAAATTATTTTACTTATTTCTTTTATATACTTCCTTTGGCTTTTATTTTTACGTTATTTGTTAAAGATAAACAAGTAAAACGACTTAGTATTTTTTCTATGTCTATTGCAATTATGCAGTATGTGTTTTTGCTTATTGCCAAGACTAAATTGCACTGGTACCTACTTCCTTTAATGCCTCTTTTTGCTTTAGTAATTGGATCTGCATTTTATGTTATTCACAATTGGATTATAAATTTAAAATATAAGACTTCTAAAATTTATATTTTAATTATTGTAGCTTATATTGCAGTTTTCTCTATCCCATACAAGCGTATTGTAAAGCATATCTATCGTCCAAAGGAAGATCCTCTGTATCAGGCATATTATTCTCGTTCTGAACTAATGAAAAGTTTATTGAAAGGAAATATTGTTGTAAATGATACTATAAACTATATAAATGGCGACTACGACCAAAGTTCTATGTTTTACTTTTATGCAATGAATCATTATGATATTCATAATCAGAGAAAAAACATTGAAGATTTAAAACTTGGAGATCTTGTTCAGATAAATGAAATTGAAACAGACGAAAAAATTATGGAAAGATTTGAATACGAAGTGCTTCACTTTAAAATTCAAAGTAAAATAGTTCGCTTAACTAAATTATTAGAAACTCAAAACATGTAATTATTATGGAAATATCTGTTGTTGTCCCAATTTACAATGAAGAAGGAAATATTCCTCAAATGTATGAAAGACTAACTAAAGTTTTGAAAGAAATTTGCTCATCATATGAGATTATTTTTGTTAATGATTTTTCAAAAGATAATTCTCTGTCAATAATTAAAGATTTATCGAAAAAGGATAATTCAGTTCAGTATATTAGTTTTAGTCGTAATTTTGGACATCAAGTAGCTGTTTCGGCAGGATTAGACTATTCCAAAGGCGATGCAGTAGCAATTATTGATGGAGACCTTCAAGATCCTCCTGAATTAATTAAAGAAATGTATGCAAAATACAAAGAAGGTTATAAGGTAGTTTATGCTAAAAGAAGTGCAAGAAAAGGAGTGAATATATTTAAAAAAGCAGCATATAAATTATTTTATAGAATATTGGACAAACTCACAGAAGTAAAAATACCTTTAGATACTGGCGATTTCCGTTTAATAGATAGAGTGATTATTAATCATCTTAAACAAATGCCAGAAAGAAATAAGTTTCTTAGAGGTCAAATAGCTTGGATAGGCTACAAACAAACATGTGTAGAATATGTTAGAGACCCTCGCTTTAGTGGAAAAACAGGCTATTCTTTCAGTAAACTAATGAAACTTGCAATTGATGGCATCACAGGTTTTTCTTCACGACCTTTGAAATTTGCAAGCAATATGGGAATTGTTGTTTCTGTATTTTCTTTCTGTATTATTGTTTACGCATTAATATCTCATTATCTTTTGCATACTCCACCACTTAGAGGCTGGACTTCAGTGATTATTTCTGTTTCGTTTATTGGAGGAGTGCAATTAATAACAATCGGAATAATTGGCGAATATATTAGTAGAATAAATAATGATGTGAGGAAACGTCCTCTTTATATAGTAGAAGAAAGCTCAGAAGAAGAAAAATAAAAGTTTTTAGTTTTTAGTGTTGAGTTTTTAGTTTATGGTGTTGAGTTGAACTTTAAAAACTTTTATTTTTATTACAATTTCTAAAATTCACTAAATCCGAGCGAGCATCATGGGCGTTGGAGCGTGTTGGTATGGGTTGTACGTGAGTACAAAACAAGACTCTCAAAGCTTTGCCCGCAAGGGCAACACAACTTTTAACTTTTAATGGAAGTAATTCTTAATTATCGGGTGTCGAGCGAAGTCGAACGGGTGTTGAGCGAAGCCGAACGGGTGTTGAGCGAAGCCGAACGGGTGTTGAGCGAAGCCGAAACACAATTCTTAATTCTTAATTTAATTCTATCTATTTGCTAATAATCGAAAATTTAATGTATTTTTGCAATAAAAATTCTAAAATTTTAAAATTATATGGATTATATTGGATTAAGTGACTTAGAAATTCAGAGAAGAGAATCGTTAAAAGAACTTCGTAATTTAGGAATTGACCCATACCCAGCAGCAGAATATCATGTAGATATTTACTCAACAGATATTTTAGAAACATTTTCTGATGAAAATATGCCAGAAAATTTAAAATCTGTTTCTCTTGCAGGAAGAATTATGTCTCGTCGTATTATGGGAAATGCTTCTTTTGCTGAATTACAAGATAGTAAAGGAAGAATACAGCTTTATTTTAAACGTGATGATGTTTGCCCTGGTGAAGATAAAACAATGTATAATGTTGTGTTTAAACGCTTGCTTGACATTGGCGATATTATCGGCGTTAAAGGCTATGCTTTTAGAACTCAAATGGGCGAAATTTCTGTTCATGTTAAAGAATTTACTGTTTTAACTAAGTCTTTACGTCCACTTCCTATAGTGAAAGAAAAAGACGGACATGTTTTCGATGCCGTAACAGATTTAGAAATGCGTTATCGTCAACGTTATGTTGATTTGATTATAAATCCTCATGTGAAAGATGTGTTTGTAAAACGAACAAAAATAGTAAACACAATGCGTGAGTTTTTTAATTCAAAAGGATATTTAGAAGTTGAAACACCAATATTACAGCCAATTCCCGGCGGAGCAGCTGCTCGTCCTTTTGTTACTCATCATAATGCTTTAAATATTCCTCTTTACCTAAGAATTGCTAATGAACTTTATTTGAAAAAACTTATAGTAGGTGGTTTTGATGGAGTTTATGAATTTGCAAAGGATTTCCGTAACGAAGGAATGGACAGAACCCATAATCCAGAATTTACAGTATTAGAAATTTACGTGGCTTATAAAGACTATAAATGGATGATGGAATTTACTGAAGAAATGGTCGAAAGAGTTGCTATAGCACTGCATGGAACTACTAAAGTACAATTAGGAGATAGAATAATCGACTATAAAACTCCATTTGCGAGAGTTAGCATGTATGATGCCATTAAAAAATATACAGGCTACGACATTGCAGGAAAATCTGAAGATGAATTAAGACAAATTTGCAAAGAATTAGATATAGAAATTGACGACACAATGGGTAAAGGCAAATTGATTGATGCTATTTTTGGAGAAAAATGTGAAGACCATTTTATTCAACCTACTTTTATCACAGATTATCCAATAGAAATGTCGCCACTAACAAAAAAACATCGTTCAATTCCTGGCTTAACCGAAAGATTTGAACTTATTGTAAACGGTAAAGAACTTGCAAATTCTTATTCTGAGTTAAATGACCCAATAGACCAAAAAGAAAGATTTGAGGACCAGCTTAAACTAAGCGAAAAAGGCGATGATGAAGCAATGTTTATTGATAGAGATTTTTTACGTGCTTTAGAGTATGGAATGCCACCAACCGCAGGAATGGGAATTGGAATTGATAGATTAACAATGTTTATGACTAATAGTCCATCAATTCAAGATGTTTTGTTTTTCCCACAAATGAAACCTGAGAAAAAGGCAGAAATTTTTAATGAATCTGTTTTTGTTGAAAAAGGCATACCAGAAGAATGGGCAAAAATATTATACAAATCAGGCTTTACTTCTTTGGCTCAGCTAAAAGAAGCTAATGTAGGAAAATTGCATCAAATACTGTGCGGTTGGAATAAAAAACATAAACTTGGCTTGCAAAATCCAACACCTGAGCAAGTTAAGGAATGGACTAACTTCTAATGTTTAAACTCAAAAATATACTAGTTTTGTTTGCAGTACTTGTTTTTAGTACTGCAAATTTGTTTTCAGAAAACTATATAATAAAATCAATAGATATACAAACCGATTTTGCAATCGTTGAAGGCATTAATTCAAAAATTAGTTTGGTAGCTAAAGATAGCCTTGGAAATATTGCAGATATCAACTGTGTACGTGAAATCAAATTAAATAATAAAGTATTTAACATAGTTTTTGTTGATGGAATTGCAGAATTTGAGTATATTTTTAATGAGAAAACAGATTTAAACATTCAGTGCGAGGGGATAGAAGCAAGCAAAACTATAAAGCCAATTCCTCTTTGGATGTCAATTATCCCACCATTGATTGCAATATTGTTTGCTTTAATTTTTAAAGAAGTTTTTTCTGCTTTATTCATAGGTTTGTTTAGTGGGACTTTTATAATTTGGATATATTCTGGCACAAATGTTATCCTTTCAATTTTTAAAGCAATACTTACAATTCCTGATACTTATGTCTTGCGTGCTCTTTTTAAAACCGAGCATTTGTCTATAATCATTTTTTCTATGTTAATTGGTGCTACTGTGCAGATTATTACAAAAAATGGTGGAATGAAAGCAGTGATAAATATTTTATCTCGGCGTGCTAATAATCCTCGCTCAGGGCAGTTTGTTACTTGGTTGTTAGGTTTAGTAATATTTTTTGATGACTACGCAAATACTTTAGTAGTAGGAAATACAATGCGTCCAGTAACGGATAAACTTAAAATTTCGCGAGAAAAATTAGCTTATATTGTTGATAGCACCGCAGCACCTGTGGCTTCTATTGCTTTTGTTACAACATGGATAGGAGCAGAACTTTCATATATTCAAAATTCTATCACTCAACTTGGATTAAATGAGAGTGCTTATAATATCTTTTTCTCAAGTCTTAAATATTCTTTTTATCCAATTTTAACTCTAATTTTTATACTGATTTTAATTTATGCAGGCAGAGATTATGGTCCAATGCTAAGCGCAGAAAGACGAGCAAGAGAAAAAGGTGTTACAGCAGCTGATATGGAACAAAAACTGCAAACAGATTTAAAAGAAATGGAAGTTTCTGACCATATTAAACCAAACATTTACAACGCTATTATTCCTATTGCAATTATTATTTTTGGAACTATTGCAGGTCTTTTTTATACAGGTTGGAATCCTGCTGTTTGGGAAAATAAATCTATAGGATTTATAACAAAAATTTCGGAAACAATAGGAGCTTCAGATTCTTATAAAGCTCTGATTTGGGGTTCTTTAGGAGGATTGATTTCTGCAATGTTCTTGAGTTTAAGTAAGAAAAAACTTGGCTTGCAAAACACAATGGATAGCATGATTAATGGCTTTAAAGCTATGTTGTCGGCAATTGTAATTTTAATTTTGGCATGGTCGCTTGCTGCCCTAATTTCAGATTTACATACTGCTGAATTTATTACATCAGCAATACAATCTGCAAATATGAGTCCATATCTTTTACCTGTTTTAAGTTTTGTTATTTCTGCTCTAATGTCGTTTAGCACAGGCACATCGTGGGGAACAATGGCAATAATGTATCCTTTGGTTTTACCAGCAACATGGTTTTTATGCCAAGAAACAGGAATGGATTACAATGCAAGTTTAATGCTTTTTTCTCATGTTGTATCAACCGTTATTGCAGGTTCGGTATTTGGCGACCATTGCTCACCAATTTCAGATACAACAATTTTAAGCTCTTTGGCTTCTTCTTGTAATCATATTCAACATGTTAGAACTCAATTGCCTTATGCATTGACAGTTGCTGTAGTTGGTTTAGTTTTTGGTACTCTACCAGTGGCATATGGACTAAGTCCTTGGATCGCATATCCGATTTTAATTGGAGTTTGCTTTTTAATTATTAGATTTTTTGGCAAAAAAGTTGAGCCAGTTAAGCAATAATAATTTGTCTTATTTTTAGTAAAAAACTTAAACTCGAACCCTAATTTTTTAGGTAATAGATATTTTCATCTGCTTTAATAATGTTTTGGTTGACTTATTCATTTCTGAAGTAACAAATTCATCACTATTGAATTTTATTTTCTTAATAGTTTTTAAATGCTCAATCGCATCATTTATAGAATAATGATGTATTAGTTTTTGCGTTTTGTTTAGCTGAGTAGTTTTTAATATTTTAAAAAGTTTGTATATCATCACCATGCTTAAATGATTTATAAATAGCCATCCATTGAGAGATTCTTCACGCTGCATATGCGAACAATCAGCTTCAATCGTGTTTTTAAAATGGTCAAAAAACTGTTCTATTTCACCTCTATTTTTGTATTCTACATATATGTCTTGTGGTTTTAATTCTGTGTTGTGCATAATAGCTAGGGTTCCCATTGTATGCCATTTTTCGTTGAACTTTGGTTTAGAGTAACTTTCTGGTAACGATTGAATACGAGACAAATAATCTGTTTTTTCCTGTTCTTTGAGTTTGCCGTCTAAAAAAAGCTCTATTTTTCTTTGTTCAACCCTTTTTGTATCTGTATGAAAGATAAAGCGTTTTGAAAACTTGAAGTAATTATTACTTTGTTCAATATCTTTAAGCAGTTCGTAAGGTATTAGCTTGTTGTCTCGTCTGAGAGGAATAATATACTGCATTGACATATCTTCAAGTTGTGTTAAGTTGTCCTGTGAGAAAAAACCTTTGTCGCCAACGTAAGTACATTCTTCCAAACCACTCATGATAATAGTGTTTTTCATTGCTGATATTTCACGTATATTTCCTGGTAGAGAACGAAAATAAATAGGTTCAAGCGTTAAAGCATCGTAAAGGTACAATAATACAAATTGTAATTGAAAGTCCATGTTGGAATTATAGCCCTTTTGAGAAAGTGAAATATTGTTAGATTGTAAAACAATATCTGTAGCATCTATAAGAATGGTACGACGTTTCTTGTCTTTTGGTATCATAAATTCGTAAATAGAACTTTGTAACTGACCTAATTCAAAAAGATTGTCAGATATTTTTGTATCATATATTTTTTTATGCCACTCTAACATATCTAATATAAAAGAATTCTCCAAATAAAAAGGAATGTTTTTTAGTGGAGATTGGTATCCTATGCGACAATAAACCATAAATACGATAAATTTCCAATGGTTCGGAAAGTGATGTTTCAGAGAGTCTAACAACCCACTGTTTTCCAGTTCATCAATCAGCCACTTGGCTAAACCGTACTCAAAAGTCATTATCTGTTTGTCAAGATATGACTTAACGCTTTTCTTTTTTAATTCGTTTTTCTCGGAAGGAACAAAACCTTTTTCTTGTGTAATACTGCCTAATATTCCTAACGAAACTTTTCTTGACCGTCCTATGGTCTTATCGTAAACAGACTTTACGCCGTAAAGATAATAGCGTCCGTTTATTAATTTTAATTCTGTTCCTGGTCGCTTATGTTTCAAAGCCCAATCTGGATGTTTTTGTTTAGCTTTCATACATTACCTATTTAGGTAATGCAAAGTAACAACAAAAAAAACATATATGCAAGTATTTATATGTTTTTTTTTCAATTTAAATTACCTAATTTTTTAGGGTTTGGGCTTAAAATAAATCTTTTAAAACTTCCTTCTCATTTTCCCAATTTAATTCTTCTCTTGCTTTAATGCAGTTTTGGTGGAAATTGTTTAAAACTTGCTCATTATCAAGTAGTTCGATTATTGTTTTTGCCAATGTCTTTTCATCTGTAATTTTTGAGGAAATGCCAACTTTATAATTATCAACAATAATTTTCATTTCAGGAAAATCTGAACAAATCACAGGAACACCAGCTTGTATATAATCAAAAATTTTATTTGGAAGAGCATAATAATAATTCAAACTTTTACCTTGTTCTAATGAAAGTCCAAGTTTTGCTCTTTGTGTTTGTTCAAATAAGTCGTTGAAGTTTAGTTTGCCAGTAAATTCAACTTTAGATTCTAAGTTTAAGTCTTTGCTTAGCAAATGTAATTCTTGTTCTAAATCGCCAGAACCAGCAATTATTAGTTTTGCTTTTTCTATGTGTTGCATGGCTTTTATCATAATGTTAATTCCTCTTTCTTTATTTAAAGCACCTTGATAAATGATAATGTTTTCGCGATTTTCAAATTTGTTAGTAATATTTTTAAGCGTTGGTAAATTTCTTACTACAGACATTTTAATTCCGTATTTTTTAAAATAAAAATCTGCAATAGATTCACAAACAGTATAGGCTTTGTCAATTCTTTTAAAAGAAATTTTTTCTAAAAACCCCCATATTTTTTTCTTAAATTTTTTATTTTCTAATTCAGGAACTTCGGTAAAAAGCTCGTGGCTATCGTAAACTAATTTTTTATTTCTAAAAAAACTTGCAAGAGCATTAGCAGGCAATGTGTCTAAGTCATTTGAAAGGAAAATATCAGCTTTTGAAAATAATAAATAGAAAAACAATCTAATATTGAGACAGGTGTAAAATAAAACGCCTTTTTCAAATAAAAGTTTAAATCTTTTTGTTTTGTAATTTCTTTCATCAAGATTTTTGCTGAGTTTGAGCTTTCTTCCAACTAATAAAACTTCATAATCCCATTCGCAAAGACTATTACAAATTCTATCAACCCTTTGGTCTATGCTCAAATCGTTGCTTACAGATACTATTATTCGTTTTGGTTTCATAATATTTTTCAAAACTACAAAATATATTTATAGATTTTATATTTTGTAAATAATTTCTAAATTTGTTACAAAATTATTTAACGATGCAGATATTTAAAAATTGTTCAATTAAAAAGTACAATACTTTTGGGATAGATGTAAAAGCCTCTGTTTTAGTTGAGTACGATCACGATGATGAAATTATTGATTTTCTAAAATCTAATCAAGATAAAATACTTAAACTTTTGGTTGTTGGTGGCGGAAGTAATTTGCTATTTCAAAATGATTTTGATGGTTTAATAATTCATCCTGTTGGGCAAAGAATGGAGGTGATTAAAGAAGATGAAAATTTTATTTTTATAAAAGCTTCAGCTGGATATGTGTGGGATAAGTTTGTTGAAGATACTTTAAATAGCAAGGCTTATGGTTTAGAAAATCTTTCTTTGATACCAGGAACTGTAGGAGCGTCTGTAGTTCAAAATATTGGAGCTTATGGGGTAGAAGCAAAAGATTTTGTTGATGAAGTAGAATGTCTAGATTTGAATTCTTACGAAATTAAAACAATAAAAAAATTTGACTGTAAATTTGCATATAGAAATAGCATTTTTAAAAATCAACTAAAAGATAAAGTTTTGGTTTTAAATGTTATTTACAAACTATTTAAACAACCTAAATTAAACTGCGAATACACTGATATTCAGAAATATTTTAATGGGAAAACTGATGTTAGTGCAAAAGATGTTAGGGAAGCTGTTATAAATATTAGAAATTTTAAATTGCCTGACCCAGAACAAATTGGAAATGCAGGAAGTTTTTTTAAAAATCCAATTATTAATCAAGAAAAGTTTGATATTTTAATAAAAAAATACGAAGACTTACGGTTTTACAACTTGCCAAATGGGAATTACAAACTTGCTGCTGCTTGGATGATTGATAAATTAGGTTTTAAAGGCTTTAAACACAAAGGAGCTGCTGTGCATAAAAATCAAGCTTTGGTAATAATAAATGAAACTGGCGAAGCAACTGGCAGTGATATTTGCGAACTAGCAGAAATAATTAAAGAAAAAGTATTTCAAAATTTTTATGTTTTATTAGAACCAGAAGTTATTTATGTTTAATAGTCTGATTTATAATAAATTGCATACAATATAAAATCTTTTGAAAAAATAATTAAAAAAAATTTGGTAGAAAGAAAAAAAATGTTTTATCTTTGCACCGCATTTGCGAGAATAGCTCAGTTGGTAGAGCACGACCTTGCCAAGGTCGGGGTCGCGAGTTCGAGTCTCGTTTCTCGCTCTTTTTTTTTAAAAAGGGCATATATGTGTGCCCGGATGGCGGAATAGGTAGACGCGCTGGACTTAAAATCCAGTGATTTTTAAAAATCGTGCCGGTTCGATTCCGGCTCCGGGTACTAAGGAAAGACAGAGTTGAAAAATTCTGTTTTTTTTTGTTCTAAACATTTTTAATAGATTTCTGTTGTAATACAGATTTAATACAATTTTAGTGTAATTTTAGTAAAATGTATAATAAACGAATAAAAATTATAATAATGAAAAAAACTTTAATTTTAACTTTGATTTTAAGCTTTGCTTGTATAAATGTGTTTTCACAAGAGGAAGCAGAACAAAAAAAAGGAGAATGGAAAAAAGGTGGAATGATGTCTTTAAATGCTTCTCAAGTTTCTTTTACTAACTGGGCTGCTGGGGGACAAAACTCTATTGCAGCAAACTCATTTGTGAATTTATTTGCTAATTTTAAGAAAAATCGAATGACTTGGGACAATACTTTGGATTTAGGTTATGGTAAACTGTTTCAAGGGATAAAAGAACATAAAACAGTTTATAAAACAGATGATAAAATAGATTTTTCTTCAAAATACGGACGTTATGCTTTCGAACACTGGTATTATGCTGCTTTGATAGGCTTTAAAACTCAATTTGACCAAGGTTTTAAAAATCCAACAGATACAGTTAAAATATCAGACTTTTTCTCTCCAGCTTATCTAAACTTATCTATAGGTATGGACTATAAACCATGTGATAATTTTTCGCTATTAATTTCTCCATTAACAGGTAAAGTAACTTTTGTTATTGACGAGTATTTATCTAGCATAGGAGCTTTTGGTGTTGACCCAGGAAAAACTTTTAGACCTGAGTTTGGGGGATATATTAAAGCTCAATATAAAGTTAATTTTTTAAAAAATATGACTTATTCAACAAAAATCGACCTTTTCTCTAATTACTTGGAAAAACCACAAAATATTGACGTTAACTGGGAAAATCTTGTAATGATGAAAATTAATAATTGGTTTAGTGCAAGCATTCACTATACAATGATTTATGATGATGATGTTAATGTTAAATGGATTGATGCAGATAATATAGAACATTTTAGTCCAAAACTTCAAATTAAACAAATGATAGGTGTTGGACTTACATATAAATTTTAATTTAAAAAAACTACAATTATGTTAAAAGAATTTAGAGATTTTGCAATTAAGGGCAACCTTATAGACATGGCTATAGGTATTATAATTGGTGCTGCTTTTGGAAAAGTTGTAGCATCATTAGTTGCCGATGTTATTATGCCACCTATAGGATTATTAATCGGTGGTGTTAATTTTACCGATTTGACTATAGTTTTAAAAGAAGCAGTTGGTGATAATCCTGCTGTAACTTTAAATTATGGAAATTTTATTCAAATCCTTATTGATTTCTTGATTGTTGCAATGGCAATATTTATTGTTATTAAAGGCATTAACGCTTTGAAAAGAAAAGAAGAAAAAGAACCAGAACCAGAGCCAGAACCAGAACCAACAAAAGAAGAAATTCTTCTTACAGAAATTAGAGATTTATTGAAAGAAGGCAGAAAAGAATAAAACCTTTTTACTTGAGCTTGTTTTAAAACAAATTTTAGAACAAAAATAATAAAGGTGTTTTACATATGTAAGGCATCTTTTTTTCTGAAAAATAAAAACATAAAATATCTTTCAGTTTTTAAGATTAACATATTATTTTTGTCAAAAATATTGAAAAATGTTTAATTATTTTAATTATATTATATGGGACGTTGGTCCTATTCTTGTTGATCTTGGAATATTGCAAATAAGAGCTTATAGCTTGTTTTTTGCTTTGGGATTTGTTGTTAGCTATTTTATTATAAAAAGATATTACAAGCAAGAAGGAGTACCTATTCGCGAATTAGACACTCTTACAGTATGGGTTGTGGTTGGTGGCTTGTTGGGTGCCAGATTAGGACATTGCATTTTTTATGATTGGGAATATTATTCTAAAAATTTATTGGAAATTCTTTTGCCTGTAAGTTTTTCTCCAAAATTTGAATTTATTGGCTATCAGGGACTTGCAAGTCATGGTGGAGCAATAGGAATTATAATTGCAATATTGATTTATTATAGAAAATCTACAAAAAAATCTTTCTTTTGGCTTATTGATAGAATAGCTGTGCCAACAGGTTTTGCAGGTGCTTTAATACGCTTGGGAAATTTATTCAATTCCGAAATTTATGGTCATCAAACAGATTTGCCATGGGGATTTGTTTTTATACGCAACGGAGATACATTTCCAAGCCATCCAACACAGTTGTATGAAGCAATTTGCTATATTATTACCTCTATAGTTTTGATGAGATTGTATAAAGTTGAAAGATTTAGAAATGCTGGGGGGTTTTTACTTGGAGTTTTCTTTATCATGGTGTTTACTGCAAGATTTTTTATAGAATTTGTGAAGGAAAATCAAGTGGCATTTGAAGATTCTATGGCATTAAATATGGGACAAATTTTAAGTATTCCTGTTGTTGTGGCTGGAATATTTTTAGTTGTAAGAGCTTTGAAACTAAGTAAAGCAAAATAAAATATATAATATGTTAAAGCAAATTTCATTACTATTTTTACTCTTGTTGCCTTGGTTAAGTTTTTCTCAAACTTATAAAATTACTTATAAAAGCTATTCTAACGGAAAATATCAAGAAGACGGAGATTTTTCAATTTATTTTAAAGAAAATATTGTTTATTTGTCTTCGCAAAATGCTAAAGTTCAGCAGTTTACAGATTTTAATAAAAAAGAAAACTCTAAAATAATGGAGTTTGAAAATAATTTATATCGTAATTCAACAGCTTTTTCAGAACTTTTAAAGCCAGAAAACATTGAAAATTCTACTGAGACAATTCTTGGATATAAATGTAAATTAGCTGTGTTTTATTCATTTTCAAACAAAATAGAAGTTTGGTTTACCGACAAAGCACCAGCTTATGGAAATCCTTATTCTGCCTTTATTCCTGAAGAAAAATCTTTAGCTTTAAAAGTTGTTGTAAATGGAAATAGAGAAATTATAGCGTCAGAAATTCAAAAAGTAAAAAATATAGAATTGCCTGAATATCAATATGATAAAGCTGTAAAAATCTCGGATTCTGAATTTGAAGAAAAAGTGATTTTATCGCGTTATTCTCGTTTAAGTATTTTTGAAAATGCACAAATAAATTTTGATACGGATATTGAGCAAATTAATCTTGAAAACACTGAACCAGATGTGGTTTATCATTTGTCTAATGGTGGAATTGTCTTGAAAAAAGTAAGAATAGATGAATCTTTTAAAAATTCGTATTTTTATGTTGAATTAGATGTGAAATCAAATGGAGATGCTTACGACAGAACAGGTTCGGTTTTTATGTTGCCAGACAATGATGATTTTCGTCCAATGTTAAAAGCTATATTTGGCGATAAAAGCGAAATGCCTGTATTTGAAGATAAATATGGGGAGAAATATCAAGGAATGATTGCAACTTCAGAGTTTTTACCACAAATTGAGTTAATGCGTTTTTTTACATCTTTTGGAGCTGGACATTTTAATACTTTGCGTCCAATAAATAATTATCCTTGGGCTGAAAAAATTACCTATAAACAAGATGTTTCACAATTATTGCCTGATGATGAATATGTTTGGTTTGGCGTATTTATCGGAAATTACGATAAGGGCGGACATATTATAAATTTAAAACTTAGTTTTTATCCAAGTTTTGGTTCTGCTGATGAAAATGTGCAAAAATTTATTCTTCCAGTTTTTAATACGGTAAATATTTTAGAAATGTCAGGGCAAAATTACGGTAAGTTTTTCAAGTCAGATACTTTAGTAAGTGAGTTTACAGTTCCCGAAAATTTAGAAAATCCTGTTTTGCTATATACTTCTACAGGTCATGGAGGCTGGGGTAGTGGAGATGAGTTTGTGCCAAAAATGAATAAAATTTTTATTGATGATAAAGAAATTTATAGTTTTATTCCTTGGCGTTATGATTGTGCAACTTACAGATTTTCTAATCCAGCTTCTGGAAATTTTAGTAATGGTTTGTCGAGCAGTGATTTAAGTCGCTCTAATTGGTGTCCTGGAACTTTAACACAACCAGAATATATTCCTTTGTCAAACTTAACACCCGGCAAGCACGTAATAAAAGTAGTAATAGCTCAAGGCGAAGATGAAGGCTCAAGCTTTTCGCATTGGTCGGTATTTGGTTGTATTGTCGGAGAAGAAACTACTGTTAAATGATAATTAAGAATTAAGAATGAATAATTAAGAATGAGTTAAAAGTTTGTAAAGTTCGTAAAGTTCATAAAGAAAGCCAAACCCGCAGACCACTTTTAACACTTCAACTACGTTCAGTGCATCGCTTTTACCTTTTACCTTTTAACTGATTTGCTTTGCTCGCTTAGGTTTAGCTTCGCAAAGTTCGCAAGTTCACTCTGATCGCTCTACGCCCAGTAGCAACCGCTCATTGAGCGTAGCCGAAATGAGCGTAGCCGAAATGAGCGTAGCCGAAATGAGCGAGTAATTAATTTTAAAAATTAGGTTTAAGTGTATATTTATCGTAGAAATCTTTAATGATTTTTACTGCTTCTTCTGGAGTATCAACTATATGATATAAGTCTAAGTCTGCTTCAGAAACATTATGCTCTCTTTTTAGCATAACTTCTTTTACCCAATCAAAAAGTTGTCCCCAATATTCCTTGTCTAGCAAGATGATAGGGAATTTTTCAATTTTTTTAGTTTGAATTAGTGTTAAAGCTTCAAAAAGTTCGTCAAGAGTTCCAAATCCACCAGGGAAAACAATGAAACCTTGAGAATATTTCATAAACATAATTTTGCGAACAAAGAAATGGTCGAAAGTAACAAGCTTATCTTCGTCAATATATTTATTTGCATCTTGTTCGAATTCTAATTTTATATTACAACCAGCAGAAGTGCCATGTCCTGCACTAGCTCCTTTATTTCCAGCTTCCATAATGCCAGGACCACCACCTGTAATTACTCCAAAACCTTCTTGAGTTAATAAATAAGCAGTTTCTGTTGCCATTTTATAATACCTGTTTTCAGGTTTTGTGCGTGCAGAACCAAAAATTGAAACACAAGGACCTATTTGTGCAAAATGGTCGTATCCATTTACAAATTCTCCCATTATTTTAAAAATACTCCACGAATCGTTAGATTTTGTTTCAGCCCAAGTCCTTTGTACTAATTGGTTCTCAAACATTTTAGTTTTTTTTGTCATAAATATATTTTTTATTGTAATGTGAACAAAAATAGTATTTTTTTATAAATCAACAACTATTTATAATATTAATTTCAAGACATCATTTTTAAATTCTTCAGCAGATTGATATCGTTTTGATAGCGATTTTACTATAGCTAATTTTATTTCATCTTCGCTTTGTTTTTTATCTATTACAGAAAATTCAGGTTTTACACAGGCTTTATAAATAACTTTAAATAATTCATCATCAAATCTATAGTGTTTTTTTACTTTTACTCTTGTTTGTATTCTTTTAACAAACATAGGGTTTGCAGTATTTAATGCAGGTTCTTTTGCAATTGCTTCATATAAAATTAAGCCTGTGCTAAAAATATCGGAATGTTCGCCAACTAGCTCTTCGAAACCAAGAATTTGTTCAGGACTAGCATAGATTAGACTAAAATTTTTTCCTCCAAAATTTGGAATAGCAGGTTTGAAGCTAGGTTTAACTAATTCTATATCAATAAGTTTAACTTGTGGGTCTTTCATGTCTATTTCCGAATTTTCTGAAAAACAAACCATTATATTTGAAGGCTTAACATCGCACAAGCACAAGCCTTGGGAGTGAAAAAAAGTTAAAATATCTAAAAAATTAGCAATAGTTTTGTAAAAAAAGTAATTATATCTATAGTCAAAATATTCTCTACTGGTTATTAGCTCTTTTAAACTTAAACCATGCACATATTCTTGAATTATAAAGACTTCTCCATTTTGAATAATTAGGTCGATAATTTTAGCAATTCCCTTATGTTCTAATCTAATATTTGTTTCGATATAAAATTTTAGTCTTGCCGATTGATTTGGTGTTAGCATGAGCAAGAACTGTTTGCATACAACTTTTTCTTTGGTTTCTAAATTAGCAGCTAAATAAACAATTGAATAATTTGATTTTGAAATTATTGTTGATTTTTCTTCAGGGAAAAAGAAATAAGAGGCATCTGTTCCTTTTAGAATTTTTGCTTGCATAATATATTATTTCTTTTTGTATTCTTCTTTTGCTCTACCACCCCAAATATCGTCTGATTCCTTTAAATCGTGATTATAAAGTGTGGTATTTCTTTTGTTTAACAATCTTTCCCAATTTGGAGTTTTTATTTCGCCAGTGAGGTCAGAATGTAGTAATTCGTATTCTTTACCAGCTATATGAGGATTATAAAAAATAAACTTTTTATTATTTTCGTTTCTAATTTTATAGTAGCTCCATATTTCATAAGGGTAGGCACTAGGTTCGTGCTTTGAGATATAAATGTCATCAGGGGCACCATATTGCAAATAAACCCTGCCTCTGTCGCTTGAATAACCACGATTTATAGGCGTTTGATAAATTCTGTCAACATAATCAACTTGTTCTTTGTATTGTCGCCATAACTCGCCTGGCTGAACATTGTTGCGTTTTAACCAAAATTCCATAAAATAGTGTTGCATTTCTTCTAAACTTGCAGATTTTAATTGATTGTCAATAAATCTTTGTTCGTTCATATCGGCAATTGGACGTAAACATGAAATATAATGATACAGAGAATCTTTTATAGTCATGCTTCCTTGGAAATTTGCCGTAATGTCATAATCAACTAAAATTTTGTTTATGTGTTCTTGATTTGTTGCAAGAGAATTGCTTCGTTGAAAAAAGAATTTCTTAGTTTGTAGTAATTCATTTTTATTATCGCGAACTTCTAATACAAGCAAATAATTTCCAGATGGTAAGTCCTTTATATTAAAGGCTCCTAAAAACGGAACAATTTCTGCTGAACTCAATTTTTTAAAACTGCTATATTGCTCTAATATTTTTGAATTTTCATATTGTGATAGGTAATATCTTAAAAGAAAATCAGAATTTAGCACTTTGTCTGAATTGTAAATTTCAGCATAAAAAATAAATGAATGAAAATTTTGAGGGTAAAAGTTTGAAACATAAGGTATTAAGTCTAAGCCATTTTTTGTAAGTGAGCTTGTAGTTTCAGCTTTTTCAAATTCTTCTATTAGTTCAATTCCGCTAAATTGAATTTCGTTTTGATTAAAACTAATCTCAAACTCATCAATTATCATCATGGGTTCTTCTTTAGAATTTATGTCTTTTATAGTAACTTCGATTTTATATTTTCCATTATCCAAACTAACTCGCTGTAAATCAATAAAATTTGGTTTTGCTAAACTTGTGTCTTCAATTTCAGGACCAAGTAAATTGTATTTATTAAATGCAACAATTTTATCATCATCTGATTTAAAAATCATTGTTACTTCAATTTCTGCTTGAAATTTATTATTTTCATTTTTAACAAATACCGCTGATTTTCCCATTGTGCTCATGTAGGTTTCGATATAAGGACCAGCAGGCGAGTTAAATTCTGCATACATAAAATATACTTCGAGTGTTGCAAATGCTTTAGAAGTCAATAGAATAAACAGAAAAATATATAATAATCTTTTCATACTCTTTTTTTTGCAAGATACAAATTTTTTAAACTATTCGTTTAGCTTTTGTCATGATTTTTGCAAAAATTGCAAAAATCACGCCAAAACCCACATTCTTAATTCATTAAAACTTAGTATTTTAAGATTTAAAGTTTTTTGAAATAATTTCTAACATTTCTTCCATAATAAGTGAGTTTGTTGCGATAATTTCTTTTCCAAAGATATAGTTGTTTGAATTTGAAAAATCGCTAAGCTTTCCGCCTGCTTCACTTACTATAAGGCTTCCAGCAGCGACATCGTAAGAGTTTAAATTATATTCAAAAAAGCCATCATATCTACCGCAAGCCACATAAGAAAGGTCGGCAGCTGCTGAACCAGGTCGTCTAACACCACGACTAGATTTTATAAATACTTCTAAAGTTTTTAAATATTTGTCTAATTTTTCAAATTTGCTATAGGGGAAACCTGTTCCAATAAGTGAATTTGCCAAATTTTGAGTTTGTGAAACTTTGATAGGTTTTCCATTTAGAAAAGCTCCACCATTTTTTATTGCAGAAAAACATTCGTCTAAGCCAATTTCATAAACAACACCTAAAATAATTTCGTTTTCTTTCATTAGAGCAATACTCACAGAGCAGGGGTAGAGCCCATGAATAAAATTCATAGTTCCGTCTAGTGGGTCAATTATCCAAGTGTATTCTTTATTGTTAGTTTGAATAGTGTTTTCTTCTGTTATAAAACCCGAAGCTGGCAAAAGTTTTTGCAATTCTTTTACAATAAAAACTTCAGATTGTTTATCAATTTCTGTAACAAAATCGTTTAAGCCTTTTTGTTCAATTTCTAAGTTAGTTCTAGAAATAATATTTTCTCGAATAATTTCTCCAGCTTGCTTTGCAATCTTTTCAACAGATATTTGTAAGTTTTTCATCATAATATTTTTATTTGCATAGTTTCATCATCGTAAAAATCAATAATTTCCACATCGACTATTTGGTTTACAAGGCATTTGTCGTAATTTGAAACTACTCTGATATAGTTATTTGTAAATCCAAACATTTTATTTCCTTTTTTTGAGGATTCGAATAAAACTTGGAATTTTTTGTTGATTTGAGATGATAAAAACGATTTGTGTTTTGATTTAGATATTTCATCAATTATTTTAGCTCTCTCATGCTTTTCACTTGGGCTTACTTTGGGTTCAAAATTTATTGCAGGCGTGTTTTCTCTTTCTGAATATTGGAAATAATGTATATATGAAATATCTAAAGACTTTACAAATTCAATAGTTTCATTAAAATTTTCTTTAGTTTCGCCATTTACGCCAACAATTAAATCTATTCCAATAAAAACCTGAGGCATTAAAGATTTTATTTTTTCAATTTTTGATTTAAAAAGGGCAGTATTATATTTTCTTTTTATTTTTTTCAGAACTTCATCGCTTCCTGCTTGTAAAGGAATATGAAAATGAGGCATAATTTTTTTATGATTTGCAATGAACTCAATCATTTCGTCTGTTAATAGATTGGGCTCAATGCTTCCAATTCTGTATCTTTGAATATTTTCGACTTCTACAAGTTTTTTTAGTAAATCAAAAAATGTTTCGTTACTTGATTTTCCAAAGTCTCCAATATTTACGCCTGATATAATAATTTCTTTAATATTATTTGCTGCAACAAATTCTGCCTGTTTTATAATTTCTTTAATTGGTAAATTTCGGCTTCGTCCTCTAGCGTAAGGAATTGTACAGTAAGCACAAAAATAATCGCAACCATCTTGAACTTTTAGAAAAGCTCTAGTTCTGTCGCCTTTTGATACGGCAGGAAAAAAACTTTTCATATCTTTATGGTCGGTAGTAGTAATTTCAACCTTTTTAAGTTTAGAAGAAGTTTCTATTATTTTTTCAATATCATCTTTATTGTTTGCTCCAAAAATATAATCAACGCCACAAATATTTTTAATTTCATGAGGTTTTAGTTGTGCATAGCAACCTGTAACTATAATAATAGCATTTGGATTTTTCTTTGTGGCTCTAACAATTGCATTTCTGCTTTTTTTATTAGCATTTGAAGTTACTGAACATGTGTTAATTACATAATAATCAGCTATTTCGTTAAATTTTACAATTTTTATTTCTTTATCAGTAAAAAACCTTGAAATAGTTGAAGTCTCTGCAAAGTTTAACTTACAGCCAAGGGTATAAAATGCAACTTTTTTATTTGACAAATTCATTTAATATGTAATAAAAAAGCGATGTCTCAAAAGCATTCAGCAATTATCTTGCATTAGAACACCTTTAAGACATCGTTTAAATTTTTGTCTTAGAACAATTGTTTTTTATTCATTTTCGTGATGTTTTTCGCCACAATGATTTTTCTTGTTCTTGCAGCAGCTAAGTTTAGCTTCACTAACTTCGATATAGTATCTAACTTCTATATCGTGATGAGTTTCAACTTCATCTTCATTAGTTACAGCTCTTAAGATTCCTTTTAATCTAACATTTTCACCAACTAAGGTGTCGTTGAAACTTCCAAGTTCGTCGTTTGCCATACCAATTATTACTAAATCTAAATCATTTGGACTAGCTAGGAAAATTCTTTTACCACCGTGTTGGCAAATATGAGTACATTTTCCACAAACGCTAACTTCTTTATCAACATAATCAGGAAGATTATTCAACAGAGAATCAACTGTCATTTTATTGCGATGACACTCTTCTTTTGCTTTATCACATGTTTTTTCCTCAACTTGTTGTTCGTCAGTCTTTTTTTCTGCAGTATTATTACATGCAAATGCCAGCATCATAACTGGAACTAATAATAAAATTAACTTTTTCATCTTTTTAAAATTTAATTAGTAATTATTTTATTTCAATTTTCTACAATTTTCAACTTTTTCTACTTCAAATATAGTAAATTCCCATTCAGAATCTTCATTTTTAAAAATATCAACATCATTGGTTTTTAACTCAAATACTAAACCGCTTGCTCTACCTGCTTTTGTGCTTTTTGGCGGAATACAAGTTTCTATTAATTCACTTTTATATCTTTGAGTAAAACCTGTTGAATATTCTATTTCAAATTTAATATTTGTTGGATAATCGTTGGTGTTTTTTAATCTTAAATGAATTTGTGCGGGACTATTTTTGTCATTACATTTAGCATTAACAATTTTATAACTGATTTCAATTCCATCTTTAGTTTCTAAAGTGTCTTTATAATTAAATTGAGAATAACTGCAATAGCTAATTAAAATTCCAAAAATTGTGAGTATTAATATTTTATAAAATTGTGGTTTCATATAAAATTACATTTTAGGGTTATTAAATTTTCCAACAAATAGGATAGAGCCTTTTTCTTTTTCTGTAATGACAAAAACAAATGGACGATTACAGTTTACATATTCGGCTTGAGGTGCAGATTTTTGTCTAACAACCACAGCAGTAGCTCCAGCAGCTTCGGTACCAACTTCGTCAACTTCAATAAAAGTTTGATGTATTACATTATCAATCATAAGATTTTTTTTGCCATTCATTTTTTTGAAATTAGCAGCACCCGAAAATGCTTGAGGCATTCCTAAAGCAATAAGTTGTTCTTTTAATTTGTATTTGCTTTCTATTGTAAACTTTGGAATTTGTAAATCTACAAGCCTTTCTGACAAGTTATTTTTTAATTCACAAAATTTAGTATAATCTAAATTTAAGCAAAAATCATCAATTTGCGTTTCTTGATTTGGTAACAATACATACATGTGAGCTTTATCGTCTTTATAAGGCAATTCAAGCATTATTAATTCGTCTGATTTGTAAAAATTTAGCTTTTCTCTTATGTGCATATATGATGTTATATATTGGCGATTTGTTCCAAAAAACAACATTTGTCTTGTTTGTTTTGGGTCAAAAGCAAATTTCCAATCAGCTTTAAAATGAATTGCATTTAATAAAACTAGTCGAGTCATGTCGTCTAAAGAGTTTTCATCAACTAAATCTCTAATTTTATTATTTGTATTTTCTTCAACCCATTTATTTATTTCGCGGCGTGCAGCTTCTCTGTTGACAGGATTGACAAAATCGGCAGTTTTTATTAAGGCATTATAATCTTTTAGTGATGAAATATAAGAGTCTAAAAAAGCAAATTTCTCTTGTGTAACAGCTGAATTGACGATTTTGAATAAATCAGAATTTTGAGTGGAATAAAAATTTAAAAGTTCGCAAAATTCTTTATGAGATTGAACTTGACTTTTTGAAAAGCTAAGAACTTTTCTCATTTCTTTTGCAGTTTGTCCTTTAGCTCCATCATAAGCCATTGATAATGCAGTTGAAATGCTTATCGGGCTAATGAAAACATTTGTAGTATCGGTTTTAACTAGTTGTTTGAAAATTTTAAATGCAAATTCATTATTATTATTTACGATATTAGTCTGTGATTGCGCATTTGCACAAACTAGCAAAATACTAAAAATGATAGAGGTAAAGATTTTCGTTCTCATATTTTATTTTTTTACTTCCAAATTATTATGTCCAGTAATTTTATCGCAATAATAACATTTTAAATTGACATTTCCAACTTTATTGATAACTTTAAATTTAGTTTCTACATTTTCGTTGTTTGTTATGCACTTTGGATTTATACATTTAAAATATGCTGTTATCGTTTCGGGAAGTTCAACTTTTTTCTTTTCAACAACTTTAAAATCATGAATAATATTTATTACTGCATTTGAATCAATAAGTGCGATTCTGTTAATATCGTCCATAGATGGAAATTTGTCGGCTATTTTTATAATAGCTTTTTTTCCATATTTTTTTGAGTCTAAATTTCCGCCTATAAAGAATTGAGTATCAAAGTCTTGAATTTTAATTATTGAAATAATTTTGAAAATATTTTCAGCTTTAATATGGTCAATTACTGTTCCATTTTCTATTGCTTTTACTATTAATTCGCCTTTCATATTTTATGTTTTTAAAAATTATACAATTTATTTTATCCCAAGTATATGGCAGATTAGTGCCATTCTTGCATATACACCATTTTCGGCTTGTTGAAAATAATATGCTTTTGGATTATCGTCCACATCAGTGTCAATTTCGTTAACTCTTGGTAGTGGGTGCAAAACTTTAAGATTATCTTTTGTATTTTCAAGCATTTTGTTTTTAAGCACATAAGTATTTTTCACCTTTTCATATTCTACAGGGTCTGAAAATCTTTCTCTTTGTACTCTTGTAACATATATAATATCGGCATATTTAATATTTTCGTCAAGTTGGTCGTGTTCGTAAAAATCAAGTCCTTTATCGTTTAAAAAGTTTTTGTATTCTTGCGGTATTCTAAGTTGAACAGGTGAAACAAAATTAAAAGTAGGGTTAAAATCAGACATTGCCATAAGTAGAGAATGTACTGTGCGTCCATATTTTAAATCGCCCACAATATAAAGATTTAGATTTTCTAAAGTGCCTTGAGTTTTGCGAATAGAGTAGAGGTCGAGCAAACATTGGGTAGGATGTTGATTAGCTCCGTCTCCAGCATTTATAATAGGAGTAGATGTTATGTCGCAGGCATATCTAGCACTTCCTTCTATTGGATGTCGCATGATAATTAAGTCGGAATAATTACTAACAGTTAGAATGGTGTCTTTTAGCGATTCGCCTTTAGCAACGCTTGAGTTAGATGCCTCGCTAAATCCTACAACTTTTCCGCCTAATTTTTGGATAGCAGATTCAAAGCTCAATCGAGTTCTGGTTGATGGTTCAAAAAATAATGAAGCAATCACAAAATTTTCTAATAATTTTTCGTGTTTTGGATTGTTTTGAAACTCTTCGGCTAAGTCTAATATTTTAAAAATATCTTCCTTGCTGTAGTCTGTGATTGAAATTAAACTTTTTTTATTCATCTTAATTTGTTTTTATATTATTCAAAAAAAACCGAAGCGTAAACTTCGGTTTTTTTTAATTATTTTTCAATTGACAATAATTCAACTTCAAAAATGAGTGTTTCGTAAGGACCAATAAGTCCTCCTGCACCTCTTTCGCCATAAGCTAAATTCCAAGGAATATAAAATTTAAAGTGTGAACCTACAGGCATGTATTGTAGTCCTTCTGTCCAACCTTTAATAACTCCACTTAATGGGAAAGAAATAGGCTCTTTACGTGCATAAGAAGAATCAAACTCTTTGCCGTCTAGCAAAGTTCCTCTATAATGAACTTTTACAGTACTTGAAGCATTAGGTTTTTCGCCATTGCCCATTTTTATAACTTCGTATTGCAATCCACTAGCAGTAGTTGTAACACCTTCTCTTTTGCCATTTTCTGCAAGGAATTTTTCACCTTCTTCTAATTTTCCAGCAGATTGTGCTTTTTGCATTTCACTAAAAAATTCATTAATAATTTTATCTGTTTGGTTTACATCAATAATTGCAGTTTTTGCAATTTGAGCTCTTATGCCTTCTAGCACTAAGTTCATGTTCATTACTGTGTCTAAACCTTGCTGAGCAAAATTTGCTCCAATTTGAACTCCGATAGCATAGCTTGCAGAGTCAACCTTAGTTTTTAATTCAATTTTTTTATTATCCACTTTATTTTGCGATTTGCATGACCAAGTTGTACCTATAAGTACCATAGTCATAATTAGTAAAAAAGAAATATTTCTCATGCTATATAATTTTAGTTGTGCAAAATAACAACAATATTTTTGTAATTACAATTTTTATTTGATTTTTCTTTTTATTTTTTTCTTAACAAAAAATTAATTTGCAGATTTCTTAGTTTTTGCATAAACCTTTAAAGCAGGAATAAACATTTTAATAACAAAATAATCAAGTACTTTGGGAGGTAGAGCATGAATTAAAAATTTAATTAAATATGCTTCTTTTGTTACCATATATCTGTTTTTGGGGCATCTTCTTGTTGCTGCTCTGTAGATTTTTTTAGCACAGTGATTCACAGTTCCGCCACCAAATGATAGTGTTGATTTTGTTAAATCTTTTACTAAACTAGAGTAAACTCCGTTTTCGTTATTTACCATATTAGAATTGACAGTATCTGCGAAACCTGTTTTTATAGGTCCAGGTTCTATCATTGATACTTTTATGCCGAATTGTTTTGTTTCCCAACGCAAGGCATCGCTAAGCGCTTTTACAGAATGTTTACTTGCAGCATACCAGCCTCCACCGGGCATAGATACAAAACCAGCTACCGAAGATACATTTATAATTCTTCCTCCTCCATTATTTCTTAAAATTGGAATTGCAGCTCTACAAACCGATGCTAATCCAAAAACATTTGTTTCAAATTGTTTTTTAGCGAGAGAGTCGGAGACTTCTTCAATAGTCCCAAACTGACCATATCCAGCATTGTTTAAAACTACGTCAATCTTAGTTCCTGCCTCGTTTAGTTCGGTGAATAACTTGTTGATATCTTGTTCATTAGTTACATCTAAGCGGTAAGTTTCTGCACCAAGTTCTTTAAGTAATTCTAATTTTTCTTGATTTCTGCCACTTGCTATTACTTTCCAATTTTTGTTTAGAAATAATTTTGCACTAGCTTCTCCAATTCCGCTAGTAGCACCTGTAATAAAGATAGTTTTCATTGAAAAAATTAAGAAATGTCTAAATTATTAATTAAATCTTTTGCTTTTACAAATTCGATTTTACCGTTTTTAGAAATTACAATTTCACCGTCTTCGCGGGCTCTTTCGTTAATGAGCTTTTGTCCAGCTAAATCAACGCCTTTCAAAATTTTTGTTTTAATGTCAAAAACTCTTTCTTTCATATTTATCTTTTTACAATTTTATCAAAAATTTCTTTATAATAAACTTCTTTCACATTACTTTTATTGCCTTCTGCAATAAATTTGCTTGGAAACTCTGAATTATCGATAATCATCCAGAAGTCTGCAATATCTAAATATAAATTATTCAAATTTTTTAATCCAGCTTTATATCTTCTATAAATTACGTCTGTTGGAATATTATGTCCACCTTGTTTTACGCGAGTTTTTACTCTTTCTACAGCTAATTCGGGACTATTTAACCAAAAGTAAACTAAAGTAACAAAATAGCCATTAGCTTTAGCATTTTCAATAAATTTTACGTAAGTTCTTGAAGCTAAGGTAGTTTCTACAGCAAAACACTCTTCTAACTTTATTAATTCCTTTATGCGGTGTAACATTATTCTTCCTGCACCTATTATGGCTTTTTCGGGTTGAAAAGGCGAAAGACCTTTTGCTATTTCGTCTGCATTTACAAACTCTCTACAGTTTAGCATTTCTGGCAAAATTGTGTAAGAAGCCGTTGTCTTTCCTGCACCATTGCAACCTGATATAATATATAAATTAGGCATCTAATATTTTTTCCAAATACAAATATACATTAATATAAGTTGGTTTGCAATTATATATTACAGAAATTTATTAACACTTCACAAGAAATTAGCAATTCTAAATTAAAAATTCTTCAATTATCAATTTTCTAAGGAGCGAGTGCAGAGTCAATCTTGCTTGAGCCATGCCGAGAGACGACAGAAAATGTAGCGAAGCTAAATTATCAATTATCAATTATTCAATTATCAATTATTCATTCTTAATTAATTTCACAGCGGTATCCTTCAAATCAATAATTTCCTTCCTATATAATGCCCCAAGTGCTTTTTTAAAATTCTTTTTTGAAATTCCAAAAGTTTTATAAATATCCTCAGGGTCGGATTCATCGTTGATGTACATTTTGCCATTATGTTTTTTCAGGTATTCTATAATTTGTTGTTCAAATTTTGAAATGTCTGAAGCATCATTTTTAAATAAACGCAAATCTATTTTATTATCTTCTCTAATTTTTTTTACAATTGCTGTTGTTGTTTCGCCTGGTTTAAGTTCGCTAAAGACTTCGTTATTATACAACAATCCCATGTGTTTATTCTCAACAATAGCATTATATCCAAGTTGCGATTTATTTAAAATCATAATATCAACTTCATCGTTTTCTTTGAGTTCAAGGTTCTCGTTACTAATAAATTTCTCAAGTTTTGCAGATGCAGCAAGTTTTTTGGTTTTTTCGTCAAGATAAATAAAAACTATATAGTATTTATTCATTTCCATTTTAGTTTTTTGTTCAGAAAAAGGGCATAAAATATCTTTTTCTAATCCAAAATCTAAAAAAGCACCGTATTTTGTAAGTGCTACAACTTTTAATTTTGCAAATTCATTAACTTGTGCATAAGCTTTTCCTATAAATGCTTTAATTGTGTTTTCACTATCTGGATAAATAAAAACATCAACTTTTTGACCTACTTTATATTTAATAATTAAATCGTTGTTTTGAGCAGATATGTGTCCAAAATCTTTTGTTTCAAATATTATTTCGTCACCTTTTACTTCTGTAATGGTTAATTTTGTATTTTTTCCTAAAATATTCATCTTAAATTTGTTCGTTAAATGATAGTGTAAATAAGTTTGCAAAAATCATATTTTTTTAAATAAATAACAAAAAAAGTTCAAATTTTAAAACTTGAACAACTTTTAACACTTCAACTACGTTCAGTGCATCGCTTTTAACTTTTAACTTTTAACTGTGTTTTTTTAACTGAATTTGTTTATTTTTGTCCCATGATTTTGCCTGAAAATATTACAAAAGATTTTTTCAATAATATTATTGAAGATAAAATTAGAATGCATTCAAAATTGTTGTTTTTTAAAGGCAGTGATTTTAATGTGTCTGCGAGTTTTTGTACTAAACTTGCAAAAAACATTTGTGCTATTGCAAATTCGGGCGGAGCAAATCTAATTTATGGAATTGAAACAAAAAGGGGCAAGGCTGAAAAATTTAATTTTATTAATAATTTTCACCACTCAAAAGAATGGTTATTCCACGAAATTCAATCTCATATTGACAAGCCAATCAGAGATTTGAATATAAACATATTTATTTTTGACGAAAATTCGAGTTTAATTCATTTTCAAATTCCAGAAAACAACAATCAACCTCATATGTTTTCTGATTCAAAATATTATAAATGGCAAAAAAATCGAGCTGTTGTACTCGATGAAAGCGAAGTCAGAAGTTTATATGGAAGATTAAGTGTTTCAGAACTTGAATTTCTTGGAATTTATAATACCAATGGTTTGCCTGTTTTAAGTGGTGGAAAATTTTCTGCAATGAGCTTTTATCCAAAACTCTTGATACGCAATTCAGGCAATATTGTTGAGAAAGATTATAAAGTTGAAATTTCTTTTCCTGCTAATTTATACGAAGAAAGTTTTAAACCGCTAAGCTCTCTTTTTATTCGTCACGAAGGATCTTACGTGGTGTTTGGAAATAAAGGAATGCATCCAATTTTTCAAGAAGAAATTTCAACTATGATTGAAGCGAAAATTTCTGTAAATCTCGACAATTTAGACACCTTCTTAAAAGAATATTTGAATATTACTCTTTATTTTAGCAATGGAATAAAAAAACATAGCCTAAAACTTAGCGATACCTTAACATATAATGGAAAAATCTTGCAAAAAGACCAATTCGCAAATGTAGGCGTTTTGTTTCAATAAGATAATTACTTAAAAAATCATTAATGTTTTACTTCAAATTCTTCGTTTGGATCATGTTTATACTTAAAGACTATAGCGAAGACAATTGCAACGACTAAGGCATATGCTGCAAATGTTAACCAAATTCCGGTCCAATCTTTAACATGAGTAACAGGATCTTCAAACCATTTTTGGATAACTAAACCTGCTACAATATTTCCAACAACAGCACCAATACCATTTGTCATAAGCATAAACAAACCTTGAGCTGATGATTGTATAGAAGAATCTGTATTTTTTTCGACAAATAAAGCACCAGAAATATTGAAAAAGTCGAAAGCCATTCCATAAATAATACAAGATAGAATTATTAACGCAAAGCCTAAAACAGAATTGTCTGCTATTCCAAATAGTGCGAAACGTAAAACCCAAGCAATCATACTTAAAAGCATTACTTTCTTTATTCCAAATCTTTTCATAAAAAATGGAATAGCAAGAATAAATAATGTTTCGGATATTTGAGATACAGAAAGTATTATTGTAGAGAAATTATTTATTAAACTGCCTTTAGGAAATACCGACGCGTCTTGCAAAAAAGCATCGCCGTATGCATTAGTAAGTTGTAAAGCAGCACCTAATAATAAACTGAAAATAAAAAACAAAGCCATTTTCTTTTGTTTAAAAAGCACAAAAGCTTCTAAGCCAAGTTTTTGAATAAACGACTTTTTCTCATTGTCGTGTTTCTTTTCACTTTTTATAGTTGGTAAAAATATGAAAGAAAAAATACCTAAAACAAATGCTAAAACTGCAGCAATAACAAAAGACACTTTTATGCTATATCCAAGTCCCCAGTCTTTTGTGAAAAAGTTGGTAGTCCACATTGCAACAATAAAACCTACAGTTCCCCATACACGAATTGGTGGGAAAGCTACAACTGGGTCTTTTCCGTCTTTTTTTAGAACTCCAAAACTAATGGAATTTGTAAGACCTATAGTTGGCATATAAAAACTCATTGCCACAAGCAATACCCAGAAAAACGTGATAGGAGAATTTATTGATGGTAAAATCAACATTGTCGCTCCAAATAAAATATGCAAAATAGCATACACGTAATTTGCTTTCCATTTATCGGCAATAATTCCAAAAAGTGTAGGCATAATAATAGAAGCAAAGCCCATGGTAGAAAAAACCAAACCAAATTCAGACCCCCTCCAGCCTTTTTCAACAAAACCATAATGTGCCAATGTCATCATCCAAGCTCCCCAAACAAAAAATTGGAGAAAATTCATAAAAATCAAGCGAGATTTAGTATTCATATCTAAATTTTTAATTTTAAATCAATAAGGTTTAATATGTATTGGCAAAAATAGAGAAAGTTTTTTTATTTTTAGCAAGTTTTTACTTTTTATATAATTTTATTGTTAAATTTGCGTTTAATAATTTAAGTTAATTAAATATTTGTGATATGAAAAAAACTGTTTTTTTAATCATTTTAACTGCGGTTTTTGCGACAGTTTCTTTTGGGCAAGAACAAGAAATTAAAACAAAATTTGAAAATGATAGCGTTTATGTTGATACTTTAAATAGAAACTTGGTTGGTTTGAATGTTTTTCCGGCATTTGGAATTTTAGGTGGAGGACGTTTGCCGAGTACAAAAGTTTTTATTCAATATAAGCATTATTACAAGCATATGAATTTGAGAGCTAGTCTTAACTATTTGAATTTTGACTTTAATAATGACCAACTTGATGTATTAGGCTTTACAAAAGATACAGTTGTAACCGATTCTGGCACTAATGTAGTTGATAATATTAATTTTAGAAAATTTTATTATAATATTTACTCATACGATGCGAGAGTTGGTTTAGAAGCTGCTTTCCCAAGTAAAGCTTATAGGTTTTATCTAGGTGCAGGTGCAATTATAGGTTATCATTATCTAGGTGAGTATTATTATCATTATAAAAAGAACTTTGAAGGCTATCCAGCACTTAATGTAAATCATTCTTTTATTCCAGCCGATATTTCAGGTTATAGAAAAACAAGATTCTTGAAAACAGGCGTTGATTTTACTATAGGCGTTGATATTAATATAACACCAAGTTTTGTTATTTCTGTTCAGTACGCACCAGAATTAACATATTATCATAGAATCTCTGATGATGTTTCTGACAAAGACAACTGCTTTGAAGGGAAAAAAGTACCAAGTAGCTTGACTTTTGTGCCGGATTATATAGATTTGATTTTTAGTATTAGGTTCTAAGACTTGGAGTTTTGGTGTGTCGCGTCCTAATAAAAGTTAACACATTTTGTTATAAAAACCGACTTTAAAAACTTTAAACTTTAGGAACTTTAAAAACTAAACACTCAATAACTAAAAACTTTAATTATTCTTTCTCTTTCCTCTTTGTTCCAATGGTTTTGTATATCAAGATTAAGCTTTAGAACTTCGATTTCACAGTTTTTATTTTCTTTTGCAAGTTCTTCCCAAATTTTAACATGTGTTTTGTTAAGTCTGCCTGTCCATGCTGTCCAAAAAATAACAATATAAAAATCAGCAGAATTTGGCTTGGGTAAATCATTGCCTTTTAAATCTCTGTATTTTGAGTATTCTTCAAAAAAGTTGGGATATTCTGAAGTTTTGTAAATAGTATCTTTGTGTAAATTTTGAATAAATTCAGAAAGCTCGGCGTTGCAAGCAGAATCATTAGACTTAAATTCAATATAATTTCCGAATTTATCATAAATTTTAGCATCTGGAATTCCTTGCCCGTTTAATATATGTAGAAAATTATCAGAGTTTGAACTGACAATATTATTTGTACCAAAGCCAAATCTTTTAGCTTTTCTTATTAAACTTTGCTCATTCTCAATTCTGGGTTTTTCATCATAACAGGACGACAAGAACTAAGCAAAATAGCAAATATTAACAATAAAATATGTGATTTTTTCATTCAGTATAAAAACATATAATAATGCAAAATTATAAATATTTTTAACGATTTTACAGTTTGCAATAATTTATTGGAAAAATTATGAACTCATTTAAAGCTAATTCTTATTTTTGTAAAAAAACAGTTTTAAAATTATGGTAAAAAAATATTTATTAAGTATTTTGTGTTTGAGTTTTGTGATAAATCTTTTTTCACAAAAACAATCTGAACGTTTTGCAGAAATTACAAATCCTAATTTAGTTCACATTAATAAAATGCCAGCACATGCAAGCTTTGTTTCATACTCTAAAATGACTGATGCTCAAAATTTTGTGCGTGCTAATGATTTAGAAAATTATATTTTTCTAAATGGAGTTTGGAAATATCATTATGTAAATAATTTTGACGATAGATTGCAAAACGATTTTTATAAATTCTCGTTTAATGATAATAATTGGTCGGATATAAATGTCCCAGGAAATTGGGAATTTCAAGGTTTTGGTACACCTATTTATGTAAATGCAACTTATGAATTTACTTCATGGGGTTTTCCACCATATTGGGATAGACCAAATCCACCACTTGTGCCAAAAGAATTAAACGCAACAGGAACTTATCGTAAGGAGTTTGAAATCCCCGCAGAATGGGAGGGAAAAGATATTATTTTGTCATTTGATGGAATTAAAGGTGCTTCTTACTTTTATTTGAATGAAGAATTTCTCGGAATGAGCAAAGATAGTAAATTGCCTGTGCGTTTTGATATTACAGAAAAAGCTAAAATTGGAAAAAATATTTTGGCAATTCAGGTTCATAGATAGAGCGATGCAACTTATTTAGAATGTCAAGATTTTTGGAGAGTGTCGGGAATAGAACGCGATGTTTATATTTATGCCAGACCAAAAGTTCATATCTCGGATTTTTTTGCAAAAGCGATTTTAGACGAAAATTATGAAAATGGATTATTGGATTTAACAGTTAAAATCAATAATTTAGAAAATGACAAATCAACTTATAAACTTAATTATCAGTTATTTGATGATAAAAATAAGAAAGTCGCTGAAGAAACTAAAGAATTGAGTTTTGTTGATAATGTTGCAGAAATAAATTTTTTAAAAACTATTCAAAAAGTAAAAAAATGGTCGGCTGAAGAACCAAATCTTTACACTTTAATCTTAGAAATTAAAAACGAAAACAACGAAAGTATTGAAATTACCAGTAAAAAAATAGGTTTTAGAACTGTTGAATTAAAAAACAAACAATTACTTGTGAATGGCAAACCAATTTTGATTAAAGGTGTAAATATTCACGAACATAGCGAAAAAACAGGACATTATGTTAATGAAGAATTAATGCGAAAAGATTTTGAACTTTTTAGAAAATACAATGTAAACACTGCTCGTACAGCACATTATCCACAGCCTGAATTGTTTTATCAACTTGCTGATGAATATGGGATTTATGTAATTGATGAAGCAAATATCGAATCTCATGGAATGGGCTATAGCTTGCAAGTAGGCGGTTGTTTGGCAAATAATTTAGAGTTTTTAGAATCTCATTTACATAGAACAATAGGAATGTTCGAAAGAGACAAAAATCATCCAAGTGTAATAATTTGGTCTCTAGGAAATGAGGCAGGAAATGGATATAATATGTATCAAACTTATTTATGGTTAAAAAAACATGATGATACTCGCCTTGTACAGTACGAAAGAGCTGGTTTAGAATGGAATACTGATGTTTTTTGTCCAATGTATGTGCCACCTGCCGAAACCGAAGCCTATGCTTTGAGAACAAACGCAAATCGTCCTTTAATTCAATGTGAATATGCACATGCAATGGGAAATAGCTTGGGGAATTTTATAGATTATTGGAATATCATTAGAAAATACCCTTTGTTGCAAGGCGGTTGTATTTGGGATTGGGTTGACCAAGGTATTGAAGAGAAAAATGAAAAAGGCGAAAAAATCTGGGCTTTTGGTGGCGATTACGGTGAAAGAGGAACTCCATCGGCTGGAGATTTTTGTATAAATGGATTGATTTTTCCAGACAGAACAACAAAGCCACATACCGAAGAAATGCGTAAAGTTTATCAAAATGTGTGGTTCCAAGATTTTGATTATAATGCTGAAACTGTAACGATTTACAACGAAAATTTCTTTATAGATTTAAGTCAATATAAAATTGAATATGAAATTCTTTCAGCTGGTAAAATTTTGAAAACAGGACAATTAAATGTTGACGTAAAACCACAAGAAAGAAAAACTGTTTCAATTCCTGGAATTAAGAAATTATTTAAAAAAGATGTTCAAACTTTGATTAATTTTTATGTAAAACAAAAAGATGAAGTTCGCGGTATTCCAAAGGATTGGATTATTGCAAGAGACCAATTTATAGTAAATGAATTTCCAAAATTTGAACTTAAAAATCAAAAAAATAATTTGAATTTAGTTGATGAATTAGGAAAGTTGCAAGTAGTTGGAAAAGATTTTGTTGTCGAAATTAATAAAGAAACAGGAATTATTTTGTCATATAAATATCAAAATTTAGAATTTATAAAAGATGAGTTTGGTTTGCGTCCTAATTTTTGGCGTGCGCCTTTAGATAACGACTATGGAGCAGGAATGCCTAAAAAGTTAGAGGTTTGGAAAAATGCAAGTTATGATAAATTAAATGTACAAAATCTCGAAATTAAAAATGAAATATCAGAGCCTTTAAAAATTAAATTAACCTACAATTTTGAAGAGGCAAATGCAACTTGGGATTTAGAATATACAATTTATAATAACGGAATTATTAAAGTTAATAATAATTTTGATGCACGAAAATCAAGTTTGCCATATCTGTTTAGACTAGGAATGCGTATGCAAATGCCAGCCGAGTTTGTTGATGTCGAATATTATGGTAGAGGTCCTTGGGCTAACTATTGTGATAGAAAAACTTCAACTTTTATTGGAAAATATTCTTCAAAAATTTCGGAATTTAACGAAAAATATGTTTTTGCACAAGAAACTGGACATCATACAGATACGCGTTGGTTGGCAATTTGTAATCAACTTGGCAAAGGCTTAGTTTTTCATGCTGCTAATGAAAATTTTGAATTTAATGTTTCAGATGTTTTAATGGAAAGTATTGATAATGGAGATGATTGGCATAACGATGCTCCAAGATTAACAGCGGTTGATAAAAAACATATTGATGCTTATCAAAAATCTGATAGGGTAGATGTGTTTATTGATTATAAAATGCAGGGAGTTGGTGGAAATAATTCTTGGGGAGCCTTGCCCGAAGAAGAATACAGACTTGTGCCAAAAAATCTAAATGTTGAATATGGATTTTATTTAATTCCTTTTGAAAACACCAAAGAATTAAGTAAAATTTTGAAATAAATTCTCATTCTTTCTTTTGCTTTTAACTTACTGAGTATTAGTGGTTTGGTAAATGTTTGTAAAATCTTATTAACAATGATTTTTATATTGTTGAAAAAAAATAATGATTACTACTTTCTTGTTGTTTGAATAGTTTGAGGCATTTTATTATTAAAATTATAGATTTTCCATTTGTATTTATTTCTTTTTTAAATACTTTTGTCAGCATGTTAACTTATTATTTTTGAGATGGATTATAGTTTTTTTGATTTTTTAATGCTCGTTGGTTCTTTAGGTCTGTTTCTGTACGGAATGAAGATAATGAGCGAGGGCTTGCAAAAACTTGCAGGGAACAAATTGCGTTCAATTTTGTCAGCGATGACAAGAAATCGAGTAACGGGTGTACTTACCGGACTTTTAGTAACAGCACTCATACAGTCATCGTCTGCTACCACAGTAATGGTTGTTAGTTTCGTAAATGCAGGACTGCTTAGCTTAGTGCAGTCAATTGGTGTAATAATGGGTGCAAATATTGGAACAACTGCCACTGCTTGGTTGATTTCTTTATTTGGATTTGGGAAGTTTTCAATTAGTGTCCTCTCTATTCCATTAATGGGTATAGCAATTCCGCTAATTTTTTCATCTAAAAGTAAAAGAAAATCAATAGGGGAATTTATTTTTGGTTTTGCTTTCCTTTTTATGGGACTTGATTTGTTAAAATCTTCAATGCCTGATTTACAAAGCAATCCAGAAGTGTTGGCTTTTGTGCAAAACTTTTCCGACATGGGCTTTTGGTCTATATTGATTTTTTTACTAATAGGTACTATTTTAACTATTGTCGTTCAATCATCTAGTGCAACAGTAGCCCTTACGCTTATTATGGCTACAAAAGGTTGGATAGACTTTCCATCAGCAGCAGCAATGATTATGGGCGAAAATATTGGAACAACTATTACTGCTAATTTAGCTGCAATTCCAGCAAATATAGCTGCAAAACGAGCTGCCTTTGCACATTTTATGTTTAATGTCTTTGGGGTAATATGGATGCTGTTTGTATTCAAATATTTTGTTCAAATGGTTGAATATTTGGTAGCAAGTTATGGACCAGCAAATCCTGCAGGAATATCAGACTATGTAAATTCTTTACCTGCCGAAGAATACAAACAAATAACTACACTCTCAAAATCTGAACTTCCAGCTCATTTAGTAGAAAAGCAAGATACTTACCTAAATTATCAAGCAGCAACTTCTTACGGTTTAACTCTATTTCATACCATGTTCAACATATGTAATGTGATGATAATGATATGGTTTGTAAACTTGTATGAAAAAATCTGCCTTAAAGTTATACGTCCTCGAAGGGGAGAAGAGGAAGATGGAGATTTTGGACTTCAATATATTACAACAGGAATGCTCTCAACAGCAGAATTGTCAATTCTTCAAGCTGAAAAAGAAGTTGAGCTTTACGCTAAACGAGTGCGTAAAATGTTGGGTTTTGTTGAGCAAATGACAAATATGAACCATAATGATAAAAAATTCCTTAAATTATATAATAGATTAGAAAAGTACGAAGAGATAAGCGATAGAATGGAAATAGAAATAGGTTCATATTTGGGTAAAGTAACAGAAGGAAGATTAAGCAACGAAAGTAAAGAACATATTCGTTCAATTTTACGTGAAGTTTCAGAAATTGAAAGTGTCGCCGACGCTTGTTGCAAAATTGGTCGCCATTTAAAACGTAAAATGGACGCAGACATCGTGTTTGGAGACGAATTGGTGGAAAATGTCAACTCTATGTATGAACTTTTAAAAGAAGCTTTTGATAATATGCAAAAAATATTGGCTTCGGCTACAATAACAGAACAAGAACTTATTGCAAGTAGAAGCATAGAAGATGCTATAAACGAACAACGAAATTTATTAAAACGTAAAAATATTGAAAGCCTAAATAATCTTGAATATTCATATCAAGCTAGTGTTTATTATATGGATATTATTAGCGAGTGTGAACAAATGGGCGACTATATTATTAACGTTATTGAATCAATAAAAATAAAAAATAGAGGTTAAAAAATATTTTATAAGGCTGTTTTAAATTTTATTTTAAAACAGCCTTGTATAGATATTAGACTAATTTTGTTAGAATTGCTTTTAATATTAAGTAAAAATTATTATATTTGTAAATATTCTGATTTTAGTAAAAAAAGATATTTAATAATTAGTATTATGAGTTTGACAAAAATTTAAAAAAAAGCATTATTATTTTTTATTTTAGTTTTTTCTTTTTCTGTTATTTATGCACAGGGTGTAGCAATTAATACTACAGGAGAAACGGCTGATGAGTCGGCAATATTAGATGTTAAGAGTACAACTTCAGGATTGTTATTACCTCGTATGACAACAGTAGAAAGAGATGCTATTGTCAATCCTGCTCATTCTTTGTTGATTTTTAATACCACAACAAGATGTATTGAATTTTATGACCAAGATAATAATGAATGGGGCTCTTTGGGTTGTATGAATCCAGCATATCCTAGTTCTGGTGGAGTTGACTATGTGCATTGTTCTGGTACGCCAACAGCAGTTGTTGATGTAACTAATCCTACAACTGGCAAAACATGGATGGATCGTAATCTTGGTGCATCACAAGTAGCAACTGCTAAAGACGATGCTAATTCTTTCGGAGATTTGTTCCAATGGGGGCGATTTGCAGATGGACATCAATGTAGAACTTCAAATACAACTACTACATTAAGTGATAGCGACATGCCTGGTCATAGTGATTTTATAATAAGAACTGCCTCTGTAGCTCCTAATGATTGGCGTTCTCCTCAAAATGACAATTTTTGGCAGGGAGTTAGTGGTATTAATAATCCTTGCCCAAGTGGTTACCGCTTGCCAACCAAAGCAGAACTGGAGGCTGAGCGAGTAAGCTGGGGAACTAACAGCCCTGCTGGAGCTATGGCTTCTCCTTTAAAATTACCATTACCAGGATTTCGTAATAATGCTACCTTTAATGCTGGTACTATAACGAGTGCGGGAGCTGTCGGTACTTATTGGTCTAGTACAGTAAATTCTATAAATGCAGATCGTTTGTATATCTATAATGCTGGTGCTTACACAAACAGCCCTACTTATCGTTTACAGGGTTCATCAGTACGTTGCATTAAAGACTAAGTGGTTGATAATTATGCAGATAAGTTTAATCTGAAAAAATAATTTAAAAAAAGTAAAAAATATTTGGTGGATATAAATATCTGTTTTATATTTGCAGGCGATTTAAGGATTGGTAGTTCAGTTGGTTAGAATACCGGCCTGTCACGCCGGGGGCCGCGGGTTCGAGTCCCGTCCAGTCCGCCCAAAAAGCTCACAACAAGTGGGCTTTTTTGTTTTGTAAAAATTATCGAAAAAATTAAGCATAATAAAAAAACTTTTTTAACTTTGTAGGATTATAATGGTCCCCTTTTTTAGGACAACAAAATTAAAAATTTAACGTATAAATAATTAAAAGTTGTCTTATGGAAAGAAGTTCAAGAAAAAAGTTTAGCTCCTCTT
>FZPS01000201.1_pt110 | contig 43607 bp, 42 predicted proteins | sample 1817821 | NCBI WGS metagenome assembly FZPS01 (sample SAMEA104158645, study PRJEB21678) | metagenome | place: Germany | collected 2015-04-21 | reverse complement strand
ATTTGAGAACTAGGTTCTCATTACTGTTGTTTGGAAATATCTCATTGCTGAGATAGTTCGCTGAAAATCTTATAAAGAATTTTCAGGGATGGTTTATTGTTTAGTTGTCAATGTACAGTTTGTTTTGCGCTGTTGTCTCAAGCGACAGCCTATGTATACTAACATGCCGGTTTATCTTTGTCAACAACTTTTCAAAACATTTTTCGACTGATTTTACTGTTGGGAATTCCAAACGGAGAAGGAGGGATTTGAACCCTCGCTCCGTGTTACCGGCCTACTCCCTTTCCAGGGGAGCCCCTTCAGCCTCTTGGGTACTTCTCCAAGTAAGCTTCATTCGATTACAGGATATTCCTGCGAGCGGAGAGGATGGGATTCGAACCCATGCGCCCTTGCGGACAAACGGTTTTCAAGACCGCCTCGTTATGACCACTTCGATACCTCTCCAGAGGTTAAATATTAAATTGTTCTTGCGTCTGATTAACTGTGTCGTTGTCAGCGCAAGAGTTATTCTAGCATCAATACAAAAAAGTGTCAACAACTTTTTTGATTTTTTTTCATTTTTTTCAAAATAGTTTTTCCGACCTCTAAATCTTCTGGTGTTGTGATTTTAAGATTCTCATAGGAACCCTTAATTAGGTGGATTTTTTTATCTGAAACTGTTTCCAATACCATACTGTCATCCGTTATATTTGTAATACCACTAGATATTACTTTTTCATATGCATCCATAATAAGCCTGTACTGAAAAGCCTGTGGTGTTTGAATCTGCCATAGATTATTTCTATCTGGCGTGGAGCTCACATTTTCGTCAGCATCAACAATCTTTATTGTATCCTTTACTGGCATTCCCACAATACATGCTTTGTAACTATCTACTTCATCAATGGTTTTATTGATTATCTCCACAGAAATAAAAGGACGGGCGCCATCATGTATTAGTACATATTCTGTTTTCTTCAAAACATTTAGATTTGATTCAATATATTTTAGTCCATTGTAAACGGAATTATATCTCTCTGCTCCACCCTCTATAATTGCTTGCACTTTTGAAATATTATATTTGTCTACAATTTCACTTTGTACATATGAAATATCTGATTGAGATGCAACTATTATAATATTGTCAATATTGCTTTGGTTAAAGCTCTCTAGAGTATAATAAAGAATAGGCTTCTCGTTTAACATCAAATACTGTTTGCTAACACTTGTACCCATTCTCTTTCCTTTGCCACCTGATAATATAATGGCCGTAGTAGTATTCTTCATATAATAATATCTCTATCTTTCACCTAATTTAAGATTGGGAATTGCATTAAGATCTAATCCATGTCTTGTACCTTTTTTGTATTCATAGTATGCTGCTACCCCAATCATAGCTGCATTATCAGTACAAAAAATTGGAGATGGATGATAGAACTCGATTCCCTCCCTTGCACAAATATCAGTAAATGCATCCCGTATAGCCGAATTAGAAGCAACGCCCCCTGCTATAGCAAGCTTGTTGTAACCATACTGATGACAAGCATTTATTGCACGTCCAGTCAGTGAATCTACCACTGCATTCTGAAACGAGGCCGAAATATCTGCCGGAACTATCTCTATATCCTTCATTTGACACATATTTATATGATTAAGCACTGCCGATTTGAGTCCACTAAAGCTAAAGTCAAACGGAGCGCCTTCTACTGATGCACGGGGAAATTCTATAGCATGAGGATTCCCTTCCTTTGCCAGTTTGTCAATCTTTGGCCCTCCTGGGTATCCCAAGCCTATAGCTCTAGCCACTTTATCAAAAGCCTCTCCTGCAGCATCATCTCTTGTCCTTCCAATAACTTCGTACTCGCCGTAATCATTTACAACAACTAAATGTGTATGTCCGCCCGAAACCACAAGACAAATAAATGGTGGCTCTAATGTTTTGTTTTCTATATAATTTGCGCTAATATGACCTTCTATATGATGTACACCAACTAGTGGTTTTTTAGTTGCATAAGCTATAGCCTTTGCCTCCGCAACACCAACTAACAACGCTCCTACTAATCCCGGACCATATGTAACCCCTATTGCATCAATGTCTTCTAATTCCGCATCGGCATCATTAAGTGCTTGTTCTATTACTTGATTAATCTTTTCAATGTGTTTTCTAGATGCAATCTCTGGAACTACACCTCCATAGAGGGTATGAAGCACTATTTGCGATGAAATAACATTTGACATCACATCTCGTCCATTGCGGACTACAGATGCTGCGGTTTCATCACACGAACTTTCTATTGCCAAAATAAGTGTATCTTTATTAATATCGTCATTCATAATATATCCATTCTATTTAACTGCAATATTGTTGCATTTCTATTTTGTAGTTATTCTATATTTAATCATCTTCTTCGGGTGTAATCATCCAACCTAGTATTTTCCAACGACCTTCTTCATCTTTTCTCAGTGCATATGTTTCCTTGGTTCTTGAAGTTCCCTTGCTATTTTTTACATAATAAATACAGTTAATCGATGCATATTTTATATCATCTACTGTAGAATAAACCACATCTGATGATTTATCCAATATTACTCTAGATATGGTGCTTTCCGTTTTATGGTATTGCTCTATATCCTCTAACAATTCACTGTAATATTCGTCAAATGGGTTGTTTGCAACAAGTTCCTCATCAAATAAGTATGTGGTCATATATGCTAAAGATACTATCTCATCTGGAGTACATTCTTCATTATAGTAGCATTTTTGAATTCTTGTATAAAGATTTACCACTTCGCGTGCCGTTAAGGGGTAGTTCTTAGAAAGATCTTTGGACAGCACTTTATCCACCTCGCTAACAGCTGTATCTTCATCACCGGCGGGTTTCTTCGTCTCTACTGTTCGATTTGAAAAACGAAAGTACAAAAGCACTGCTAATACCATTAGAAGTGTCAATGTAATCAAAAGCTTCAATCTCTTTCTCATAGTTCTCCTTTGCTACTCTTCATCAAATACTAGTGAGCAGGTCCGTCCATCCTTGGATGCAATAGATGCAGGGAATATCGTTCTCACATCTTTCATATATTCCTCTGGTCTTACAAGGGATGGGCTGTAATGTGTCAACCACATCTCCTTTGGACGTGCCTCTGCTGCCAAATGAGCTGCTTCATAGAATGTCATATGCTTGTACTCTTTAGCTTTTTTTATCTTATCCTTTTCTCCATACATTCCTTCACAAATAAACAAATCAGCTTCGCTTGCCATCTGTGAAATAATAGGTAAAGGTCTTGTATCTGTACAATAAGTAACTTTTATTCCTCGTCTAGCATTGCCAAGGACCATATCTGGCGTAAATGTGTTTTCACCGTCAATAATAGTTTCACCTTTTTGAAGTTTATTCCAATACATCCTCGGAATACCAATCATTTCTGCTTTATCTACCTGGAATTTACCCTGTCTATTGATAACTACATTATATCCGTAGCAAAGAATATTGTGCATCACCTTGAATGCTTGGATTTCGTATCCACAGATATTAAAGGTCTCTATATCATCCTTTAATTCAATGAAGTTAATTTGAAAGGGAAGTTCTGGTGCAATAACTCTTAGGGAATTAACTACCTTTTCCAGTCCTCTAGGACCAATAATAGTAACTGGTTCTGTTCTATCTGCATTGCCCATAGATAATAATAATCCTGGCAATCCACTTATATGATCTGCATGATAATGAGTAAAACATATTATATCAATAGGATTAACGCTCCATCCGCTCTCTTTTATGGCTAACTGTGTACCTTCGCCACAATCGATTAACAGACTACTGCCATTATATCTTGTAATAAGGGAAGTAAGCCATCTCTTTGGCAGTGGCATCATCCCTCCAGTTCCTAGTAAACATAAATCTAACATTCATTATCCTCGCTTTATAATCTCCCCTATAGTTTACATTAATTCTGTTCTTTTTTCAATACATATTGGAATTTTAAAGTTTTTTATCATTGCATCGTAACAATCTTCGCACAAATCAAATGAATGTCTCTCCCCATCCTTTTCCGAAAAATATCCCCAAACATAATCTGCCATATAAGCACCTTCACATACAATATTGTTAGCGAAATAAACAGTTGTAATATTGGGTTCTACTGTCCCTTTTATCCTAAATGTTTTTACACATAACAATTGCATCCTCCAATGGCTTCTGATAAAAATTTTTGCGTACACCGCATTTTTCAAATCCTAACTTCTCATATAGATATACAGCATTACTATTGCTGATTCTAACCTCAAGATTAATCTTTGTTATAGAAAGTTGCTTTCCACAGTCAATCATTTCCGTTATTAGTTTAGCACCTATCCCCTGCCTTCTAAATTCTGAAAATACAGCTATATTAGTAATGTCACCTTCGTCCATCCCTCGATACATACCTATGTATCCTACAATTTTAGATTTATTGTCCTGTTTTTTACCATCTGAAGGTATATCAAAAACATTTTCTTCCATTTCAAGGTCAGGCATTTCAGCAACCAAAAAAATAGAATATCCTAATTGTAAGGAGTCTCTTAATGATTCCTCCGACCAAGGCATAGAAAAACATTGCTTTTCTAATATTGCTACTTGGGGTACATCCTCCCAAGACATTTTTCTAATATTTACTTCTTTCATAATTTTCCCTTTTATTGGTTTAGGCTATTATATTTTAATTCAAACTTTTCTGTTTTTCCTCGAGTTCACGTTCTGCTTGGGATTTTCTTAAATAATCAGGAGTATGTTCTGATGCATTTTCTATTTTTCCTAAATCGTAGTAGATTTCCGCCAATGCGCCAACAGCACCCGCTCTTGCCATATTCATATGTGCTGATGCAAATTTATAATCAATTTTTGTCTCTGCTTCTATAGTCTCCTTATGAGCACATACCCCGTCTCCTAGGAATACAACATCTTCTCCACGCTGGTTAATCATTCCAATTATCTCGTGAATGTCATAAGTTGACTGTGGAAGCTCAACTTTCAATTCTCTATCTTCTATATGGTAAAGTCCTGTATAGACCTGATTTCTTCTAGCATCCATCAAGGGACAGATAAGTCTTTGCGTTCCGCACATATTATACGCCAAGGCATCCATTGTAGGTATATGTATAAGAGGCTTTGATAACGCAAGTCCTAAACCTTTTGCTGTAGCACTACCTATTCTTAATCCTGTAAATGAACCAGGTCCACCTGAAATAGCTATTGCATCCAATTCATTCAAATCAAAATCCGTCATCCTAACAATCTCATCTATCATTGGTAGTAAAGTCTGAGAATGTGTCTTTTTATAATTCACGGTGTATTCCGCTACCATCACCTCATTATCTAAAATACCAACGGTTGCCACCATTGAAGAACTGTCTATTGCTAATATTTTCATGTAAGCCTCCACAAGATACTAAATCATTGTCAAAAAGAAAAATCTAACTTTTTATAAACTTCTACTTTATTGTATAATGCAATTTATTCTATAATTCTTTTTTTGGTTGAATCTTGATTAGTCGATAATCAAATCCACTTTCCAGATTCTTTTCTATCGTTATATTTATCAAATTCTCTGGCAAAATTTCTTCTATTAAATTTGACCATTCAATAAAACAAATGCCATCTCCATAGAAGTAGTCCTCATATCCAATCTCATCCATCTCCGAAATATCACCTATACGATATACATCAAAATGATACAGTGGCAATCTGCCATCATGGTATTCAGAAACAATGGTAAATGTTGGACTGCTAATAGGTTCACTAATATTTAGGCCAGCTGCAAACCCCTGCGTAAAAACAGTTTTTCCAACACCCAAATCTCCATTTAAACAATAGACTTCGCCCGGTATTGCGTTTTTCCCAAGCCTCTTTGCGTATTCAAATGTTTCTTCTGGCGAATTTGATTCAAATTGTTCCATACTTTTTCACACTATTCTCTTTACTTTATTTCTATGTATCTCTACATATGTCTACGTATTTGTATATCCTTATTTTCTTCCACATGTGGCCATTGTTGAAGCTAGAACTTATTTAACTTTTACAGTTCTTGCATCTACATTTGCTACAATAAGGTTTTTAAAATCCTCAAATTGAACGTCTATACTTCTCTTCGGTATAATAAATGCTCTATACTTATTTATATATAATATGATACTAAAGCGTGTTGATATAACTTTTGTAACATCTTCATATGTATGTGATACATTATTTTCACCCTGTGAAATTGAAATTCCACTATTATTAAACTCATAAACGAGGTCACCATTTATTGCTTCGCTATTTTTAATTTGTCCTGCAGCTTTAAAATAAAGCATAATCGGCTGTATAACTGTAAATAATAGCGCTATAAAAACAAGAGCTACCTTGTATGCCACTGTCATATCAGTATTTGTAACATTGGAAAAGAACATTACTAACGCACCAACACTTAAAAGAACACCACAAATTCCACCAATTGTACTGTAAAAATGCCTTATCATAAAATCAAATAGTTCTTTAACTGTCAATTTCGTTTCTACTCTAATATCCATGTGGTTATCCTCCAATTTTTTTCTGAGTATATCAAATAAATAATAAAAGTGCAAATATATTATATCAATATATTTGCACCTTTGCTTTATATTTTATTTGATTAGCTGTTTTTTGTAATTGCCTTTATTCCTCTTGTTATTGGCTTATAAATCAAGAACACTAGTATAGATACCAACGCACCTTTTATAATGTTAAGGGGTGAAACTGCTAATAGTATGAAGGTGGTCATATTGCTTATGGCAGGATTCACTACTGAACCTTTATCAATAAGAACACTTACTGGTATTCCTCCATATATGTATGCATATGCTGGCAACAATATAAATGCATTCATAAAACAACCTACAAATGTCATAATTGCTGTGCCTACTGCCATACCAGCTACCGCATGTTTTCTAGTCTTCTTTTTCCAATAAATGATTGATGCTGGGATAATAAATGAACATCCCATCATAAAGTTTGCAAATTCACCTACAAATGCCGTAGATGTCGGCTTGATGATTAGCTTGATTATGATCTTTAAGAACTCCGTTGCAACACCTGCAACTGGTCCCATCATAAAACTTGCTATCAATACTGGTATTTCACTAAAATCAAGTTTGTAAAAATCCGGTACGAAAAATAATGGGATCTCTACATACATAAGGATAGCTGCTATAGCTGCGAAAATACCTGTAAGGGTTAGTTTCTGGGTCTTTGTGTGTTCAATCACGATCTTCTTTTGTGCAAATATCGATATTGCAAACAAGAAGGTAACAAATACCACCACTGCTATAACAAAGCCTACTTCACTTTCCATAGCACCCATAAATTTGTTAATTATTTCGCTCATTTTAAATCGCTCCTTTTCTTGTAGAAAACCCGGAGCAAAATACACCATAAAAACGGTATATAAAATGATTGATTTACAGTTACCTGTAAAAGCTTCTCTCATCCAGACTGTACTGTCGGTTTTGGAATTACACCAAATCATGCATAAATGCTCGCGGACTTTTACCGCCGGTAGGGAATTTCACCCTGCCCCGAAGAATTCAATATTTTATTTTCTGGCTTTGCCAGTAATTACAGATAATACTATACATTTGTCTTAAAGCTTTGTCAAGAATCTCTTACTTATCTATTTTCATTGTAAGTGCTATTCTTTTCTTTGCAGGTTCAACACTCATTACCATTACATCTACTATATCGCCTACACTCACAACTTCCAGAGGATGTTTGATATATTTTTGTGTAATCTGAGAAATGTGAACAAGACCATCCTGATGCACGCCTATGTCAACAAAAGCTCCGAAATCTATAACATTTCTAACAGTTCCCTTTAAAATCATACCTGGCTTTAAATCTTTCATATCTAAAACATCAGACTTAAGTATTGGCTTTGGCATTTCATCTCTAGGATCTCGACCTGGCTTTTCTAATTCCTTAACTATGTCTCTAAGTGTTATTTCACCAATGCCTAACTCCTTAGATAATTTATCATAATCTTTAATCATTAAACCTAAGCCTAGCATCTTTCCTACTCGTAAATCTTCCATTGTATATCCTAATTTTTCGATGACTTTTGCTGCTGCATCATAAGTCTCTGGATGTACACTTGTTTTATCGAGTGGATTTTTGCCATCACTAATACGCATAAAACCAGCACATTGTTCAAATGCCTTTGGTCCTAGTTTTCCAACTTTAAGAAGTTGCTTTCTATCCGTAAATTTACCATTTGTCTCTCTATACTCTACAATATTCTTTGCAATAACTTTTGTGATACCTGAGATGTATTCTAACAAACTTGCCGATGCTGTGTTCAAATCAACGCCGACTTTATTAACGCAATCTTCCACGACATCTGTCAAAGCTTCGCCTAATTTCTTCTGATTCATATCATGCTGATATTGACCTACACCGATAGACTTTGGATCTATCTTTACCAACTCAGCTAATGGATCTTGAACTCTTCTAGCCATGGAGATAGCACTTCTCTCTCCTACATTATAATTAGGAAATTCTTCTGTAGCTAGTTTACTTGCCGAATACACAGACGCGCCCGCTTCATTGGTTATTAGGTAATTTACTCCATTACCAACCTCTTTTAGAATCTCCACAATTACTTGTTCCGATTCTCGCGAAGCTGTTCCATTACCTAGCGCTATAAGAGTTACTCCGTGTTTTTTTATTAACTTCTTTATTGTTTCCTTTGATTCCGCTACCTTCATTTGTGGTGCTGTAGGGTAAATAACTGTAGTATCAAGTACCTTTCCTGTAGCATCCACTACTGCTATTTTACATCCAGTTCTAAAAGCTGGATCCCAACCTAATACAACTTGTCCTGCAATTGGTGGTTGGAGAAGTAATTGAGCTAAATTCTTTCCAAATACTTTTATTGCACCATCCTCAGCAGTTTCAGTTAGTTCACTTCTGATTTCCCTTTCAATCGCGGGGAAAATCAAACGCTTGTAAGCATCCTCTATAGTCGCTACCAATATAGGTGTAGTAAATTTATTTTCTCTAATAATTACTTTCTTTTGTAAGTATCCAAGTATTCTTTCCTCTGGTGCTTCTATTTTAACTGATATAAACTTTTCTTTCTCACCTCTATTTATGGCTAAAATTCTATGTCCTACCAGTTTTGCAATAGGCTCTTCAAAATTATAGTACATCTCATATACAGATTCTGCCTTTTCATCCTTTGCGGCAGTAATAAGTTTCCCCTCTTTAAAAGTGATATTTCTAATGTATGTCCTAAATTCTGCCTCATCAGAGATACTTTCTGCAATAATATCCTGTGCGCCCTGGATAGCCTCTTGTGCAGAAGTTACCCCTTTTTCATCTGAAATATACTTGCTGGCCTCCTCTTCTAGTGAGGTTGTACACATCTGCAATGTTATTATATTACTCAGAGGTTCTAGGCCCTTTTCTTTTGCAATAGTAGCTCTTGTTCTTCTCTTTTGCTTATATGGTCGATATAAATCTTCCACAACTACCAGAGTTTCTGCCTTTTCAATCTGGGCTCTTAATTCATCTGTCAGCTTGCCTTGTTCTTCAATCGTTGCAATTACAGTCGCCTTTCTATCTTCTAGGTTACGTAAATATTTGAGACGTTCGTCGAATTTTCTAAGAACTTCATCATCAAGAGAACCTGTCACTTCTTTACGATATCTAGCAATAAACGGGATGGTATTTCCCTCATCTATAAGTTGTACAGTTGCTTCTACCTGACTTATTTTAATTTTTAGTTCTTCACTTATTTTTTTGTTAATATCCATATCCATTTTCCCTTTCAAATAGTCTTTGTATATTGTAACAGAAACACCAAAATTTGTAATCAACTTTTTACAAAGCGCTTGTAATGTAGTTTTAAATACTATATAATTAGCTATTGTATACTGATTTTCACGCACATAGAGTAAAGGATTATTTTTATGGATATAACCAAAATATTAGAAGAGACCATTAACAACATTTATTTAATAAAGAAAGATGAGATACCAAATATTGATTTATATATGGACCAAGTCACCACTTTTATGGACAGCCATTTAAAAGACCATAAACGTAATGATGAGGATAAAACCCTTACAAAGACTATGATTAATAATTATGCCAAGAATGATTTACTTCCTTCTCCCAATAAGAAAAAATATAGTAAGGAACACATTCTCCTCCTAACTCTTATATATTATTACAAAAGTGTCATGTCTATAAATGACATAAAAAAACTTATGGCTCCTATTACAGAACGCTATTTTCAAGGTGATGCCGGCAGGGATATGTCCTATATCTATGATGAGATTATTTCACACGAAAAGGATATTATAAGCATAGCTAGAGATGATATGTTTTCTAAAATTGAATTATCAAAGTCAGCCTTTGAAGATGCACCCAAAAAGGAACAAGACTATTTGCAAATGTATGCTTTTGTCAGTCTATTGAGTTTTGATGTATATATGAAAAAGCAATTAATTGAATCCATTATTGATTCACTTCCATCACCAATGTCAAAAGAAGAACGAGATAAAATAGCTATAGAAAAAGCAAAAGCTGCAAGACGTGCTGCCGAGAAGAAAGCCGCTGAAAAAAAGAGTTCAGTTGCAAAGAAAACACCTAACTCAGAGAAAAAGACTTCCACCGGCAAAAACAGCACTGATAGATAGTATTACGAAAATATCCTATAAATTGCAAAAAGTGCAACCAAAATTTGTTTTCGGTTGCACTTTTTATGTATACATACTTGTTACTATTTGTTTTTTTCCTTTGCAAGTCTAGCAAAAACCATATCATATCCATCATTTCCATAATTTAATGATCTATTTACTCGGCTTATGGTTGCTGTGGATGCACCTGTCTTTTCAGCAATTTCAATGTAAGTATTCTTTTGTCTAAGCATCTTTGCAACCTCAAATCTCTGTGAAATTGAAAGAAGTTCATTAACAGTTAAAATATCCTCAAAAAAACGAAAATACTCTTCCATATTATCGAGAGTCATAATAGCTTCAAATAGGTGATTTACTTCGTCTGTTCTAATCTTTTCTGTCATTTTTTTCTCCTTTTCTTCATTTAATTTATTAAAATGAAAAATCTATATACTACTTTGATTTTAGCACACTAAAGTACAATTGTCTATGTGTTTTGTCTATTGGCAACAAATTAGTTGGTTAGTAAGCTTGCGTAATTCTTCAACTGTTTCTACAACATACTCTGCTCCCGCTTCGTTTAACTCATCTCCAACAGAGTATCCGTATTTAACACCAATAGTCTCTATTCCCATAGTCTTAGCCCCTATTACATCATGCAATCTATCGCCTATCATAATCACTTCTTCCTTATTGTCAACAACCCCCATCCTTTTAAAAACTTCTTCTATAACCTGACATTTTTCTGTTCTTCTACCATCCATCATACTTCCTGTTATACAGTCAAAATACCTACTTATATCATAATGGTCGAGTAATCTCTTAGCAAACTCCTCTGGTTTACTAGTTGCCAACCCTATTTTGCCACCTTGCGCCTTTATATTTGATAAAACTTCTGAAATTCCATCATACATTGAACATTCAAATATTCCTATGTCTCTATATCTTTCTCTATATTTTTCAACGGCTATAATTGATTGTTCCTCACTTAACCCATAGTACTCCTGATATGATTTATGGAGCGGTGGTCCAATAAAACACTCCAGTTTATCTAAATTCTCCTCTTTTATACCAAAGAATTTTAGGGAATATTGAACACAGGTGGTTATTCCAATCTTAGGGTCTGTTATAGTTCCATCTAAATCAAATAAAAATATTTTCTTCATATTTTCTCCTAGGCTATTACTGCAGCTATTTTTTATAATCAGTTTGAAACAAAATTCGGAGTAACATTCCAGGGAACGTCACTCCGATTACATTTTAAAATTTATTAATACCTGATCTTAAAATTATTTAAAGAAATCATAAATATCATTATATGGACTACCATAAGAATCGTTAATTGCATCCTCTGCTGCATTATTTAATGAACAGTTATATCCACAGATTGTTACTGTAGGTAAAATACCATATATCATCGCAAACACTCCAAGTGCAACTGCAACTTTAGCAATCTTACCAGCCTTATTAGGCGATTTCTGATCCTTTAATGCTAATATAGCTAATACAACACCTGCTGCTGCAATAAGAATACCAAAAAGTGTGAGAATAAATATTGCAGATGTGCTATATTTTATATCAAAATTTTCCATTGACTTCTTTGCACTACATGAGCATGTGAAAATTGTTCCAAGGAATACCATGAGCATACCTACACCAGCTAAAATTATACCAATTAATTCAAGTAAATTAAATGATAATGGCTGTCTTGGTGCCTGTGGTGCTGCCTGGCCCATACCACCTTGAGCAAAAGGATCTGCCTGTTGTTGTGGTGCTGCCTGAACAGGTTGACCCTGTACTGGTGCTGCTGGAATTGGTTGCTGTGTTGGTGCTGCTTGAATCGGCTGCTGCTGATTAAAATTGTTATCCATATAAAATCCTCCTAAAATTTACAATCATTCTATGGGAATTTATCCCACAAATTACTTACTAATATATCACATTTAATAGCATTTATCAAGCCTAGTGTGATTTTAACGAATACACTAGGCTTGATAAATATAGTATTAAATTTTATAGATTATATTACTCTTACTTTTCAAAAAGGTGATTAATAATTGTATGACCTTCGGCAATATAATTACCGCTAGCCTTTCCATCCTTTTCATTGTAATTCCAGGTTTCATTTTTCTCATCTGTGCTGTCATATAGCATATATGGTACAGGATTTGATGTGTGGGTTCTTACTGATATTGGAGTTGGATGATCTGGCATCACTAACATTCTAAAATCAACACCCTTTGCCTTAAACGCATCATATACTACTTTAATAACCTTCTGATCTAAAAATGAAATAGCTTGTATCTTTCTCTCCAAACTACCTTGATGGCCCATTTCATCTGGAGCTTCTACATGTATATAAGCAAAATCATATCCTTCTTCAGTTAATGCATCTACTGCAGCATTAGCCTTTCCTTCATAATTTGTGTGAAGTGTACCGTTTGCGCCTTCTACGATAATGTTCTTCATATTGGCACCAACTCCGATTCCTTTAAGTAAATCCACTGCTGAAATCATTACGCCTTTTTTCTCATTTTTCTCCTCAAAAGAAGATAATGACGGTCTTGTTCCTGCACCCCAAAACCAAATAGAATTTGCAGGATTTAAACCCTGATTCATTCTCTCCACATTAATCGGATGATTTACAAGAATATCATAGCTTCTCTTCATCATCTCTTTAATTGCTGCTTCTTTTGGTAAATACTGCTCTATTCTCTGACCTAATATATCATGAGGTGGTGTAAGAGGCACTACCTGTCCTTTATCCCAAATAGTTAAATGTCTGTAGCTAGTTCCTACATAAAACTTATAAATATCATCTTCTAGTTCTGTTCTAACTGCTTCTAATAAAACTGTAGCATCCTCAGTGCTTATTTCACTTGCACTATGATCAATAATTGTTTTTTCTTCATATGGAAGATTATCAACAGATAATGTCACAATATTACATCTAAGTGCAATATCTGTGTCTTTCATATCTACACCTATTGAAAGTGCTTCAAGTGGTGAGCGTCCGGTATAGTAAATCTTTGGATCATATCCTAATACTGAAAGATTGGCTGTATCACTTCCTGGACTCATTCCTTCAGGAATAGTATGAACAAGACCCACCTCCGAAAGTTTAGATAACCTATCCATTTCTGGTGTTTCGGCATACTCAAGAGGTGTTTTTCCACCTAACTCTTCAATTGGGTCATCTGCCATTCCGTCGCCTAAAACAATAACATATTTCATGTTTATGCCTCCACTCTGATTCTCTGTAATATTCCGTCAACCTTTTGTGCTGCAGCTTCGTAATCCGCTTCTGATATTACTTCTGTAATAAATGCAAATTCACCATTTACTTCATCAAGGGTTACTGGAGTTATTTTTCCGAATGCCTCCTCAACTGCATCAAGTCTAGAAGCAGCATCACCCGATACTCTAACAAAGAACTTACAACGATTAGACTTGATATCCTCAAGTTCAAGTTTCTTGCTGCTCCATAAAGACATAATATGTTTATTTAAATGTTTTGCTTCATCTACAATATCCGCCACAACCGCTGAAGCTGTTGGATACTTTCCTGCTCCACTTCCATAGAACATAATATCGCCAATAACTTCACCATTCACAAGAATTCCGTTCATAACTCCATTTACACAGTATAGAGGGCTTTCAGTACTAATCATAAAAGGCGCAACCATTGCATAGCACTTACCATCTATCTTTTTGCTCTTACCAAATAATTTGATTGAAAGACCAAGTTTTGAAGCATATTTGAAATCAAGTGCTGTTATCTTTGTAATGCCTTCTGTATAAATATCTTCGAAATTCACATGAAGTCCATATGCTAATGATGAAAGAATCGCTATCTTTCTACATGCATCGTAACCCTCAACGTCCGCTGTTGGATCCTTTTCTGCATATCCAAGTTCTTGTGCTTCCTTAAGTACATCTTCAAATGCCAAACCTTCTTTATCCATCTTAGTGAGAATGAAGTTTGTTGTTCCATTTAAAATACCTGTGATTTCTGTAATGTCATCAGCTGTAAGGGATTGATTGAGAGGTCTAATAATTGGAATACCACCACCAACAGATGCTTCAAATAAGAAGTTCTTTCCTTTGCTCTTAGCCAATTCAAGAAGTTCAGGGCCATACATTGCTACCAATTCTTTATTTGATGTACAATAATTTTTACCTGCTTCTAATGTTCTTTTTGCAAATGTATATGCTGGATCAAGTCCACCCATTGCCTCTGCAACTATATCTATTTCAGGATCATTTATAATTGTATCAAAATCATGAACCAACACTGATTCTACTGGATCTCCAGGGAATTCTCTTAAATCTAATACGTACTTTACCTTAATGTCATCGCCTATTTTTTTTGCGATACTGTCATGATTCTTTACGAGTACATCAAATACTCCTGAACCAACTGTGCCATATCCTAATACTGCAACATTTACCATTGTATTGTCCTCCAAAGTAAAACTTATAATTTATTTGTCACGTAAGTTATTCACGTGCTAAAACCTTAATATAATGCACACCTTCTTGTCTTTCAAGGTCACTTATTAAATCTGAGATTTCATCATTCGTAGGAATCTCTACGCTTAACGTCAATGAAGCTACTCCATTGATAGGAATAGTTTGATGAATTGTCAAAATGTTAGCTTGATTATCAGCGATTGTCTTTAAGAGATTTGAAAGTTGTCCTGGCTGATCATCCATTTGAAGTACAAATGTAATTGTCTTTCCTTTAACATTATCCCTAAAGGGAAAGATATCATCCTTATACTTATAAAACGAACTTCTGCCTAAACCTACCATCTCTGTTGCTTCTTGAACAGTTATAGACATATTTCTTTCAAGAATCTTCTTGGCTTCAACTACCTTTAATAATACCTCAGGTACTGCCTTTTGCTTTATTAGATAATATTGATTATTATCACCCATACAAAAATCTCCTTGTGTGCGTCTAGCAGAAACAAGTGTTTCCGACAGAAAGATATTAACACATCACAAGGAGATTATCAACTACTTTTTCACTTTACAACATTTAATGCTAATGCTTTTGACATTCGCCAGACTTACAACTGCCTATTTTGTGGCAGCATCAATAAGTGCACTAGCACCGTATAACTCGTCATCATCAAGTAATTTATCAATATTAATGATGAGAATAAGCCTTCCATTTGCATTGACTACCTTATCAACATATTTTGTTTTCTCTGATAGTATAATAGGTGGTGCATCAATTACCTGAGAAGCGTCAGCATCAAATATTTCGCCCACACCATCTACTTCAATAGCAAGTGGCATCTTTCCAATTCTTACTATTATATATTGGGCATTTTCACTTTTTATATCTGGTAGACCAAATTTCTGTCTTAAGCTATACACAGGAATAATATCTCCGCGAAGATTCATAATTCCTTTAATATAGGAAGCAGTATTTGGGACTCTCACAATTTCTTGTGTTTTCTCAATGCCTCGTACACAATTAATATCAATGCCGTACAATTCAGTGTCAAGGTTACATACTACTGGTTTAAACTCCATTTGTTTTCCTCCTCGTATTATATAGTCATAGTCGATTTTCGTTTTGCTATGCTTGTTTTATCTTACTAGCAAATATTGCTAGATTATTCTACATTTTTATTTAGGCTATTCCATTTTAAATAAGCACTTATAAAAGGATCTATTTTACCATCTAATACACTTTGGACATTGCCAACTTCTTCGTTAGTTCTGTGATCCTTCACCAATGTATATGGTTGCATAACATAGGAACGAATCTGGCTACCCCATCCGTTGTCTTTGACTTCGCCACGAATACCAGAAACCTTTCTTGCATTTTCTTGCTGTTTTAGCATGTAAAGTCTAGCCTTTAACATCTTTAATGCTTTATCCTTGTTACTGTGCTGTGAACGTTCATTCTGGCATTGAACCACAATACCCGTAGGTATATGCGTAATTCTAACTGCGGAAGAAGTTTTATTTATATGCTGACCGCCAGCTCCACTTGATCTGTAAGTATCAATCTTTAAATCATCTTCATTGATATTAATGTCTAAGTCTTCCTCAATATCTGGCATTACATCACATGATACAAATGAAGTTTGTCTTTTTCCTGCTGCATTAAATGGTGACATACGTACAAGCCTATGAACTCCTCTTTCAGACTTCAGATATCCAAAAACATTTTCACCATTAATTTGTAGTGTAATAGACTTATATCCTGTTTCTTCACCATCAAGATAGTCTAAAACTTCATAGCTAAATCCCTTCTCATTCGCCCAATGGCAGTACATTCTATAAAGCATATTTGCCCAATCACATGATTCTGTACCACCCGCGCCCGCATGAATGGTTAAAATCGCACCGTAACTATCATACTCTCCTGAAAGAAGTGTAGTTACCTTTAGTTTTTCAAAGAATTCTACGAAAGAATTCATTGTTTCCTGGGCCTCTGGAATAACGGATTCATCATTTTCTTCATATCCGATTTCAAGTAATGTCTTAGCGTCTTCATAAAGTCCGTTAACCTGATTGAAACCATTAACAGTACCTTTTAAGTTTTTCATTTCTTTTATGAAACTCTGTGATTTCTCATCGTCGTCCCAAAAATCGGGGGCTTCCATTATTTTCTCTATTTCTCGGATTCTAGCTTGCTTGTTATCCAAGTCAAAGTGAATCCCTCAATTCTTCTAATGGTGTTTCGTATCCACTTAACGTGAACTTGATTTGATCTAATTCGACCACTAAAATCACCGCCTTTATTCTAAAATGTGTTATTATTTACGACCGCAACACTGCTTATACTTAAGTCCGCTACCGCATGGGCATGGATCATTTGGATATATTTTCTTATCCTCACGCTTAACTGGTGCCTTTGCAAGTGATTCATCCTTATTTGTTCCTGTTACCTTTGCTACCTGTTCTCTCTCAATTTTCTGCTGAACTTGAACATGCATAAGAACTCTAGTAGTTTCTTCTTTTATACCTGCTGTCATTTCATCAAACATATCAAAACCAGTAACTCTATATTCAACTAAAGGATCCTTTTGACCATATGCCTGAAGACCAATACCTTGCTTAAGCTGATCCATATCATCTATATGATCCATCCATTTTCTATCGATAACTTTAAGAAGAATAATTCTTTCAAATTCACGAAGTTGTTCTGGTTCTGGGAATTCAGATTCTTTTGCCTCATAAAGCTTAGTTGCCTCTTCCTTAAGTTTCTGCTTTAATTCAGCTTTCTTCATTCCCTTTTCTAATTCTTCTTTGTCTGGAACAAGATTTTTAAATGGAATCGTTGGAAGTAAAAGTTCTCCAAGCTCTTTGAAATCCCATTCGCTAGATGGCTGTTCATCAGAAATGCACATATCAATTTTGCTTTCCACAGTATCATTAATCATTGTATAAATGGCATCTCTCATGTTTTCACCATTTAAAACACGATGTCTTTCTTTGTATATAATCTCTCTCTGGTCGTTCATAACCTGATCATATTCTAAAAGGTTCTTTCTAATACCATAATTGTTATTCTCAATCTTTTTCTGAGCCTTTTCAATAGCACCAGATAATAACTTGTGTTCAATTCTATCATCTTCACTAATTCCAGCCATCTGAAATACTTTATTCATCTTTTCAGAGCCGAAAAGTCTCATAATATCATCTTCAAGAGAAATGAAAAATCTTGATTCACCAGGATCTCCCTGACGACCTGCTCTACCTCTTAACTGATTATCAATACGACGTGACTCATGTCTTTCTGTACCAATAATCTTTAAACCACCTGCAGCTTTTGATTCATCGTCAAGTTTAATATCCGTACCACGACCTGCCATATTTGTAGCAATAGTAACTGTACCATGGATACCTGCCTCTGCTACAATTTCTGCTTCCATCTCATGGAATTTGGCATTCAAAACTCTATGTTTAACGCCTACTTTTGTAAGCATACGGCTTATCTCTTCTGAAGATTCAATAGTAATAGTACCAACTAAAACTGGCTGACCCTTCTGCTGGCTCTCCATTACTTCATGAACCACAGCATTTAATTTACCTCTTTTTGTCTTGTAAACTGCATCTTGATAATCAATTCTAGCAATTGGTTTATTTGTAGGAATAGTAACAACGTCCATTCCATAGATATTTCTAAATTCCTGCTCTTCTGTAAGAGCTGTACCTGTCATACCACACTTTTTGCCATATTTATTGAAAAAGTTCTGGAAAGTAATTGTTGCAAGTGTCTTACTTTCTCTCTTGATTTTAACATGTTCTTTAGCTTCTATCGCCTGATGTAAACCATCAGAGAATCTACGACCTGGCATAATACGACCTGTAAATCCATCTACAATTAATACCTGATCATCTTTAACAACGTAGTCTTGATCCTTAAACATAAGATAATGTGCACGAAGGGCTAAAATCATGTTATGTTGAATCTCAAGGTTTTCTGGATCCGCAAGATTTTCAATTCTAAAGAATTGTTCAACTCTTCTAACACCCTCTTCAGTAAGATTAACAACCTTGTCTTTCTCATTGACAATGAAATCGCCGTCTTCCTGCTTCTCTTCCTTCATAATGTAATCAAGCTTTGTAAGTTCTTTTTCTGTTCCTCTCTTCATCTGACGAGCAAGTACATCACAAGCCTCATATAACTTTGTGGATTTTCCACTTTGTCCTGATATGATAAGAGGGGTTCTAGCCTCATCAATAAGAACAGAGTCAACCTCATCTACAATAGCAAAATGGAGTTCTCTCTGAACAAGCTTTTCTTTATAAATAACCATATTATCTCTTAAGTAATCAAATCCAAGCTCATTATTGGTGATATATGTAATATCGCAATTATAGGCGTCTCTTCTGTCATCCGATTCCATGCTATTAAGTACACATCCTACAGTAAGTCCAAGGAATTTATGTACCTGACCCATCCATTCAGCATCACGATTTGCAAGGTAATCATTTACTGTAACTACATGAACTCCCTTTCCTTCAAGAGCATTTAAGTATGCTGGCAAAAGACATGTCTGTGTCTTTCCTTCACCAGTTCTCATCTCAGCAATACGTCCTTGGTGTAAAATAATACCACCCATAAGCTGTACCCTGTAATGTTCTGTGTTTAAAACTCTTCTTGCAGCCTCTCTAACAACTGCATATGCCTCTGGAAGTAAATCATCTAATGTGGCACCGTCTGCAAGACGTCCTTTAAATTCTGTAGTCTTTGCTTTTAGTTCCTCGTCAGATAAAGCTACCATAGCATCTCTGTATGATTCAATCTTATCTACGATTGGTGTTATCCTCTTAATTTCTCTTTCGCTATGTGTTCCAATAATTTTGTTGATTAAACCCATTGTATATCTCCTAATATATAATTTATTTTTTCAATGCACTTAACATCCATAGAAATACTAACTTATCACATTGTACCACTTTGTGGGTTTAGTTTCAACAAAAAAACACCACCAATGCAGTTATTCTAACATTGGTGGTGAACATTAATTAAAATTCAGGTTCAATAAGTCCGTAGGTACTACCTTTTCTTTTATATACTACATTAATCTCATCTGTCTCTGAGTTAGTAAATACATAGAAATTATGTCCTAAAAGTTCCATCTGTAAACATGCTTCCTCTGGATCCATAGGCTTAACAGCAAACCTCTTTGTCCTTTCAATGATAATCGAATCATCTTCATCGTATTCTTTTTCAACAAACTCTGGTGTGAAGTTTCCAACTGAATGCTTACGCTCAACTATTTTATTCTTGTACTTCTTCAACTGTCTCTCTATAACTTCTTCAACCAAATCTATGGATACGTACATATCGCTGCTTACTTCTTCAGCTCTAACAAATCCACCCTTAAGTGGAATAGTTACTTCAATCTTCTGTCTGTCTTTTTCTACGCTAAATGTTACATTTACCTCGGTGTCATCCATAAAATACTTTTCGAGTTTACCGATCTTATCATAAACTGCTGATTTCAATCCTTCTGTAACCTCGATGTTTCTGCCAGTAATAATATAACGCATAATGCTCCACTCCTTTTCACGGATAATTATCTAAAGAACCATTTAGGTGTTGCTCTTCTTACCCCACTTTCACGTTTCATTTGGTTCTTTAAGTATGTTCTTATTATACCATATCCTCGTATTTTTTTGCAAGCAGTTCACATATTTTTTAGAATATTGTCAGATAAAATATTTGTCTTTTCTTGTCAAGAGTTTATTGTGAAATTTTTTCCGATTTATGTCGATTTATGATATTTCACAAAACGAATGTTTGGTATTTACACCCTACTCCTAGCGTTATTTTATTGTGGATAATGTGGATAACTTGGTGAATTAATCTTTTTTCCTTTAAAATCACAACTTTTTATGTGGAAAACTCAATTGAAGTTATCCACAGTATTTTGTATACAATCGTGATTTATCCACTTTCCTCCATATTTTTTGTGAAATATGTACAAATCTCAAAAAGTCAACTGGTTATTTTCATTTTTACTAGTAAAAAGGGACTATTTACTTTATTATTAAAATAGTCTTAGACTGTAGAAACAAGCATCTTAGATTTTTATATAATGCGGATATATTTTTTAGAATAATTATAGAAGAAGAACAGATAGGAAGGTTAATATATGTATGCTTTAATTACAGGTGCATCCAGAGGCATTGGACTGGCCACCGCCAAAGAATTTGCAGCTCATGGTTATAATATAATAGCCATATGTCACAAAAATATAAATGATTTATCTCCCCTGGTAGATGAGATACTTAGGCAAGGAGGACATTGTCTTCCTTTTTCTTGTGATTTAAGTGATCAGAAAGAAGTTTTTGCCCTGTGGGATGCTATCTCCGATTTAAACATTAACATTGATGTTTTGATAAACAATGCTGGAATTTCTCATATCGGTTTACTTCAGGATATGAGTAATGATGAATGGATGAATATAATAAATACCAATCTCTCATCAATCTTTTACATGTGTAAGGCTGTCATCCCAGGAATGATAAATCGCCAACGTGGACATATCGTTAACATATCGTCAGTTTGGGGAAATGTTGGTGCTTCTTGTGAGGTTGCCTACTCTGCTTCTAAAGGTGGTGTAAACTCCTTCACAAAGGCGCTTGCGAAGGAACTTGCCCCAAGTGATATCAGTGTGAATGCAGTGGCCTTCGGCACCATTGATACTGATATGAATAAATTTCTATCATCAGATGATCGACTTTCTTTGATTAAAGATATACCCGCTGGCAGAATGGGTACTACAACCGAAGCAGGAAAGATAATATATGATATCGCTACTACTAGCAATTATCTCACGGGTCAGGTTATTACAGTAGATGGAGGATGGTGCTAAATAATTACAAAATGGTCCTACAACTCCGAATAAACCCCAAAAAGTTAGATCAAAATCTAACTTTTTGCACGTCGGTTCGGAGTTGCAGGACCATTCATTATATTATAGTTGAGAAAAATTTTAACCTTTTACAGCTCCAGCAACTACACCTTCAATAATGAATTTCTGACAAAATGTATAGAAGATAATAATTGGGAGTATTGATAATACAAGTACCGCCATCATGATACCCATATCAAAGTTACCATATGAACCAACCAAATACTGTACACGTACAGGAATAGTTTGGTAATCATTGAAACCTATTATTAAATATGGAAGTAAATAATCATTCCAAATCCACATTGCGTTTAGTATCGCTACAGTAATGGCTGTTGGTTTCAAAATAGGAAATACCACTTTGAAGAATGTCTGTAATGGATTACAGCCATCAATCATAGCCGCTTCTTCTATCTCAATAGGTACTGATTTAATAAAACCACAGAACATAAATACTGATAGACCTGCACCAAATCCGAGATATAACAATATCATACCAGCTGGATTTCTGATGTGCATTCTGTCTGCCAACTGAGTCATTGTATACATAACCATCTGGAAAGGTACAATCATAGAAAACACAAACAAGTAATATAAAATGTTTGAAAATTTTCCTTTTACTCTAGTTATCCAGTAGGCTGTCATCGATGTAAATATTATAATAAGTAACACTGAACAAACTGTTATAATCAACGACCACTTCATTGCATTAAAAAATCCTGTCTTCTCAATACCCATTACATAGTTATTGAATTTAACAAAGGTCTCCGATGTAGGAAGCGCAAATGGGGCATCACTAATAAATAGCTTTCCCTTAAACGAATTAATTACCACGAAAAATATTGGATATAAAAATGCAATTGCTAAAAACAATAGCAGAATAAATACAATAATATTTTTAATTTTCTTTTTTGTACTCATTATTGCTCAACCTCCTTACGTCTTGTAAAGAATAATTGTGTAAGTGCAATAATTCCCACAAGTAGGAAGAATAATACAGCCTTCGCCTGACCTATACCCTTCGATGTATTATTTCCATAGAATGTATCAAATATATCAAGAGCTAACATCGCCGTCTTTCTTTGAGGTGCACCACCTGTAAGAGAAAGGTTTTGATCAAATAACTTAAAACAGTTTGATACCGAAAGGAATAAACAAATTGTTATAGAAGGCATTACCATAGGTATAGTAATCTTTCTTAACTGTTGCCACCTTGAAGCTCCATCAATTTGGGCTGCTTCTTTTAAATCAGTTGGAACATTTTGAAGACCAGCTATATATATAATCATCATATAACCAATCAACTGCCAACTCATCAAGATTATCAAACCCCAAAATCCGTACTTTGCATCATTGGCAATAGTTGTACTGTAACTTTTAAGTATTGAATTAAAAATCGAGTTCCAAATGTATCCTAAAACGATACCACCAATTAAGTTCGGCATAAAGAAAACCGTTCTAAAGAGGTTGGTACCTTTTACTTTCTGAGTCAGTAATACTGCCAATGTGAATGCTGCTACGTTTATTACTATGACAGCTACAATAGCAAATATTACAGTAAACTTAAATGCATTTACAAAATTATCATTCTTAAATGCAGCTATATAATTGTCAAACCCTACAAATTCTGCTTTTTTAATAGTTTTAAATTTACAGAATGATAAATAAACACCCCAAAAAAAAGGTATAACAAAAGCTATAAAAAAAGCTATAAGTGTAGGAAGTACAAATATAGGGAAATATTTTTTTGTTGTTTTTTGCATGTTATGTACTCCTATCTTTGTTAAAAAATGCTTCGCAAGTATTCACCTACGAAGCATTTAAAAATCTGATTAGTTAATTAGTTTGCATCGTTTGCAGCCCATTCAGAAGCCCATTCATCTACTACTAATGTCTTAACGTCATCCCAGGTGCTTGTGCCTGCTGCATAACCAAGTAATACAGCGCCAAAGTCATCTTTGAATTTCTGACTTGGGAATGTTGTAAAGTTCCAAGATACAGATGTCTTTGTAGAATCAGCCATATATCTAAGTACTTCCTTAGCAAGTGGGTCCTGTGGAGACTCTGCGTCAGAGAATGTGTTAAATGGAGAGATGAAACCTAATGTATTTGTTACTGCATCTTTACCCTTTGCAGAAGAGAATACCCATTCAACAAAGTCGATTGTAGCATCAATATCTTTTTGATCAGCTTCTTTGTTTATACAGAAGAAGTTTTCTGTACCTGTACAAAGACCTTGATTTTCTTCACCAGCAGCACCTGTATAGATAGGAAGGAATTTAACGTCTTCTTCCTTAACTACATTACCTTCTACTTCTGAGATACCGCCCCAGCCCCAGTTACCATTCTGAATCATAGCAACCTGACCTAAAGCAAATTCTGACATAGAATCATTAACTGTCTTAGAACCTAAAAGTGTTGGCTCTGTACAAGAATTATTGATATATAAATCAAAAATGTTCTTGTAGTTATCTCCAAATGAGAAATCAAGTTCTTTTAATATAGAAACATTCTTCTCTTTGTATTCATAATATACAGGGAGGTTAGCAAGATGTGTCTGCCATCTCCAGTCTTCACCTTTTTTAAGTGATGTTGAACCGAATACACCATCAATTCCTAAATCAGCTTTTCTAGCCTGCATATCCTCTACAACAGCTTTTAATGTATCAAAGTTGTTTACTTCATCCATAGATTTAGCCTTAGCATCATCTAATGCAAAGTATTTGCTCATAATAGCATCGTTATAAATGATACCATATCCTTCTACTACATAAGGGATACCATATACGCCACCATCTTCGCCTTCAATAGCAAGGCTCTTATCAAGTAACCAGCTATAAAGATCTGTGTCCTTTAAATCATAGCAGTAATCTGACCAGTTTGCATAACCAACAGGTCCGTTAATCTGGAATAATGTAGGTGCATCTGTTGCTTCAATCTCATTTGAAAGAATCTGCTCATAAGTATTATTAGCAGCTGTAACAACTTTAACCTCTATTCCTGTTTCCTTTGTGTAATCCTTAGCAATTGCTTGCCAAGCTTCATCTGCTTCTGGTTTGAAGTTGAGGTAGTATACGCTACCTTTTTCTTCTTCCTTTGATGATGTTTCATCGCCACAACCTGTTAATGCAATTGATGCTAACATAGTTGAAGCTAAACCGAGTGATAAAAGTTTTCTAATTCTCATCTTTAAATCGTTCCTCCTCAATGATTGATTTAATTTATCGTTTTTTGGAAACGTTATCGGGAACGTTTCCGTTGATACAGATATATTACCACAAAGATAAAATTATTACAATCTTTTTATTTATTTTTGCATAGATTTATGATTTTGCCCCCGATTTTTGTTGAATTTTCACAGAATCTATTCATCTTCGTGGTTATACTATTTTATTCGATAACCTTTTTTAATATGACAAACTCTAAATTCTAAAACATAATATCTCTTTTAGATCCTGCTTTTCCTATTTTATTTCTACTGTTTTTATTTTCTCTATTACTTCTATTATTATACCTATTATTTGATTTTCTATTTATCTCATCATAGGTTGCCTTTGACGCCTCTTTCATCTGTTCTATTTCTTCCTTTGGCTCATATTTTTTAAATGCCATAAAAAGTGGATAAGATGTAGCGAATGCCATTAGTCCAGGTAGTACAACAATTGCTGGCGGGAATGTAACTGCCAGAGCAATTACTCCAAAAGCCACTAGGATAACTAATAATGTGCAACCCCAATGTTTAAGCGGCATTAGAAATCCATTTTTAATTGTCTGTTTTAAAGTATTCTCAAATCTTCCAATAAGTGGAAATACATAAAAACTAAATAGTACCAATACTATTTCTATGCACATAAATATGACCGCACCTGTAAATCCTATGTAATCCCCGATATTTATGCAAATGGTAATATCCACAAGACCAATTAATAGTGCAATTAACAAAGGTATCCACACGATTGTTGCTTTAAAAAAATTGTTCTTGAACGACTTAAAATAACCAGTTGTAATCTTAATATCTCTTTCATCTATCATTTTCATAATAACATAATGCATAGCTGCACTTGATGCTCCCATAGTAACTATAGGAATACTAGTTATTGTCCATAAAATACTAAGCCAAAATACATTAGCAAGCTTAGAAAAAAAACTCCAAACCGGATTATCTAAATCAAAAAATTTATCCATATATACCTACATTTCCGGAATTGTGATTTTTCCCGTTATAGCGCAAGCTGCTGCCGTAGCAGGAGAAGCAAGAAAAATTTCCACCTTTGAAGTTCCCATTCTCCCTAGGAAATTTCGATTATTAGTTGCAACTACTCTTTCACCATCAGTTAAAATACCACCCGTACGTCCACAGCATAGACCACAACCAGGATGTGTAATAATAGCACCTGCCTCTGAAAGAATGCTCATAGTACCATCTGCAACTGCCTCATTATAAATTTTTCTAGATGCAGGAGTCACTATTAATTTAACAAAAGATGCAACCTTTTTACCTTTCAGAATATCTGCGGCAGTGTGTAAATCCTCAAGACGACCATTTGTACATGATCCAATAAACACTTGATCAATTTCTGTACCAGCGCATTTACTTACAGGCTTAATATTATCTACTTGAGATGGACAGGCAAGAACCGGAACAAAATCTTCGGCCTTATAATTCATTACTCTAACATAAGATGCACCCTCATCGCCTACAAGTGACTTTTCTTTATCTGTAAGGGTAATTTCACAATATTCTGCCGTTTTCTCATCTGGTGTAAATAAAGCACATTTAGCCCCTGCTTCTATTGCCATATTAGCCATAGTCATTCTCGAAGCTACTGACATACCTTCAACAGTATCTCCAGCAAACTCTAATGCCTTATATGTTGCTCCATCTGCACCTAAATCACCTATCAATCTTAAAATGATATCTTTGGATGTGACATTAGAAGGGAGTTCTCCCTCTATATTAACTTTAATTGTTTCAGGAACTTTAACCCACATAGTACCTGTTCCCAAAATACTTGCCATCTCTGTATATCCAATGCCCGATGAAAATGCACCTACACATCCATAGGTTGTTGTATGACTATCTGTACCAAAAACAATATCGCCAGGCTTTACATATCCAGCTTCTGTCATAAGTTGATGACATATACCATCCGCACGATGAATATTTTTCATTCCATATTTTTCTACGAAAGCATTTCCAATACGAAAGTGTCTTGTATCATCTACTTGCGATGCTGGGACTAAATGATCATATATTAAAACTACCTTATCTGCATCCCAGAGCTTTGTAAATCCCATTTCTTCAAACTTTTCAGCTACAAAAGGTATAAAAATATCATGTATCATTACTCTGTCTACATTTACTGTAACTATTTCTCCCGCTTTTGCAGAAGTATCTGTATTTCTACTAATGATTTTTTCTATAATTGTCTGTCCCATATCCGTCTCCTAATCTAAACCATTACGCTTACGCATAGCTTTTACTAAACCGCCAGCGCCAAGAATTTCTACAAGGTTATCTGGAAGCGAAGTTATCTTATAACTAGTTCCATTATGAGTAATAGACTCGTTAATATTTACTTCAATAGTGTCACCTTCTGCTACATTATCGTGTAGTTCTCCATTTTCAACGAGAAGAAGTCCATTGTTTATAGAATTCCTGAAAAATATACGTGCAAATGACTTAGCGATAACACATCTAATGCCTAATTCTTTTATAATCTCTGGTGCTTGCTCTCTTGATGAACCGCATCCGAAATTCTTACCTGCAACAATAATATCGCCTTCTTGAATTTGCCCTGCAAGTTCAGGTCTAAGTGGTGAAAATGCGTAAGGTGTCATATCTTGTACTGTTTTAAGCGCTAGGTATTCAGTTGGAATAATAATATCTGTATCAATATCATCCCCTAAAACCCAGACTCTACCTGTAAATTTATCCATAATGTTGCCTTTCTTATTTTAATGGTTGTTTCTTCTATTTCAAACTATCTGCGGTTGCAATCTCTCCTAATATTGCTGAAGCGGTAACTGTTGCCGCACTTGCAAGGTAAACACTCGCCGATGGATGTCCTGCGCGACCCTTAAAATTACGAGTACCGGTACTGATTAGGACTTCGTTCTCTCCAATTACGCCCTGGCAGCTGCCCCAACATACACTGCAGTTGGCATTCATAACAATTGCCCCTGCCTCCATAAATGTAGTAATTAGGCCCTCGTCAAGTGCCTGTTTATATATAGACGCAGATGCTGGAACAACAAGAAATCTTACAAGAGGATGAACTTTTCTACCTTTCAGTAAAGCTGCACCTACTCTTAAATCCTCTATGCGTCCATTATTACATGACCCAAGAAACGCCTCATCTATCTTCACTCCACTAACCTCGCTTGCTGGAACTACATTATCAACAAAATGTGGCTTTGCAACTATTGGTTCTATTTCTTCTAAGTTAATGTCATAGGTAGCTGCAAACACTGCATCATGGTCGCTTTTGTAACATGCCTTCGGTTCTCTACCATGTGTGTGTAGGTAATCCATTGCAATATCATCCACTTCCATAAGCGCTGTTTTTGCACCCGCTTCAACACAAAGATTGCAAATAGAAATTCGATCACTCATATTAAGCGACTCCATACCTGTACCTGTAAATTCCATCGCCTTGTAGTTAGCACCATTAGCACCAATTTTACCTATGATTGTAAGGATAAGATCTCTAGCATACACACCATCACGAAGTTTTCCTGTAAGATTAAATTTTATAGTTTCAGGCACCAAAAGCCAAGATTTTCCCGTCACCATAGCATATAAATAATCTGTACATCCAACACCTGTTCCAAATGCACCTAATGCACCATACGCACATGTGTGGCTATCTGCTCCAAATATAAGTTCCCCCGGGCGAACATGATTCTCCATCATTATCTGATGGCACACACCCTTTCCTTCATAAAATGTTATATTGTTTGCTTTCGCAAAATCACGCATTTTTTTGTGTGAAGCTGCTGTCTTTGGACTATCCGCTGGAACATTATGATCAACAATCCATACAAGTTTGGATGTATCTGCAATGTGTGGATTTTTAAGTTTATTATTATACATATCTATAGTCAGATGTGTGGTTCCATCATTACTCATAAGTCTATCTACTTCAACTGTATGTATATCTCCCGTTTTTACCTGTGATACGCCAGCTGCAGCTGCTATTATTTTTTCTGCTATCGTCATTCCCATTATGCTTCCTCCTTATTAAGAGATGCAATAAGTCCACCCTGATCAAGAATTTCCTGCATATATTCTGGTAATTTTGTACATGTGAACTCTCTCCCGCCTGTTGTAACCACGCCATCCAAGAGAGATAACTCCATATCGTCACCGTCAGCCACTTCATCATACAGTTCCTTGCAAACTATAACTGGAAGTCCAATGTTTATAGCATTTCTATAAAAAATACGAGCAAAAGATTTAGCAATTACTGCTTTTACTCCCAAAGCCTTTAATACGCTTGGGGCCTGTTCCCTTGATGAACCACAGCCAAAATTTTCTGCTGCCACCACGAAATCCCCTGGTTTAACCTTACTTGCAAAATTCGGGTCTAATGATTCAAATGTATGCATTTTCATTTCGTCAATTGTTGGAAATAATAGATACTGTGATGCAATAATCTGATCGGTATCTACATCTGTATGGAATCTAAATGTTTTTCCCATTGTGTAGCCTCCTTCTGATTTTAGTTTATATCAGCCAATTATAACAAATGTAAATTAACTTTACAACATTTAATATCCCCAAGATACCTCTATCCATAGTACTACATTCTTTATATATTCAAATCATCCTTGTGATATTTTTCTAAATCCAAAAGCATTGTCTTGAATTTTACACCACCGGCATATCCGGATACTGCACCATTAGCAGCAATAACACGATGACAAGGAATAACCACCGGAAATGGATTTCGCTTATTTATCATCCCCACAGCCCTATACGCTGTAGGTCTTCCTGCATCTTCCGCTATTTTTGCATATGTGGAGGTTTCCCCATAGGGTATTGTACATAACACTGTATATACTTTTTTAGTAAATGAATTGAACCGTTTATTTTCTAGTGGCAACTCAAATTTCTTTCTGTTTCCTGCAAAATACTCTTCCATTTGCCTAAGTATTCTTTGATGTAAGTTAATATCATTTGATTGAATATACTTTGAGGGAGCTTCCCCAAAAATTATCTGCTTTATTTCAATGCCATCTGTTATAAACGAAAGTGGTCCTTCAAGAGTATAGTACGTGCAGGTGTAAATAGTAGCGTATTCCCTTTCCATTAATTCTGAAAGCATTGCTACCTTTACCTCCTCAAAAGTAAGTTTATCAATTATCTTTTTTCTTAATTCCTTTTTATTGTAGGCTGTCACTCCCCCTAAGGAATTAGCCTTTACAATATGAATCAGCTCTTCTCTCCATAGAAATTCCATTTGGTGTTGTAATACTTTGGTGGATTCACTATGCTCCGACTTATTCCTTGCCTTTCTAAGTTCTTCCACCTCTATAAAATCATTTTCTTCTGTAACTAACATAATACCCCAGTATTCTGGAATATGTTTTTCTATTTTCTTTTGATAATGGGCCCCTATGACTATATAATTTCTATCATAGTATTTATCATAATCCTTAACTTGTTTTTTTAATCTAGCTAGTGAATCTCTGTCCGATTTTAATTCAAACCCAATAAGTTCCCTATCTGCTACCATAACTGCATCAGCTCTGCTTTTTCCCATAACAAATTCCTCTAGGAAACGAATGTTTCCTAGAGAATCCTCAAAGAATGAAAATAATGCTTCTCGCATATCTTTATCGTATAAATCTCTCATATAAGTGTACCTTCTAATTTAATTGAATTTGACTTTTGCTATCTGTAATCTATTTTATTTTTACTCTATTTTAATGCATAAATCCACATCAATCAACTGATGTGGATTTCTTTTTTCGTTCCAGCTCGTATTATTTTATATTACTGCTAGTATCTTTGTATGTGATCTGAATGCTTTGTAAGCCGCCTCTCCTAGCTCTTTTCCGAATACTTCATGGAATCCTGCTCTAAAAAGGAACTTATTACCAATTTGCGCTGATTGAATATATTCTACTGCGCTTTCTGTGGATACACCTTTTAGTCCGCTCTCACGTATTACCATTCCAACATACTGGTTCCATCTCTTCTGTTTGTCTTCTATATAGACCTTATCCATTTCTTCGTGGAGTTCTAAACAGTCTCTAACCTTATTAAATAGTGGTCCTCCGTATTCCGGTCCAGCAAACAAAGATAATGCACTGTGTAATTTCATTAAGTTATCTGACTTAATACACATAAATATCTCTCTGACTATCATTGCCTTCGCAATAGAATCTGGACATTTCATTTCATCCAACCAATATACTATATACCCTAATACACCTTCCGGCTTCTCGTTGGTACCCTCAACAACTGGTGCCGCTATAGGTGTATGAATAACCTTTGGTTTCATAACCTTTTCTGGTGCTGGTACATACTTCTTAATTGGTCTAGTGCTATCATTTGATGGAGTATATGCAGTTCTACCTTGATAGCCTTCTGTAGTCCTTCCTTGGTATCCTCCCATAGTTCTTCCTTGAGAACTTATAGCCTGTCTACCTTGGTATCCTCCTGTTTGTCTTCCCTGATATCCCGCTGTAGTTGATCTACTACTATATGTTGGTCTACTGCTATATTCAGCGGCAGACGTTATTCTATTGGTCGCAGCCCTTTTCGGGGTGCCTATTTCTTTTTTAGGTTGTACTGTTGATGCTGCCGTAGCCACTGGCACAGTACGCTTACTTCCATCAGACTCTACATCTGATGACTTACCTATTCTGGTTACGTGGTAATTCTTCTCTGACCAATACTTTACCACTGAATCGAACCCTGTATCCTTAGTTAATATTATGAAATTCTTATCTTCATTATCATGAAGCCTAAATCCTAATTCCGATACTAACTGAAAATCCAAGGCATTGTTACCCTCATGGCACTTGATGTATTCAACTGATACACCGCTTTGTGCAACAAGTATAATACCTTCATATCCCACATGAGGACTTCTGTTTGTGTAAAACACGATGACCTGATCAGTTTCATCGAGTTTCGGCAGCATAGTGGTCCAATCTGAACCTACATTTTCGCTGTCAATTAAATAAATACTATTCGCCATTTTTACCTCTCATGGCTGGAACGAATGTATAATATATTCAGGCTTATTCGAAACGTCTGAACATATTATGGTGCTATATTATCATAAGTGGGCGATAAAAGCAAAGTCTTCCTCACGCCCTTTAACCACTTGACCTTTATTCTATAAGCCAGGTATCTTAGCACACTATGACCCTTACACACATCCATCATACGGTTGGTAATGCTGATATGAGCTTATAATTCTAAATTTCTATCATATGCTATCATCGCTTCAACTTTAGATATTTCAAATTCTCTCTGAATAAATTGAACAATAGCATCTCTGTTCAATCCTAATTGGGTAAGGATATGTATCAACGCCTTGATGCCCTTATCGACACCTATCGCGATACCCTGTTCAATACCTTTTTCAATTCCTGTATCGATGCCCTGCTTTAGGCCATCCTCATAGGTTTTTCCTGCTACTACATTAGACATATCATCCATAATCTTCACGTCCTTCCTTATCCCCTTGAGCATTGTCATAAGCAAATACTATTATCACCATTACTGTACTTTCATAGAATATTCATATCTTATAGAATAAAGATATTTACACGTTTTTAATTAGCTTAATTATAGCATATGACTTTATAAAAAGACAAGGTGAAAGTGAATATTACAGCACAAAATTAAAGTAAATATTACCAAATAAAATCTAATCTTGGTTATTATTTTGTACTATATAAAGAACTCCTAGTGTCCCATATCCACAATGTGAAGATATAACGCCTCCAGCCCTTGTTATCAATATCTCCTCGAAGACTCCAAGTTCTTTAAGATAATCATACACGGCCTGTATTACTTTATCATCACATCCCGAATGGGTAATGAAAACTCTAGAAGAATCGGCATTATGAATATCGCTCTCCATATCCTTTACATACTTTAAAATGACCTTATCCTGTTTTCCACGGTATTTGTTGGCCGCTTCCATCTTTCCATTTTCTACCACAATTTTAGGTTTTAACTGCAAAGCATTTCCAAAAAGAGCAGCCGTGGCACTACATCTACCGCCTCTGTGCAAGTATGTCAAAGTATCTGCAACGAAACTAGCACGTACAAGTGGTTGCAATTCCTTTATACTTTTCTCAATATATTCACGACTCATGCCCTCCTCTACCATCTCCCACGCTTTAATTATCTGAAGAGCAATCCCTGTAGAAAGATTCATAGAATCGATTACTGTAACCTTATCCTCAGCTTCAAGCTCTGCTGCCGCAAGACGCATTACATTTGCAGTAGTGGACATGTCTTCTGATATGGAAAATGCAATAATCTCATCACCATCATTAATTATTGGTTTAAATGTACTAATAACCTGCTGTATTGTTGGTGATGATGTTTTAGGGGTAGTGTTGTTTTTATCACTCCACGCATATATCTCATCAGGCGATATCTCTACAATATCTTGATACGCCTCATCCCCAAGAACTATGGAAAGGGGTAGCACCGTAATATCATATTTTTTTATAAGTTCTTCACCTAAATCACAAGTACTATCTGCTATAATTTTAATTTTTCCCATTTTTCCTCCATATATGTACACTATACATTTTAATTGATGTCACCTTTTACGTTGCTTTTAAAACACATATATTTATAATAATACTTTTATGTCATATCGTCAACATAAGCACAAAAAAGGTAGTACTTTTGCACTACCTTTTTTTGGATTACATATGAAATATATTTAAGAGTAAAAACCATGCAAGTCCATAGTAAGTTATAACAGCTACCAAATCGTTAATAGTTGTAATAAGCGGACCTGATGCCACTGCTGGGTCTATCTTTATAGCTTTGAATAGCATCGGAATTATTGTTCCCACAAAGCTTGAAATGAGCATCGCTATAAATAGAGAAATTCCAATACAACCCGAAACTAAAAACGCTAATTGAATGTCTGTGTGCTTTATAAAAGCAATGTACAATCCAATAAGTACAAATGACAACACACCTAAAATCAAACCATTAAAAAATCCTACACTTACCTCACGTTTTACTAATTTCAACTTATCTTTAAATGCAAGGTTTTCATCCATCAAAACTCTAATAGTAACAGCCAGAGACTGTGTGCCAACATTACCTGCCATATCAAGAATAAGTGATTGAAAGCAAACAATAAGTGTTAATCCTGAAATAACTTTTTCAAACATACCGACAACAGATGAAACAACAAGGCCAAAAACCAAAAGAACTAACAACCATGGTAGTCTTTTACGCATACCTGCAAAAACAGACTCATCAATATCACTTTCTTCTGTCATACCAGCTAACTTCGCATAGTCCTCACCCATCTCATCATCTACAACTTCAACAATATCATTGGCAGTAATAACACCAATTAAAATGTTCTTATCATCTAAAATAGGAATCGAATCCTCTGAGTAGTCTTTCAACTGTTCAATACATTCTGAAATAGTTTCATTTGCATATACATACGGATATGATGTTGCAATGATATTTTCTAATGGAGTTCCTTCCCTTGCAACAACTAAATCTCTAAGTTCAATGGCTCCATAAAACGAACCGTCATCATTCAATGCATAAAGAGTTGTAATATTATCATTATCTGCTGCCTGCTCAACTAATGAACGCATAGCCTGTTTCACAGATAGGTCTTTACTTATGCTTACATAATTGGTACTCATTCGACTACCGATTACATCTTCGTCATAAGATTGAATCAGATTAATGTCTTTTTGGGCTTTGTCGTCCAATAAGTGCATAATTTCTTCTCTCTTATCATCCTCTAACTCCTCAAGAAGATCAATAGCATCATCTGCATCCATCTCTTCGATGATGTCAGCAGCTTTTTCTGCATCCAACTCTTCGATGTAGTCTTCAACATTGTCCAAATAAGCAAATACATCCGAAATCTCTTCATCACCCATAATGCGATAGAAGATTTTTCTTTCTTCAGGAGTCAAATCCTCCAATGCCGATGCAATATCATTATCGTGATAATCCTGCATTGACAAACGTAATTCATCATCACTTTTTCCACTTCGAATTATCTCAATAATCCCACGTTTAAAGTCACGTTTCGGCAGGTTCACATCTATTGTTTCTTCTGCCTTAAATTCTTCATTTCTTTCCATTTCCTGCCTCCACTTTTCTTTAAGATTTACATCTTGTTAAAACAAGCTGCATTAGGTATTATACTTTATTTTTCAAACTAAATAAACCCAAAATTTACTTTTTCAACTTATATTTAACCACTTGATTTATTTTGTATTTTCCACTGTTCCACTAATATAGTTGATAAATTGCTGCGCTGTTCTTCCAGAAATTCCGCCATGGCTGAGTTCCCATTTATTTGCTTCTGCACAAAGTTCTTTATCACTCATATTAATGCCCGACTTATGAGCAAGTTCTTTTACAATTGTAAAGTACTCATTTTGACTAGGTTTAGAATAATTAATGGTTACTCCAAATCTATTAACAAGTGAAAGTTTTTCTTGCATTGTATCTGACTTATGCATTCCATTTTCTACTTCAACGTCATTTCTATCATTCCATGTTTCCTTGATCAAATGTCGTCTATTTGATGTTGCATATATAAGTATATTGTCTGGCTTTGTTTCTACGCCGCCTTCGATAACTGCTTTTAAAAATTTGTATTCTATTTCAAATTCCTCAAACGACAAATCGTCCATATAAATAATAAATTTGTAATTTCTGTTCTTAATCAAAGCAATAAGATTTGATAAATCCTTAAACTGGTGCTTGTAAATTTCAATCATTCTCAAACCTTGACCATAAAATTCATTTACAATAGCTTTAATACTTGTCGATTTACCAGTGCCACTATCTCCAAACAGCAGGCAGTTATTTGCCTTTCTACCCTCTACAAATGCCAAAGTATTATCCACCAATTTCTTCTTTTGTATCTCATATCCTACAAGGTCATCTAAAACCACTTTATCCATATTGTTAATGGCTTGGAATTTAATATTTCCCGAATCATCTGAATGAATTCTAAATGCCTTATTGAGACCAAACATTCCAATACCATAGTCTTTATAGAATCCTGTAACAAGGTTGAAAAATTGTTCTTCATCAGTAGCTTTTTCCAGTGCCTCACTAAGAGTTCTGACCTTTTCGCTAACATTTTTGTTGTACATAAGTTCTGGCTTCCCAATAGCTTTGTAACTTGTAATTTGGCTAAAACAGTCAATACCCAGTTTTGTTTCTAGTAAGCTAAAATCATAATCAAAAAGCTGTTTGAAAATCTTAAAATCATTTTTTGCAAAATAATTAACACTTCCATCTTTTGCCCCTACTTTTTCACAAGTAATGGTAAAGGGGTTCTCATTTGTTATAAGTAAATATGTTAAATAGTTATGCCATAGATTCCTATCAAATGCATAATCCGTGGAAATTTCAAGTAATTTCTTAATTTGCTTGTATACACTCGTTACAAGTATATCCTTTTCAAATCCTTCTTTCTTAACTTCTCTGCAAATATTACACAGTTCCATTAATATTGAATCCTGGGGCATATCTCCATATAATAATAACTTTGATACTATATCATTCATATTATTATCCTCTTTTCTGTACTTCTAATTTTTCATCTTCTTCATTTCGATAGACACCATAATTATTGACGCTAACGCTGCCATAAGATCAGCTACAGGACCTGCATACATTATACCATCAATACCCACAATTATAGGGAATATCACAATTAGTGGCAATAGAAAAATTATCTGCCTTGTAAGAGAAAGGAATATCCCCTTCTTTGGCTTACCAATAGCTGTAAATAAATTGGAGGTAAGTGGTTGTAGGCAGTTAACAAAGGTAGCAAACAAGAATATCCTAAAATATCTAATGGCAAATGTAAAATAAAGATCATTGCCTTCTCCAAATATCGCAACAATATTTCTTGGGAAAATTTGAAACATTATAAATGATAAAATTGATACTGTAAGTCCTATAGCTATAGAGACTTTGTATACTTTCTTAACCCTATCATATTTTTTCGCACCGTAGTTGAAGCTGACTATAGGCTGCATTCCTTGTGACAATCCGATAACAACTGAAAAATATACCTGATTAACCTTAGCTATAATACCTGAGCAAGCAAGAGGAATCGCCTCTCCATATACTGATTTTGCACCATAGTAGGTAAGCGATTTATTCATAGTAATCTGCACTACCATCATAGCAACTTGATTCAAACAAGGTGTTGCACCTAAAGATATGATTTTCTTTACATATTCAGCCTTTAAGCGTAAATGCTTCTTAGCCAAAGTGACGGTTTTACAATTGCGTAAATATCTATAAACCAAAATTGCTGAAACTATCTGTCCGATAATAGTTGCAAGGGCTGCCCCCTCCATATCCATATCAAATCCGAAAATAAGAATCGGATCTAAAATAGTATTTATGATCGCTCCCGATAAATTACAAATCATAGAGTACTTTGGACTTCCGTCAGCTCGAACTAAATGTCCTCCACCGTTTGAAAATATAATGAACGGGAAGCCAACAGCTGTTATTCTCGTATATTGAACCGCATATCCCATAACATCGTCAGGACATCCAAACATAACTAACATTGGGTTTAAGAATAATTCTGCTAATACAAAAAGTAGTGTACCAACTATAATCAGCATAATCGCAGCATTTCCGAAGAAAAATACTGCCTTATCCTTCTGCCCCCTACCCATAGCAAGATTAAAGGCTGCTGCCCCGCCAATACCAAACAATAACGAAATGGCCACTGTGGACGTGGTGAGTGGAAAAACAATATTGGTAGCTGCATTTCCCAGTTCTCCTATTTTTTGACCAATAAAAAACTGGTCTACAATGTTGTATAGTGCTGCCACAAGCATTGCCACAATGCTTGGGAGTGTGAATTTCTTTAGTAACTTTCCAATTGATCCCGTGCCTAAAATATTTTCTTCCATTATATTACCAATTCTTTCTTTGTGTATTTAATTCCTGTATCGCTTTCTATGCTATATCTAATGCTGATTTTGCATTTTTCAATCTCTCGTTAAATATTTCATAGAAATCTACATCTCTTCGGAATGGTGTTAAATAAAACATATTTAAAATAAACATATTAATACTTTTAATAGTATCCCCATCACTTGTAGAAATAATCCCGCTAACTAATTTTATAAATCTATGCCATTCAAGAATAAACATTTGATTACGTTTAATGTCTGGTGTATCTATCCATCTTTCCACTTTGACTTTTGTTTTTATCGGTCTTACACACTCTTTTGTCTGTAAAACATATTTAAAGCCTTCATCATCATAAACTCTACCTAATGGAAATATCCTGCAAATTCCCGGTCGTTCACTGTGTATACTACATCTACCCTCACCGTTTAAAAATGTACATTCCTCTTTTTCATCTGATTTTATATTGGGGAGTATCACCCCTTCTACCATATTTAATTCTATATGAAGACTAAGCAATGTTTCAAAGTCTTTTCCTGTGACACCACATATTCTATGTACATCTAACGGATCTAACACAATGGAATTACCCATACCAGTGCAACAAACATGGCATCCATTGCAATCTCCACACCCGACCTTTACCATATCACCAAGTGTGTAGAATTTTCCATCTGTAATTTCCTTCAAATCAACTTCTCTATTCATAAACTTGCCTTTCTAAATTCCCACTAAAATTCTTTAATTTTTTAAATACCTATTTAGGATAACACATTTTTCGCCAAAACAAAAGAGCTGTCGCTATACGGCAGCTCTTCTATATGTGCTAGTTTATAGAGTCTCTAATAGCTTTCCTTATAGGTAAAATCATACCTGGAGAAACCGAAAGTTCATCTACGCCCATTTTTAAGAATTCCTCTGTTAATTCCAAATCCGCACCTAGTTCTCCACAAATTCCAGCCCATATGCCTTCCTTGTGAGCATTGTCTACAACCATTTTAATCATCCTTAAAATCGCCGTATGGTGTGCATTATAAAATCTATCCAGTTTTGAATTCTGCCTGTCTATAGCAAGTGTATATTGAGTTAGGTCGTTAGTACCTATACTAAAAAAGTCTACTTCCTTAGCTAATTCATCACTAATCATTACAGCAGCTGGGGTTTCAATCATAATACCTTGTTCTACATCTCCATATGGAATACCAACATTGTCAAGTTCTGCCTTCACTTCATCTGCAATAATTTTTATTTCTCTTACCTCTTCAACCGAGGTAATCATCGGGTACATAATAGAAACTGTCCCAAATGCACTCGCTCTAAAAATTGCCCTAAGCTGAGTTTTGAAAATTTCTGGTTGAGTGAGACAAATTCTTATGGCTCTGTATCCCATTGCCGGATTGTCCTCTTTATCTAAATTAAAGTATTCTGCCTGCTTGTCCGCTCCAATATCTAAAGTTCTAATAATAACTTTTTTTCCTGACATTGTTTCTGCAACCTGCTTATATGCTTTAAATTGTTCCTCTTCTGTAGGAAAATCTTCTTTTTCTAAATAAATGAATTCACTTCTAAATAATCCAATGCCTGCTGCATCATTTTTTAATACAGCTCCTAAATCTGTGACATTTCCAATGTTGGCATATAAGTTTATCTTATGACCACTTTTTGACACAGTATCCTTACCAATGAGTTGAACCAAAAGTTCTTTTTGTTCCTCTTCACTTTTCTTCTTACCTTCATATAGGCGCAAAGTTTCTTCGTCTGGCTCAATGATAATGTTGCCCCCCACGCCATCAAGAATAGCCATCTTGCCATTCCATTCACTTTTAATGTCCACACCTATAAGTGCTGGAATACTCATAGTTCTTGCAAGTATAGCGGTATGCGAATTAGCCGAACCAAGCCTTGTAACAAAACCCAATATCTTAGATTTATCCATTTGTACTGTTTCACTTGGTGCAAGATCATCAGCCACAATAATCACAGGTTCTGATAAATTATCTGCACCCTTGGCACCTGACAAAATACCAATTACTCTTTCCGAAATATCCTTTACATCAATTGCTCTTGCCTTGAAATACTCATCATCCATATTGGCAAAAATATCTGCAAAATTATCGCCTGTCATAGCTACGGCATACTCGGAATTAACACTTTGAGATGATATTAAATTATGAACTGAGTCATTGTAATCATCATCTCCAAGCATCATAGAATGAACCTCAAAAATCTGTGCATTCAGTTCACCTACTTCCTTCACCGCTTTCTCATACAATGCCTTTAATTGAGTAATCGCTTTTTCTTTTGCTTGCTCGTATCTTTGAATTTCAGCAGCCACATCTGTAATCTTTTTTCTAGAAATAATGCTTTCTACCTTTGCATAATGGAATATTCTACCAATGGCAACGCCACTAAAAATCTTTTTTCCGCTATATGTTTCCATAATCAACCCTTCTTTAAATGTTATAGGTTTTGTTCTCCTATTATAACATGCTTAGTTTAAGGTTTCATCAATTTTCTCCTTAATCAAATCTCTTCCAACGTTACTTGTTCTTCCACTAGTTGACAAAACATATTTCTCACTAATATGTTCGTTTACCCGCTGTACATCCTCGTACAATTCCATAGATGACATTAACTTGCAACCAGCTCCTCGAATTATAATTTGTTCGAGTCCATCTGAAGTCGCAACTGTCACATCATTATTTTTCCCGATTTTGTGAGACAATTTTTCAATGTACGCATCTGCCGTTTCAGCTTCCTTCGTGTATACAACATTGATATTTTGATACTTTATTAATTCGCCCACATTTCCAGGCACTTTATATGCATCAAATACAAGAATAAGTGTTCCTTCTCTCATCCCCTGATAATTGCTGAGAATGTCCATGAGTTTATCCCTTGCTGCCCCAATATTTACTCTTGCAAGCTGACTCAATTCTTCCCATGCAAATATCACATTGTATCCATCCACCAATAAATACTTTGGTAGTTTCTTTTTTTCTTTAAGCGCATAATCATCATATTTATCAATTTTGGTCTTTGTGTTTTTTTTATCTGACTTCGTATATGTTTCATGGAATATCGAACCACTCCTTGCCCTATCTACTAAGTTTTTTTGTGGTCCATAAGTTCTAACGAAAATTTCTTCCAATTCTTTATTCATAGCAACAAAATTTTGATAAGTCTCTCCGTCTTTATTGTGGCTAGTAATTCCATTTTTATACTTATTTTTTTTATTTGATTCGTCAAATTCATTTTCAAGAAAGTCCGTAATATCTTTCGAAGACCTTGATAGATAATTTTTACAGTCATCAGGAATATGTATACCAAAATAATCAGTCACATGTGCATGCTTTCTTACTTCATCCCATTCTACAATATATCCCGCACCCTGAGCACAAAACACTGATGATGGACTTCTATTTGCATCTGACAGAGGGTCATAATTATATTGCAAAATCACCTCTTCTTCATTGTGGCAAGTATCATATCCACCAAAATTGAGTTCTATATGTCCAACACCCTTTGCATATGAAATGACTTCATTTCCATAGTTTTCCATACAAAAAACAGGCGCCATTCCACAAATAGTCGCCATATCCATAGAAATCTGTGCTGGTTCATACTTTGCGCCCATTCTATCCATATCCATCAGTGCTCGTCCAAGATTTGTAGTCGGAATCTCTAATCTAAAATCATAGTATGGCTCAAGTACCTTGCTTTCACCATACATCAATCCATTTCTAACAGCCCTATAAGTCGCCTGTCTAAAATCTCCACCCTCTGTATGTTTATTATGCGCTCTACCTCCTATAAGTGTAAATACAATATCTGTGACCCCACTTCCTGTAAGCACACCAGGATGTGTTGCTTCTGTAATATGACTAAGAATAAGTTTCTGCCAATTTTTATTTAGCACATCCTCGCTTACTGCGCTTTGAACCTTTATACCACTTCCACGCTTACCCGGTTCCATAAGCAAATGAACCTCCGCATAATGCCTTAAGGGTTCAAAGTGTCCTATTCCAATAGCTGGAGTTGAAATCGTCTCCTTATACACAATATGTCCCGCACCGAAACTTACATCTATATCAAATCTTTCCTTTATAAGGCTTTGCAAAATCTCTATTTGAATTTGCCCCATAAGTTTCACTTGTATTTCACTATACTTATCATTCCAATTAATGTGTAGTTCTGGCTGTTCTTCACTCAATTGCTTTATCTTCATATACGTAGCCAGTGTATCCACACCCTCTGGCAAAATCATCGTGTAGTTAAGCACAGGCTCCAAAATAGGAGCAATGCCCGCCTTTGCATTTCCTATAATCATTCCTGCATATGTTTCATTAAGGCCTGTCACCGCACACACATCACCCTTTATCGCCTCATCCACCACTTCAAACTTAGTTCCAGAATAAATGCGAATTTGATTTACTTTTTCTTTCTCATTCACAATATCCTTTACTCTCAATTTCCCACTTGTAACCTTGAGATGCGTCAATCTATTCCCCTGCTCATCTCTGGAAATTTTGAATACAATAGCTCCTAATTGTTCACTGCCTATAGATCCCTTTTCACTAACAACAGTATATTTATCTAATATCTCTAAAAATTCCGTAACACCCTCACCTTTTAATGCAGCTCCAAAGCATACTGGATATACACGTCTTTCACAAATCAACCTCTTTATTGTATCTAACGATAAAACACTATCTTGTAAATACTCCTCCATAGCATTTTCATCTGTCATTGCCATATTTTCTACTTCTTTAATCTCTCCGCTAAAGTCAATAAATTCTCCCTGTGATAACCCTTCTAACTGACTACAAATGTTATTCAGAATCCATTCTCTATCCGCACCTTCTTGATCCATTTTATTTACAAAAATAAAGGTAGGAATATTATACTGCTTAAGTAACTTCCAAAGTGTCTTTGTATGCCCACTCACACCCTCCTTACTTACCACCAAAATACCATAGTCTAGCACCTGTAATGTTCTTTCCATCTCCGCTGAAAAATCTACATGTCCCGGTGTATCTAGCAAAGTAATAGAGGTATCACCATATTTCAAAATTGCTTGCTTTGAAAAAATAGTAATACCTCTATCTCTTTCCAACTGAAAGGTATCAAGAAAAGCATCACCATGGTCTACTCTACCAAGTTTTCTAATGTTACCACTAACAAATAACATAGATTCAGACAGGGTAGTTTTACCCGCATCCACATGGGCAAGTATTCCAATGACAAGCTTTTTCATGTTTTTTTCCTTTCTGCCATAATTCTATTTAGGCGTTTGCGAAACGCCACAACCCGCATATATACGGGATATTTCTTTTATAAAAAAACAACAACTCCTCACTGATTTATGGTAAAATTGAGTTATTGACAACCAATTTAATATCCATACACCAAG
>FZPS01000197.1_pt173 | contig 43631 bp, 43 predicted proteins | sample 1817821 | NCBI WGS metagenome assembly FZPS01 (sample SAMEA104158645, study PRJEB21678) | metagenome | place: Germany | collected 2015-04-21 | reverse complement strand
TGGGAATAGTGTGGAACACGAAAGACGCAGAAATGGGCAGAGTGATTCAAGGATGATTGAAAATGACAACGTCAACACAAACAAACCAACAGAAAGAATGTTAGAAAGAATCCTATCCAGTGACAAAAGGGTTTTCCTATATGTAAATTGATTGAAATATATAATGAGAAATATGAAGATCATACCACCAAAATTGCACCCGAGGATAGGGTAATGTTTTATACAGACGGTCTTATAGAAGCAAGGAACGCCTCTAAAGAGTTTTATGGAAGTGAGAGGTTAAAAAAGGTGTTAAAGAACAATTCAAACAAACCTGTAAAGTATATGGCGGATGCCGTATGCGACAGTGTTTTTGAATTTATGGGCAGACAAAGTACCCAGGATGATATTACATTTTTTATAATGGAAGCAAAAAAAGAACATTAAAATTTTTGATTAATATAGCTATCTACAAGAGAGCGTCTTTCTTCAAAAATAAATACATTTTCATCAATAAGCATATTTAATAATACATCGTTTTTAGAATGAAGTATTAAATTGTCATAGTCTTTTAAAACAATCTCAAATAACTTTTTTTTAAGATTAGGTGATTTTACTTTAACAAAATAAGCTACAACCCCACGAAAATCAATGAGTTTTAAAAATCTTATTGTCACATTATCCTTTTTTGAATAAAAGTAGTTGGATAATTCTAAAAAATCACCTCTAGCCTCATGCCTTTTGTTTAAGTCATGGGCCTTTTTTTGGTAGTATTTTGCCAGAACATTATAGTACTGATAGTTGTAAATAGCTTTTTTAACATTATCTATTTTTCTAAAGGGTTTTATATCTAATGCTGTTATACAATTATAATTTGCTTCAATGAATTCTTCCTTTGATAAATCGCCTTTTGAATATTGTTGTATCAGACTGCTTCTGTTTAATAAAAACTGTTCAAATTTGTTAGGTACAATTTTTTTAGAGAACATAGCTATCCAACCAATCTATATTTTATATTTTAATCTATATATTATACTTTATAAATATAATATAGATTATATGAAAAGAGGTGTCAAGATACTGGAAGATAGTGCAATTACCTTTGGCAATAATTTTATTGCAATAAGGAAGCATTAAAAAAGTCTCTTATTGGAAAGGTTAAAAGTAATTTATAATTGTTTCTATAGCAGAACAATCCATAACTTTTACTGCATATTCATTTAAATAGCCTTCATAAAAGTTTACATTTTTAATTTTCCGTCCGTATTCATTTAAAATCAAATCAAATGCACTTAAATTTTCTATACACCATGAGTTTTTAGTTAATAAAAGATAATAGGTGTTTTCAAGCTTATATAGTACGCTTTCACCAAAATATATATTAGATAGCCTTTTAGCTAAACTGCATAAGTTTTCAAAATCGTCAAAAGCATATATAACTATGGTAGAGCATACTTTTTTAGTTTTCTTTTTAACCCTAAGATCTGCTCTTCTAAATCTGTTTTTAATGTATTTATGGATAGATTCAAATTCATTATCTTCATCCATTTTAGTTATTAAAATGACAAAGCCTTCATCAGCGTCAGCAACAGCTTCAATACACAATTGAGCATCTGAAGCAGTAAAGCCTAATTGTATTTCAGCTTGTTCCATCATGTCCCAAAATAATTCCTGTGTTTCAGGAGAGTTATAATTTAAAGAATTTAAATCAATATTCCTCTCTTCTAAATCATTAAATGAAATTGTAACTTTAATTTTATTTTCATTTATTTTCTCTATTTTCATTAGACACCTCCATTATTTCTAAACATAATAGAATCCTCTAAATATATTATACTTGTTATTACTAAAAAAGAGAAGGCTAAAAAGCATATTGATTAGTTTTCCATAAAAACAAAATATAGGTTGTGTTATATCCTCAAAATTATTCAAATAATAATACAAAAGCAAGGATAGGAGGATATTTAATGTCTATAGATAATATATCGGCTAATTTAGAAAATAAAAAAGTAAAATCTGAAGTGGTATATAATAAAGAAAAAGATTTTTACAAGGGTGCAGGCGGCGAATTAAGAATGAGGGCAGAAGGCTTATTTAAAAAAGCAAAAGAAAAGGGAATATCAATTGAGGATGTATCTATTAACCTGGTAAAGGAAAACAAAGTGAATTTCCCTGGGATTGGTAAACTTGAGCTTCCTGTTTATTTAGTTAAAGTCAGGGGAAAGGACATGACTAATGGTCAGGTTATTGTGGACGGAAAGCAAATTGATTATTACAACAGGTATCAAAAATATATTGCAGAAAAAATTGAAGAAAAAAACGCCTCCATAATAGAGGAAGAAGGTATTAATGAAAAAGGTCAGGATTTTAAAAATAATTTGGATTATTTATTAACTGATTGGGAAAAATTCAAAATAGGGAAGGACCTTATTGAAGATAAAGAATTTGGTTTAGAAAAAACAATAACGGGGGCTTGCGACAGAATAATAAGAAAATTAATGGGTGAAAATGACTGGCTGTATCCTGAGGAAGCAAGGCTTTTAGATGAAGAATTTTATTATGTTCAAGATAAAATTAGTAAAAATACTAAAAAGCCAGTTAAAACTCCTGATAAAAAAGCCACAATAAGACAAATAAACTATCTTAAACGAAAATTAAAAAATGCAGGTTTAAATGCCGATGATGAAATTGTTTTTAAAATGGTTTTAAAAGAGGCGGGTTTTGAAAGCTTAGAAGAAATAAGTATAATTGATATGAGCAAAATAATAGAAGGATTAAATAATATAATTTTAAAGGTAAAAGAGGTAGTTAATAGAGAATATAAAAACATAAATTAATAAAGATAAATATCTGTAATAAAAAAATAACAACATTTAAATTCAAATTTTGTTGAAATAGGACAGTTGGTGTGATTATAATAGTATATGTGTCGGTTTATAATATGTATTTAAAAAATATGTTATAAAAAATAACTCAGTTTATATTTCCTTATATTTATTAGGGGTTAAAAAAAAAATATATATAAATATATTATATTTTTAGCAATTAATATGAGGTGATTATGATAAAAATAGTGTTAGCGTCTTCATCACCTAGAAGGTCTCAGCTTTTGACTCAAATTGGTTTAAATTTTGAGGTTATAGAGCCTGATATTGATGAAACTGACGGCATAAATTTAGAAGCATCCCAGCTGGTAAAGTTTTTAGCATATGAAAAAGCACATTTTGTAGCAAAAAATATATCCAAAAACTTCCAAAGGGATGAAAAATGCCTTGTTATTGGAGCAGATACTATAGTTAAAAAAGAAAGAATTTTAGGAAAACCGCAAAATAGCCAGGAAGCTTTCGAAATGCTAAAGCATATTCAGGGATCCTGGCATAAGGTTTTAACTGGAATTGCTGTCATTGACGCTGCTACTATGAAGGGAATAAGTGATTTTGAGATAACAGATGTAAAAATGAAGGAACTTACTGATAGTACTATAAAGGCATATATTGATACAAAAGAACCCCTTGATAAAGCTGGTGCATATGGAATTCAAGGTCTGGGTTCAATATTTGTAGAGAAAATTAATGGTTGTTATTTTAATGTTGTGGGATTGCCTTTAGCAAAGCTAGATACTTTATTAAGAAAATTTGGAGTTTCTATAGTATAATTGTTAATAGCATGGAAGGAGAATAAAAATATGGGTATATTTTCAAGAGATGTTGGAATAGATTTAGGTACCGCAAATACATTGGTGCAGGTAAAAGGTAAAGGAATTGTTGTAAGAGAGCCTTCAGTGGTTGCTATAAATAAAAGAACCAGAGAAGTACTTGCAGTTGGTGATACAGCCAAAAAAATGATAGGCAGGACTCCAGGGGATATAGTTGCAATAAGACCTATGAAAGATGGTGTTATAGCAGATTTTGAAGTAACCCAGAGTATGCTTAAATATTTTATAGGAAAAGCAATGTCCAGAGGGATGTTTGGAAAACCTCGGGTGGTTATATGTGTTCCATCAGGCGTTACAGAAGTTGAAAAGAGAGCAGTGGAAGAGGCATCTACTAATGCAGGGGCAAAAGAGGCATTTTTAATTGAAGAGCCAATGGCTGCGGCAATTGGAGCCGACCTTCCTGTTGAAGAACCATCTGGAAGCATGGTGGTGGATATTGGAGGAGGAACCAGTGAAGTAGCTGTAATTTCCCTTGGAGGTATTGTTACCAGCAAATCTTTAAGAGTTGCTGGTGATGAATTTGATGAATCTATTGTGAGTTACGTAAAAAAAGAATATAATTTAATGATAGGTGAAAGGACAGCAGAAGAAATAAAGGTAAAAATAGGAGCAGCTTATTTAAGACCTAAAGAAGAAGCTATGGAAATAAGAGGAAGGGACTTGATTACAGGGCTTCCTAAAAACATAATGATTACATCTACAGAAATTGCAGAAGCTTTAAAAGAACCTATAAATTCAATAGTTGATGCAATAAAATACACTCTTGAAAAAACACCACCTGAGTTGGCTGCTGATATTATGGACAAAGGTATTGTACTTACAGGAGGAGGGGCGCTTCTAAGCGGGTTAGACAGATTAATCAGAGGCGAAACAGGTATGCCTGTTTCAGTTGCAAAAAATCCTTTAGACTGCGTTGTTCTTGGTACGGGAAGAGTAGTAGATGAAATAGAAACATTGCGGAAATTGCTTATTCCTCCAAAGAAAATTAGATAGGGGGGAAACCTCTTGAAAAAATTATTTAAAAAAAAATTATTTTTACTATTGCTTATAACAATTGTTATTTTAATTGTTATAGGTATATCTTCGCGAAAAAATAGCAAGTTAAATTATCTGGCAAGTGCATTTAATTTTGTTATGTCTCCATTGCAGCAATTTACCAGTTATACTGCTGACAAAATTGATGAGTTTACGGGTTACTTTGGAGATGTAAGTGCTCTAAGAGAAGAAAATGAAGAGTTAAAAGAGCGTGTTGAACTGCTAGAGGATGAAATTAGGAAACTTGAATCTTTTCGTGAACAAAATGAAGAACTGAAAGAGGCATTGAATATTAAAGAACAGTTTAGCGATTTTGAATTTTGTGGAGCAAATATAATAGCAAGGGATGCAGGTAATTGGTTTAATGTTTTTACCATTAATGCAGGTAGTAAAGATGGTGTATCAGAGAGTGATGTTGTGATAACTCAAAATGCTTTGGTAGGCAGGGTAATGTCAACGGATATAATGTCATCAAAAGTTATTTCTATTATTGATGTTGACAGTACAGTGAGTGCCCGTATAGTCAGGACAAGGGATTTGGTTATAGTAAAAGGGGATTTAAAGCTTAAAGATGATGGTCTTTGTAGAATTGAATACATTGAACCACATATTGATATATCTGTAGGAGATACAATTGAAACTTCCGGATTAGGAGGAATTTATCCTAAAGGAATAGTAATAGGAGAGGTAAAAGAAGTAAGGCAGATAAATAATGAATTAAACAGATATGCAATAATTGAACCAGCTGTTGATTTTAAAAGACTTGAAGAGGTATATGTATTAAAGAGAAAGTACTAATTTAAGGGTGTCAAAGGTGGAGAGAGTTGATGAGGGTAAAAATAACAGGATATGCTTTGATGATGGTTATATTTGCGTTATTACAATCAACAGTGTTGGATTATTTAAAGGTATTTAATGTAAAACCAAACTTATTAATGGTACTAATTGTGATTGTAGCCTTTTTAGGGAATAATGTTGAGGGAGCAATAGTTGGATTTTTCAGTGGGCTGATACATGATATGATTTCTGGCAGAGTTATTGGATTTTATGCTTTACTAGGCTTATATCTTGGGTTTTGTGTAGGTTCTTTAAATAAAAGATTGTACAAGGAAAATATTTTTGCAGTTGTTTTTTTTGTACTTGTCTCTACATTGGCTTACGAATATAGCGTATATTTTCTTCATACAATTTTCCGAAACAGCTTGGACTTGTTCTATCCATTAAGGCATGTAATTTTGCCTTTAGCTTTGTATAACGGAATTGTTTCAATATTTATTTATATAATAGTTTATAAAATTAACGAGAAATTTGAAGCTTCTAAAAAATTATCCAGAAAGTACTAATGATAAAAATATCCCGGTGAAACAGACTGAGGGGGTGTGGTTTTGAAAGAGAAAAAAAGTCAGAGATATATAGTTATAGTTGTAGGTTTTTTATTAGCTTTTACAGCAATTATATTTCAATTGGTAAATCTTCAAATAGTCCGCGGAAAAGAGTTTGCACAAAAGTCCAAAAGAAGAATTATTAGCGAGAGAGAGACAATTGCTCCAAGGGGAAATATTGTTGATAGAAATGGACTTCCAATAGCGGTGAATAGAACTGCACATAATGTGAATCTGGCAGCAACAGGCTTGAAAACACCAGAATACAATGAAATGCTTTTAAAGCTTATAAATGTATTTGAAGAATATAATAATGGTGCATATGAAAAAAATCTTGAAAACTATCTTACATTTGACCCTATTGGGTTTGGACCTAGTTTGACAAAGTCAGAAGAGGCCCTTGAAAAGTGGAAAAGTGAAATGGTTATTAAAGAAAAGGATATAGAGAAGCTAAAAACCCCGGAAGATGTTTTTAAATATTTTCGTGAGGAAAAGTTTTCAATTGATGAAAAATATACTGATGAAGAAGCTTACAAAATAATGACAATTAGATATGATATGCTTATAAAATATAGTCCTTCAAATCCTGTATTGATTGCAAAGGACGTCAGTATGGAAACGGTGGCACAGCTTGAGGAAAGACATTTTGAATTTCCAGGGGTAATTATTGACAGTGTTCCTCAAAGAAGATACATTGATGCAGGTTCTGTTGCTCATGTATTAGGGTATATTGGCATTATAAATCAGGAGGAATATGAAAGCCTTAAAGGTGAAGGTTATAAATTAAATGATATGTTAGGAAAGACAGGAATAGAACTTTCAGCGGAAAAAGATTTAAGGGGAATTAATGGTCAAAAAAGAGTTGAAGTTGATACAAAAGGAAGACTTACCAGGGAGCTTAGCAGTAATCCTGCAGTTCCAGGAAATGATATTGTTCTTACAATAGATTCCCGTTTGCAAAAGGTTGCAATGGAATCTTTAGAGAGAAATATAAACAGAATTAATGCTTTAGCGGAGGAGGAACCTGAAAAGTATTCAGGTGACGCAGAAGCAGGTTCGGTGGTTGCTATTGATGTTAGAACTGGTGAAGTGCTTGTTATGGCCAGTTATCCCGCTTATGACCCAAATGTGTTTTTGTCAAACAGTAAAGAAGCACAGCAGGCACGTTTAGAGCTTAATGATCCGGATAATACTGCCAGACCCCTAATTAACAGGGCTATACAGGGACTATATGCTCCAGGATCTGTATATAAACCTATTACTGCAATTGCAGGTATTGAAGCAGGTAAAATTTCAGTAGGTAAAGATAACATCACCTGCAGAGGAAGACATAATATAGGTGGATGGAATTTTGAGTGTCTTAGCTATAGAAACTATAGAGTATCACATGGAAGACAGAATTTAATAAAGGCTATGGGAACTTCCTGTAACATTTACTTCCACGAACTTGGAGTTGATACAGGTATAGATATTATTGATAATTGGGCAAAACATTTTGGATTAGGTGAACGTACTGGAATAGAACTGCAGTGGGAAGCTGCTGGTAAAAGAGCAAATAAGGAAACTAAAAGAGAGCTAAGAAATGATGAGTGGAGACCTGCGGATACTGCACAAGTTGCAATAGGTCAGTTTGATAATCTCTTTACACCACTGCAGATTGCAAACTTTACCAGTACTTTAGCTAATGGTGGCAAGAGATATTCCCCTCACATAATAAAGGAAGTAAGAAAGCATGATGGTTCAATAGTGAGACAGACAAATATAGAATATGAAGAACTGCCTTTATCTGAAGGAACAATGGATTATATAAATGAAAGTTTAAAGGCGGTTATAAATGAGACTTATGGTACGGCATACAGTTATTTTACTGATTTTCCAGAGGGTATAACTGTAGCTGGAAAAACCGGTACTCCCGAAACAGGTACAGGTACGTCAAATGCTTTATTTATTGCATATGCACCAGCAGATGATCCTGAAATTGCAGTTGCAGTGGTTATAGAAAAAGGAGTATGGGGTTCTAATGCAGTTCCAGTTGGAGTTGATGTATTAAGGGAATATTTTGGCACCAACAGCAATATTTTGCCAGAAGATAGTATAACCACAGATAAAATTAGATTTACACGATAAATTAATTTTATGTTATTTTATTATGGAGGAAGTAAAATGGAGGAAGTAAATATGAGGAATAATAGCATAGTTTTCAAGGGTTCACTAGATAGTTTGATTGTAATTATGAAAGAAGAAGTGGATTTTGAAACCATTTTAGAGGAAATGGAGGAAAAAATTTCCTCTAACGAAAGATTTTTTAAAGGCGCTAATCTTAAAGTGAAATATAGGGGGAAAAAACTTTCAGAAGAAGAAGAAAACAAAATATTTGAAATTTTGAAAAACAAGAGTGGTGCAAAAATTAAAAGTTTTGAAAAAGATACCCAGATACCAGTGAAAGTAAAAAAAGAAACTGCTCCAAAGCCACATCCAATAATAAAGATGAGCAATTTTTACTTTAAAGGTATAGAAGAGGGAATTACAAAATTTCATAAGGGCACAGTTCGTTCAGGGCAGTTGTTGCGTTTTGACGGTAACATAGTGGTTATAGGAGATGTAAATCCCGGAGGGGAAGTGATTGCTGCAGGCAATGTAGTGGTGATGGGTTCTTTAAGGGGAATTGTTCATGCAGGCTATAATGGCAACAAGGAGGCAATAGTTGCTGCACTGAATTTGTATCCAACCCAGTTAAGAATAGCTGATGTAATTACTCGTTCACCAGATGATAAACAAGCAGAAAGTCAATTTATACCTGAAATGGCTTATATAAAAGATAATTTTGTATATATTGACAGGTATCTGCCTTCTAAAGGTTAAAACATTTTAAAACACGACAAAAAATTACATGAATTCATTAAAATGTAAAATTTTAAATTTTCGTCTTAAAATGATAAATGTGTAATTGACAAATTGCTAAAAGAAATATATAGTTTAGTTGAGGGTTTATAAAAATTTTCTGAAAAATAAATAAAAGTATTATTCTTTAAATATTTTATGCACAGTATCTTTTGTTTTTAACATTCTTAATTGATTACATGTTGGGAGGTAAACATAAATGGGAGAGGTTATAGTAATAACTTCAGGAAAAGGCGGAGTAGGAAAAACAACTTCCACTGCTAATATTGGAACAGGTTTAGCATTAGAAGGTAAAAAGGTAGTTTTACTTGATACTGATATAGGACTTAGAAATCTAGATGTGGTAATGGGACTTGAAAATAGGATAGTGTATGACATTGTAGACGTTGTTGAAGGTACATGCAGATTAAAACAAGCATTAATAAAAGATAAAAGATATGCAGGTTTATTTCTTTTACCAGCAGCTCAAACCAGGGATAAGTCAGCCATAACTCCCGAACAAATGCTTAATCTGTGTGAAGAATTAAAACAGGAATTTGACTATATATTAGTGGATTGTCCTGCAGGTATTGAACAGGGATTTAAAAATGCAATTGCAGGTGCAAGCAGGGCTATAGTAGTTACAACTCCAGAAGTTTCAGCTGTCAGAGATGCAGATAGGATTATAGGTCTTTTAGAGGCTAATGATGTTAGAAATCCAAAACTTCTCATCAACAGAGTTAGACATGATATGGTAAAACGTGGGGATATGATGTCCATTGACGATATTATAGATATTCTTGCAATAGACCTTATAGGCGTTGTTCCCGATGATGAAAAAATAATTGTGTCTACAAACAAGGGAGAACCAGCAGTAGTCGACAACAAATCCCTTGCAGGGGAAGCGTATAGGGCAATAACAAAAAGAATAATGGGGCAGGATGTTCCACTGCTAAATTTAGAAAATGAAGAAGGTTTTATATTTAAGATAAGGAAGTTATTTGGTTTGAAGGCAAATTGAGAGGAGGAGAATTATGTTTTTTGATTTTTCAAAGATTTTTGGCAAGTCTAAAAATTCCAAAGATTTTGCCAAAGAGAGACTTAAATTGGTGATAATCCATGACAGGGCAAACGTTTCTCCTCAGTTTTTAGAGATGGTAAAAGGAGAAATAATTAAAGTTATTTCAAATTACATGGATGTGGATGAGGATGCATTAGACATTAAGATGACTAGAACAAGGGCAGAAGAAGGAGATGGAGTTGTTCCAGCTTTGGTGGCTAATATACCCATTAGGAAAGTGAAAAATAGTGGTAAATAGACTGTTTGGAATGATAATATGAATATTGCTTTAATTGCTCATGATAAGAAAAAAGAATTAATGGTGTCTTTTTGTATTGCCTATAAGAATATACTTAAAGAGCATAATCTTTTTGCTACTGGGACTACTGGTGCCGTAATCATTGAATCAGCAGGTCTTAAAATAGAAAAATTCCTTCCTGGATTAATGGGAGAGCAGCAAATAGGAGCAAGGGCTGCTTACAATGAATTGGATCTTGTTATTTTTTTCAGAGACCCTTTGACTGCAAAATCTCACGAACCAGATATAAATTATCTGCTTAAATTATGTGATATGAACAACATTCCCTTTGCCACAAACCTTGGGACAGCCGAGATACTAATAAAAGGTCTGGAAAGAGGGGATTTGGATTGGAGGAATTGATTTAATAAATAAATTAACTTAAAAAAAACATATAAAAAATAAACGCAAAAACCTCTTTTATTAGGAGGTTTTTTTGTAATATTCCATAAAACAAAAAAATATAATTTACTGTGGTACAAATTTTTACTATATGAGGATGTGCTATACAAGTGGAAGATATTATGATAAGAAACAGATATCCTAGGCAGTCAATGCAATATAGGAGAAGGACAAGAAAAGTTAAAAGGTCAAAGTATGAGAGAAAATCTTTCAATATAATTCAAAAGATTATATTGCAGGTGATTTTGTGCATATTGATAATAGCTTTTGCAGCAATTATCAAGGGGATAAACAGCCCTGTTACAAATTATTTTGAAAATAAAATAATAAATGTACTAACTTATAATATTGATATTAAGGGATTTTTTCAAAAAATGGACACTTTTATTCAAAAAATAGATGATGAAAATCAAAAACAAATTGCAATATCAGATGATAAGGGGGATGACTACAATATAAAGGATGATATTATAAATGATGGCGCTGCAAACTATGATTATAAAAATCTAAGCTTAGAGGAAAGAGATTTGTATGGTGAAGAGTTTTTAGAAGAAAAAATGGTAGATAGTATAAGTTATAATGTTGATGAGAGTGATGGAGATTATAAGGATTTTCATTTAGAGAACAAGGAATATTCATTTATCATTCCTGTAGGAGGAACAATATCCTGCTTTTTTGGGGAAAAAATAGATTCGTCAAAGGATTCTAAAGGGTATCATGAAGGCATTAATATTGAAGCTGAAACAGGGACACCTATAAGGGCAGCTTATAATGGGGAAGTGTTGGAAGTTGGGAAGGATATAGAGAAGGGGATGTTTATAGAAGTAAAACATAAAAAGGATGTAAGAATAATTTACTTCAACTGTTCTGAGTTGTTAGTGGAAAAAGGTCAATATATTAGCAAAGGGGATGTTATAGCGAAAGTAGGCAATTCAGGCAATTTTAAAAATCCATCTCTTTATTTGGTAATGCTTAAAAATGATATACCTGTAAATCCCTTAGATTATATTGGTGTTTTAGCTGAGCAAGATGTGTAAAATAAAAGAATTTATTAAAATAAAGATAAATCCTACATTTGTTGTTTTTGTTCCAATAATAATATATTTGGATTATTACATTGAGTACTTTATTATATTTTTTTCAATGATAGTTCATGAGTTGGCTCATATTTTTGCAGCTAAATTAATGAATGCTAAATTACAGGCAGTTAAAATATCTCCCATAGGAATATATGCCACTATTAAGTACAATAATTTGTCTTTAGCAAAGCGCAGTTTTATAAATATAAGTGGTCCCATTGCGAACCTTCTGTTTTTCACTGTATGTTTTATTTTAAAAGCATATTGTTTAAATGATATGCTTTTTTTTATCTATGCTAACATTTCGTTGGCTGTATTTAATTTGCTACCTATATTCCCTTTGGATGGGGGAAGACTTTTAAAAGATATTTTTGAAGTAAAACTGGGTTTATTTAAAGCTTCAAAATATATAAGGAAAATATCCCTAATATTTTTAGTGCTACTGTCTTTTTTTGGAATGATTCAATATTTTTCTAGTGGATATAATGTCAGTTTATTAGTTTTAGTGATATATTTTTTATTTACTTTAAAAAATAATAAAATGGAGGTAGCATTAATGAATATTAAAAATATTGTATACAGGGGTTCAAGATTTAGAAAGAAAGGTATTTATCCTGTAAGAGAGCTGGCAGTTCTGGAGACAAAGAGCTTAGGGGATGTTATAAAAAGTATGGATTTTGACAGATTCCATATTATATATATATTAAATGAAAGTATGAACCTTGTCAGGGTGGTTACAGAACAAGAAATTTTAGATTATGCAGTTAAATATAATGCAAATGTTTCTTTTAAAGATTTATTTGAAGATTATGCAAAAACTCCACTTTAAAGTGGAGTTTAAAATTATTGTATGTTTATTTTTTTAATAAATTAAGGTTTTCAAGAATTTTTCTTGTGGATTTGGCTCTGTTCATAGTTAAAAGATGAATGCCATCCACTCCGTTGTCTATTAAATCCTGCATTTGGTTACATGCATATTCTATGCCTGCTTTTAGCATGTCATCTGGATTGTCACCGTACTTATCCATAACAATAACCAGCTCAGCAGGAATTGATGCACCACAAAGGGATGCTATTCTTTTTATTTGGTCTGCCCTAAAAACAGGCATAATACCAGGTGTTACAGGACAGGTAATTCCTAATGAAATAGCCCTGTCTAAAAAATCATAAAATATTCTGTTATCAAAAAACAGTTGTGTAACTAGAAAGTCAACTCCAGTATCCACTTTATTTTTTAAATTTATAAGGTCATCTTTAATACGGTGACTGTCTACATGTCCTTCTGCATAAGCAGCAGCAGCTATACATAGATTACTTCTTTTTTTAATATGTTCTATAAGTTGGCTTGCGTATTGGTACACATTTTTACTAAAATCAAAATCAGGTTGGTCTCTGGGTGGGTCTCCCCTCAAGGCTAAAACATTTTCTAGTCCCTGATTTTCTAAGGAATCTATCAAAGAATCTATTTCTTCTTTAGAATGACCCACACATGTAAAATGTGCCATGCTTTCTATATGGTAGTCTTTTTTTATTTTTGATGCAATTTCAATGGTACGGTCTTTGGCACTGCCTCCTGCCCCATAGGTTACGCTTATATAATCAGGATTTAGCTTTTTAAAATCTTCTAATTTGTCATATATGGATTCTATAGGCATATCAAGTTTGGGGGGAAATATTTCAAAGGATATAACAGGTTTTTTGGTTTTAAATAATTCAATAAGTTTCATTTCTAATCTCCTCTTTTTTTATATATAATAGAAATATTTACTATAAAGAATTATATCACAAAGATGCATTCTGTCAAGTACATTTATATACAATTAAAACATATTAATAAACAATTAGAATGCATCTAACTACAATTAAAATCACATTATAATTTGTAGAAAATTTCTTGACTAAAAGGTATTACTATGGTATATTTTATTAAAAATTAATATATATCTTCAGGGATAGGTGAAATTCCTTACCGGTGGTAGGCAGAGAGCTTCTGCAAGCCCACGAGCCTTAAGTGGCAGATCTGGTCAAAGTCCAGAGCCGACAGTTAAACGTCTTTGTACGTGAAAGTCTGGATGGTAGAAGATAATTAACTCTTATGCTGGTATAAATACTCCCTGTAAATTTTTAGGGGAGTTTTTTATTTAAAATTTTCACTAAGTGTATATTGTTTGAAATTTTTGACAAGTTTAAATTGATAGAATGGAGTTTTTTTATGCATAGTCATGAATTTTACATGAAAAGAGCTATAGAGTTGGCAAAGGGAGGATGGGGAAGAACAAATCCAAATCCTCTTGTAGGGGCTGTTATTGTAAAAGACGGCAAAATTATTTCTGAAGGGTTTCATGAAGTGGTAGGAGAAAGTCATGGGGAAGTTTGTGCAATTAAAAATGCCACCTCTTCTGTTGCCGGAAGTACAATGTATGTAAATTTAGAGCCTTGCTCCCATTACGGAAGAACCCCGCCCTGCGTGAAGGCAATTATAGAGGCTGGAATAAAAAAAGTTGTTATAGCAATGATAGACCCTAATCCTAAGGTATCAGGCAGGGGAGTAAATATTTTAAAAGAAGCAGGGGTAGAAGTCGAAGTAGGGGTAATGGAAAAAGAGGCAAGGGCTTTAAATGAAATATTTATAAATTATGTGGTAAATAAAAGGCCTTTTGTAATTATGAAAACTGCCATGACTTTAGACGGGAAAATTGCAACTTTTACAGGAAGTTCTAAGTGGATTACAGGGACTGAAGCAAGGCGATATGTGCATATTATAAGAGACAGGGTGTCGGCTATAATGGTGGGTTCAAATACAGTAATAAAAGACAATCCATTTTTGACTACAAGGCTTGAGGAGAAGGCGGGGAAAGACCCTGTAAGAATCATTGTAGACGGCAGGGGGATTGTGCCAGAGGACAGCAATGTATTTAATTCTCATTCAAAAGCACCTGTTATTCTTGCCACCACTTATTCCATTGATAAAGACAAAGAGGAAAGATTAATAGAAAAAGGTGTAAAGATAATAAAAACAGAAGGGGAACATGTGGATTTAGAATTATTAATGGATGAACTATATAAAATTAATATAGACAGCATATTACTAGAAGGAGGGGGAACCCTTAACAGCTATGCTATTTCTTCAAAAATAGTAGATAAAGTTATGTTTTTTGTAGCGCCAAAGATAGTGGGGGGCAAAAATGCTGTTACTCCTGTTGAAGGATGTGGAATAGATAAAATGGAAGATGCATTGGAAGTAAAAAATCTTTCAATAAAAAGATATGGTAGTGATATACTAATTGAAGGATACCTTGAGAAATAAAAAAAGAAACAGGTGAAGAATATGTTTACTGGTATTGTGGAAGAAATTGGAACACTAAAGGAAATAATTCCGTCAAGTCAATCAATTAAACTGACTGTTCAGTGCCAAAAGGTTATACAGGATGTAAAGGTTGGGGACAGTATAGCTGTAAATGGGATATGCTTAACTGTTACAAAGTTTACATCTAACAGCTTTACTGCTGATGTTATGCCAGAGACCATGAGAAAGACGAATTTGGGAAGTTTAAGAGTGGGAGAAAAAGTAAATCTTGAAAGGGCTTTAAGATTAGGAGACCGTTTAGGTGGGCATATTGTAACAGGACATATTGACGGTACTGGAAAAGTTTTTGACAGGTTAGAAGAGGACAATGCAATTTGGCTTGAGATTACTGCAAGTTCAGATATATTAAAATACATAGTTCAAAAAGGTTCGGTGGCATTAGATGGAACCAGCCTTACAATTGCAGACATAGGGGATAAAAGTTTTAAAGTTTCATTAATACCCCTTACAGCAGAGATGACTAACCTTAAAAATAAAAAATATGGAGATGTAATAAATATTGAATGCGATATAATGGGGAAATATGTTGAAAAATTGTTAAATAAAGATGCGTATAAGAATGACACGACAAAAAAAATGGATTTAAATTTTTTAAAGGAATACGGATTTGCTTAAAAAAGGATGTGGTTTTAGTAATTTAGTGCAGTAGAAGGGAGGATTTAATATGAATTTTAATAAAATAGAAGAGGCCATAGAAGATATAAGACAGGGAAAGATGGTAGTTGTAATTGATGATGAGGATAGGGAAAATGAAGGGGACTTAGTGATGGCGGCAGAAAAGACCACCCCTGAGAGTATTAATTTTATGGCCACTTATGGCAGGGGAATGATTTGTGCACCTTTGACAAAATCCAGGGCAGAGGAGTTAAAACTTGACCTCATGGTTGAGAAAAATAAAGAACATATGAAAACTGCTTTTACCGTTACTGTGGACCACAAGGATACCACCACAGGTATTTCAGCTTTTGAAAGGGCTAAAACAATAAAAGAACTTGCCAACAGGAAAGCAAAATCTGAGGATTTTTTAAGACCTGGACATGTTTTTCCTTTAGTTGCAGTGGAAGGTGGGGTTTTAAAAAGAGCAGGGCATACAGAAGCAGCTGTAGATTTGGCACAGATGGCAGGCCTTTATCCTGCAGGAGTAATATGTGAAATAATGAATGAAGATGGCACAATGGCTAGAACTCCACAATTAATGGAGTATGTTAAAAAGCACAATCTCAAAATTATTACAATTGCTGATATCATAAGCTACAGACGAGACACTGAAAAACTTATTAAAAGGGCAGCAGAGGCAAAAATGCCTACAAAATATGGAGAATATAAAATTGTTGCATATGAAAATGCTATTAATGGGGAACACCATGTGGCATTGGTAAAAGGTGATGTTTCCAACACAGATGAGCCAGTATTAGTTAGAGTTCATTCAGAATGTTTGACGGGAGATGCCTTTCATTCACTAAGATGTGACTGTGGTGAGCAGTTAGAAGCTGCTTTAAAGAAAATAAATGATGAGGGAAGAGGCGTTCTTTTGTACATGCGTCAGGAAGGCAGAGGAATAGGACTTGTTAACAAGGTAAAGGCATATGAACTTCAAGACGAGGGAAAAGATACTGTTGAGGCTAATATATTATTGGGTTTTCCCGCGGATTTGAGAGAGTATGGAATTGGAGCTCAAATACTAAAAGACCTTGGTTTAAAGAAAATAAAACTTCTTACAAATAACCCTAAAAAGCTGGTAGGGCTTAAAGGACATGGTTTAGAATTGGTTGAAAGAGTTCCTATTGAAATAAAAGAAAATAGAGTTAACGAATTTTATTTGAAAACAAAAAAAGAAAAAATGGGACATATGCTGTCAAATTTAAATTTAGAAGAGAATAAGGAGGACAATTAAAATGGTTAAGATGAATCAGGGTAAGTTAATAGCAACAGGTTTAAAATTTGGAGTGGTGGTTGGACGTTTTAATGAATTTATAAGTGGCAAACTTTTAGACGGAGTTATAGATGGTCTTGTAAGACATGGAGCAGAGGAGTCGGATATTGAAGTTTTTTGGGTGCCAGGGGCTTTTGAAATTCCATTGATGGCGCAAAAAATGGCAAAATCCCAAAAATACCATGCAATAATTTGTGTAGGAGCAGTGATAAGAGGAAGTACACCTCATTTTGATTATGTTTCAAATGAAATGTCGAAGGGTATTGCAAAAGTATCTCTAGACGAGGGTATGCCTGTAGTTTTTGGAGTGCTGACAACAGATACAATTGAACAGGCAATAGAAAGAGCTGGTACTAAAGCTGGAAATAAAGGCTATGAAGCAGCAGTAACAGCTATTGAGATGGTAAATTTAATGAAACTTATATAGTTTTTTAAAAAAAACCTTCAGGTAGAACCTTCATTCCACCTGAAGGTTTTTTTTAACTTTCTTTAAATTTTTTTATGAATTCTTCTTGTTCTTTTTTTAATAATAAAAGATATCTTTTCAACAAATTAGGAGTGTGAACATCAGTATAGACTATTTTTAAACCATATTCGTAGTTATGAGTGTCTTTGGTTTTTCTAATGATAACAGCTTTTAATTGGATGGTAATGCCAACGTGCAAATCAAATTTTAATTCTTGATATAATGGGAAGTCATGCTTTGAATGAACCATCATACCGTTAAAGCTGATATTTTTTACCATGGCGAGATTTTTTGTTTTAGATTGTCCAATTGTTGCTTCTGCGTAAATAGAAACTGGAAACCTTACGAATAGTCTTTTGTTTGTAGTTGCCTCAAGGTTATCAATTTTAACCTTTAATGCATTTCTAGGCTTATCCATATCTAAAAGTGTACAGCTAGATATGTAAATTTCATCTTTCATCTCATGGCCAAGAACTATAGGGTCTCCTATGGAGCAGTTTAAAAGTGCGATATCTTCAACAAGCTTGACCCAAACAATATCACCATTTGATTCAAGAACTAGACTTTTAAATAATTTTGTTCCAGAGAAATGCCTAATAGATACAAGAACTCCAGCTTTTAATTCCATATTTTATCACTCCAATATTTTAGAAGTTAATAGATGTATTTATTTGTACTTTAGGTGAAACTAAAAAATATAGCCATTAATTTGATAAAAATTTTAATTAAATCTGTTACCTGTTAAAAGGAAGTTAATATACTTTTATTATAACATTAATTATGAATATTTAACATATTTATTTGATTTTTTTAGTACTAAATTTTTTTTTAATTATATAAATTAATATTTATAAGAAATTTTAAAGGATTAAACACTTCTATATAGAATACAATAATTATACTTAAACAAGTTGGGGGGATTCAATGCAAAATAAGGAGATAATTGCGTTACTGCTAGCGGGTGGACAGGGAAGCAGATTAGGTGTACTAACAAAAAACATAGCAAAGCCAGCTGTTTTGTACGGAGCAAAATACAGAATAATTGATTTTTCTTTGAGCAACTGTGTCAATTCTGATATTGACACTGTAGGAGTATTGACACAGTACCAACCCCTTGAACTCAATGCCCACATTGGCATTGGAAAGCCTTGGGATATGGATAGGATAAATGGAGGAGTTACCATATTATCACCTTATCTTAAGGCAGAAATAGGAGAGTGGTATAAAGGTACTGCAAATGCTGTTTTTCAGAATATTCATTATGTAGATAAGCATTCACCTAAATATGTAGTGATTTTATCAGGTGACCATATTTATAAAATGAATTATTCAAAAATGCTTGATTTTCATAAAGAAAACAATGCAGATGCCACAATTTCTGTAATAAATGTTCCGTGGGAAGAAGCAAGTAGATATGGTATAATGAATACCCATGAAAATGGAAAAATATATGAATTTCAAGAAAAACCGGAAAACCCCAAAAGCAATCTTGCCTCAATGGGAGTTTACATATTTACATGGGAAGTTTTGAGAGAATATCTTATCCGTGATGATGAAAATCCTAACTCAAGTCACGATTTTGGAAAAAATATAATTCCTATGATGCTTAATGAGAATAGAAGTATGTGGGCATATAAATTTAACGGGTATTGGAGAGATGTGGGTACTATACAGGCTTATTGGGAGTCTAACATGGATCTTATCAGCAGGGTTCCGGATTTTAATCTTTTTGATCCTGCTTGGAAGATATACACTCTTAATCATGTGAAACCAGCTCACTATATCGGACCTAATGGAAGTGTAAAAAAATCTATTGTAGCAGAAGGCTGTATGATTTATGGAAAAGTTAAAAACTCTGTGATTTTCCCTGGAGTTTATATAGATGAAGATTCTGAAATTGAAGACTCAATTATCATGATGGACAGCACCATAGGAAAAAACACTGTTATAAAACAGAGTATAATAGGTGAAAATGTAAAGGTTGGCAGCAATGTAGTTATGGGAATAGGTGAAAACATAGAAAATAAAGTAAAGCCAACCCTGTACTATTCTGGCATAACAGTTGTGGGAGAAGAGGCAGAGGTACCGGATAACTGCAGACTAGGGAAAAATGTAGTTATAGATTCTCATATTAATGCTAATGACTACTGTTCTTTAAATATTGAGTCTGGAGAAAGTGTATTAAAGGGAGGAGAGTGTGAATGAAAAGTACAATGGGAATAATCCTTACTGGAGGCAAAAATGACAGATTAAAAGAGTTGGCTGAGCACCGTTCAAGTACAGCTGTTCCAGTAGGTGGAAAGTATAGAATGATAGATTTTGTTTTATCAAATATGGTTAATTCGGGAATAACTAATATTGGAGTACTTACTCAGTATAGCTTTCGCTCTCTAATGGATCACTTAGGCTCTGGGAAAGAATGGGATTTAGACAGGAGAAATGAAGGACTGTTTGTTTTTCCCCCATTTCTCTCAGGAGAAAACTCTGGATGGTATCAGGGTAGTGCTGATGCTATGGTTCATAATATTACTTTTTTAGAGAGAAGTTTTGAAGAATATGTAGTTGTTGCACAAGGTAATTGTGTTTATAAAATGCTCTTTGATGACATGCTTAATTATCATATTGAGAAAAATGCAGATATAACAATTGCTTACAGAGATATGCGTGACTTCCCCTATGAGGAATTGCAGCATATGGGAAATTTAGATGTAGATGAAACCGGAAAAATAACGGATTTTCGTGAAAAACACAAAAACCCTCCAACAGCTATTTGTTCAATGGGAATATATATTCTAAAAAGAGAACTATTAATTTCTCTACTGCAAGAATGTGCAGCACATGGAAAATATGATTTTGTAAAGGATGTTCTTATTAAAAAACTGAATGTACTTAATATTTATGGTTATAGATTTGATGGATATTGGAGAAATATAAGTACAATTAATGCATATTATAGAATTAATATGGAGATGTTAGACCCTGAAATTAGACGTCAGCTTTTTACTGAATATGGACGTGTCTATACAAAAGTTAAAGATGAACCTCCAGCAAAGTACAATGAAGAAGCAGAAGTGAAAAATTCTATAATTGCAGATGGATGTATTGTTGAGGGAACTGTAATAGATTCTGTACTCTTTAGAGGGGTTACAGTTAAAAGGGATTCGGTGATTAAAAACAGCATAATAATGCAGGGTTCTATAATAGAAGAAGGGGTAAACATAAAACACTTAATTGTGGATAAAAACGTCAGAATAACAAAAGGAATTAACCTTCAAGGAACTGACACTTTTCCAGTAATTATAAGTAAGAATACTGTGATTTAAAAAATTAAAAACAATTTTTTAAAAAAAGTGATTTTTAAAATAAGGGAATTATCCTGTTTTTGAAAACAAGATAATTCCTTTTTATATGTATTGAATGTTCTACTGCTATATAATATAATATAAAGAAATCATTAGGTGATATTAATAATTATGTTTTTAAAAATAGAGTAGAAAGGTAGAGTGAGTATGAAAAAAGCTCTTCTAATTTATAATGCTATTTCAGGGGATCAAAGTTTACCAAACAAGTTAGATTACATAGTTTATAAATTTCAGACTAAGGATATTTTACTCCAGCCATACAGGTTAAATAAAAACCATATGCAGCTTGTAGAGTTGTTAAAGAGTGGGCAGTATGATTTTATAATGGCATCAGGTGGGGATGGAACTGTAAACTATGTTGGGAATATGATTATAAAAGAGAAATTACATGTTCCAATGGGAATAATTCCATCTGGAACATGCAATGATTTTGCTTCAATGCTAAACATTCCCAACAAATTAGAGGATTGTCTGGATATTATACTAGAAGGCAAAACTAAAAAAGTTGACGCTGGCCTTGTAAATGATGAAAAATACTTTTTTAGTTCTTTTGCAGGTGGAGCTTTTGTGGATGTATCATTTAGTACTCATAATGAACTTAAAAAAACGTTTGGACCCTTTGCCTACTATTTAAAGGCATTAGGTGAAGTTAGAAGTTTAAAATCCTTTAGGATGAAATTTGAGACGGATGCTGAAATCATTGAAGAAGAAATTTTGTTGTTTTTTATACTAAACGGAGTCCAGGCGGGAGGCTTTAATAATTTAATCAAGGATGCAGATTATTCAGACGGGTTAATGGATGTAGTAATAATAAAAAATTGTAATCCTATTGATGTGGCATCAATTTTTTTCAAAGTTGTGGGAAAAGGCATTCCAGATGACAACAAAAATGTAATTAAACTAAAGACAAAGAGATGTCTTATAGAAAGCTATGATGATATAGCAGTGGCTATAGATGGTGAAGAAGGATGCTGTTTGCCTGCTAATATAGAGTTTGTACAAAGGGGTATTGAGGTATTTGCTAATTAAGAAAAAAGCTGCAAAGATGAGTTTATTAAACTCCTCTTTGCAGCTTTTTTATAAAAATTTTCTTTAATTTTATATTCCCATTATATGATAACCACTATCTACATGGATGATTTCGCCAGTTACTCCACTAGATAAGTCGCTTAGAAGATAAAGAGCAGATTTGCCTACATCTTCAGCAGTAATATTTCTTCTAAGGGGAGCTTTTTCTTCTACAGTATCCAGTATGCTTCCAAAGTTTTTAACACCTTTAGCGGATAATGTTTTAATAGGTCCTGCTGAAATAGCATTTACTTTAATTCCAGAAGGTCCAAGATCCGAAGCTAAATATTTTACACTAGCTTCTAAGGCAGCTTTAGCAACGCCCATAACATTGTATCCGGGAAAAACCTTTTCAGAACCCATATATGTAAGAGTTATTATGCTTCCTCCCTCTGTCATAATTTCTTTAGCACGGCGACTAACAGCTACTAAAGAGTATGCACTGATATCCATTGCATGGGCAAAGCCTTCTCTGGAAGTGTATATAAAGTCATTTTGCAAATCCTCTGTATTAGCATGGGCTATACTGTGAACAATCCCATGGATTGTGCCGTATTTATCTTTGATGGCAGAGAATAAATTATCAATGTCTTCATCAGAAGAAATATCACATTGAAAAGTAGAATCTCCACCAAGCTCTAAAGCGCCTTTTTTCTCTCTTTCCCCCTGATATGTAATTATTATGTTTGCACCTTCATTAATTGCAGCATTTACAATTCCCCATGCTATACTCCACTTGTTTCTTACACCCATAACAAGAATATTCTTGCCGGCAAGTAATTTCCCCATAATCACACAACTCCTTTACCCAAAAATATTTTCCAATTTGTAAAAAATCAAGGGCATGGTATACCCTTGATACTTTCAAAACATTGGTGGGCGATAATGGACTCGAACCATCGACCCCCACGATGTCAACGTGGTACTCTAACCAGCTGAGCTAATCGCCCAAACTACATTGCATATATATCGTATATACACATACATAAATCATTCTATAACGTATTCCTATTTGTGTCAATGGGAAAACTGGCAGCAACTAAAAAATATTAGTCAAAGACAGAACTTCTCTATGAGGGATGGTTTTTAAAAGTTGCTTTAAAGAGGCTGTTTCAGCTAAAGCAAGGGTGGTATTTTTTGCTTCTAAATATATGGATAGTCTGAATATTGAAGTACTAATGGCATCAATATCAGAATGGTCTAACAAAACACTCCATTTTTTTTCTGTTTTAGGCCAACTTTCTATAACCGTTGCAATATTATATTTAGCCGCCTCCCAATTCTCTTCATAAGTGTTAGTTTCAATTTCAAGAATTTTTTCTTCTATAATTTGAGTAGATGAATAAAGAGTCCTCGAAGCAAAAAATGATGATCCAATTATTAATGCTAAAACCAATAGAATACTTCCTAAAATTTTAAAGGTGTGCAATTAATTCTTCCTCCCTTCCTTTTCTTTAACCTGGAAATATAAACTGCCAGAAGAATCTAAACTAGCAAATAATACATCTTTTATATTTTCTATTCCAAATTTTTTTAATTCGTCAGAAAGCCACTTTTCGTCCAATTTTGCAGTTTTTAAATTTTCTGTATTTATATTGCCATCCACAATAAGAACAAGAGGAATACCTTCATACTCAGTTTGTATATTAAGGTCTTCGGGACTTAAAGGTCTTTTTTGGGATTTAGGTATAACGCTTAGTTGCCCATTTGTTTCTAATACAGCAAATTCTACATCTGCAATATTGGATATATTTTTTATTCTCAACTGCTCTAAAAGTTCATTTATTGTAAACATTTCCTTTCTAAGCTCTTTTTCCTTTAGTTTGCCATTTTCAATTAAAATAGTTGGTCTGCCGGAAATAATTGCCCTTCCTTTGGTACTTTTAAGTCCAATATAAGAAAAGAGTAATTGTGCCATTAAAAGGGTGAGTATTGGAATAATACCGTTTACCAAAGGAACACCTGTATTTTGCATTGGGACAGCTGCAAGATCGGATATCATTATTGCTATAACAAGTTCAAAAGGTTGTAATTCACCTATTTGACGTTTTCCCATTATTCTCATTACAATAATAACAAGCAAATACAATATCGCTGTTCTGATAAAAGATATTAACACTATATCATCCTTTCTGCATAATTATTATTAGTTTGTCAAATATTTATTTTTAAATGTATAGGAATTTATGGTTTAAACAGAAATAAAAAAGTTATTGTTAAAAAATTCAGATAATAAAACGATAAGAATATTAGCAATTAGAATTAATATTGAGGGTTATTTAAATATTTTACTCTATTTATGATATATATATGAATTTGAGAGGAAATTAACATAGATTACAGTATACAATAATAATATAAGTGATATAAAATAGGTGTTATTGATTATTAATAAATAGTTATTTTTTGCAGGAGGAATATAATGCATGTAATTGTAATCGGGTGTGGAAAAGTAGGCTCAAGATTTGCAAATGTTTTATCTGAAGAAGGTCATGATGTTGTTATCATTGATAATGACAGTAATTCTTTTAAAGCCTTGTCTCCTGACTTTAGTGGAATAACTCTTACAGGAGTTCCTATTGATCAGGATATTTTAAAACAGGCAGGTATAAATACAGCAGATGCTTTAGCAGCTGTTACACCAGATGATAATATAAATATTATGGTTTGCCAGGTTGCAAAGGAAATCTTTAAAGTTCCAAAGGTGATAGCCAGGATATATGACCCTTCCAGGGAGCATGTTTTTCACCATTTTGGATTAGATACAATTTGTCCTACAGATATTACAGTTGATGTAATAAAGTCTGTTATAATTGAAAAAAAAGACATTCAAACGCAAACCATTGCCAATAAAACCATTTTATATAAGCAACGAAAAGCAGATAAGTCCTATATAGGCAAAAGTCTTGAATATGTTGAATTGGATGAAAATTCTCATTTATTTGCTATTATTAGAAATGGTGAGTTTAAATTTGCAAAACCTGATTTTGTATTTGAAAAAGGAGATGAACTTATAATTGCAAGTAAAGGAGATTAAAATTTGTATATTTAAAAATTTGTGTGTTTAATAAATATTTTGTTTAGTAAATAATTCTGGTCGGAGGTAAAAAATGTATATTGTTATAGTTGGAGGAGGAAAACTTGGATATTACCTTGTAAAGACCCTTCTTCCATATAAGCATAAAATAGTTATTATAGAACCATTAGAAGATATCTGCAACAAGATAGCAAATGAACTGAATATTCCTGTAATAAATGGTGATGGAACAGATTTAGATGTACTTTCAGAAATAGAACTGCAAAAATGCGATATTTTTATTGCAGTTACAGGTAAGGACCAGGATAATTTAATTGCATGCCAATTGGCTAAAAGAAATTTTGGAGTGGAAAGAACCATAGCAAGGGTTAATAATCCTAAAAATATTGAGATATTTCAAAAGTTGGGTGTAGATATTGCAGTCAGCAGTACCTCCATAATAGCCGACCTTATTGAGCAGGAAGTGGACTACTCAGGAATTAAAACTTTGTTAAGGCTAAAAAGCGGGAAGCTGGTGCTAAATGAAATTGTAATAACTAAAAAGTCACCAGTATGTGATAAGACCCTAAAGGACATAAATATTCCTAAAGACTGTATTATTATTTCTGTAATTAGAAACGAAGAAGTTATAATACCAAATGGTTTTACAATGTTAAAAGAAGGAGATTATATTATAGCTGTATCTTCAAGTAAGGATCAGCTAGAACTTAAGGATTATTTTGTGGGTAAAGAAAAACAATAAGCTTTAGATGTTTTTTAGCCCACAATTATCTTTCCCTCAGGATATACCATATCTTGAATTTTCTTTTGGGCATTTTGCATTGTCAGTGCAATGGCAAAAGAAAGAGGTCCGATTCTTCCTACCAACATATTAATTATTATAAGAATTTTGCTTATATTGCTTAAAGCACTTGTATCTATGGAAGACAGACCTACAGTAGCAACTACAGATGTAGATTGAAATAACATATCTAAAAAAGAAATATTCTCTAAAAATATAAGTATAGTTGTCAAGGTAACAACAATCATAGCGCTAAGGCTGACAATAGCAAGGGACTTAATTATGGTTTGATGGGGAATTCTTCTTTTAAAAACAACAGCATGTTGTGTTCCCCTGATTTGTGAAATAACAGCAACTAAAATAACCCCAAAAGTGGTTATTTTAACACCGCCCCCTGTAGAACCAGGTGCTGCACCTATAAACATAAGAAGAATTGCCATTGCTTTGGTTATCTCCTTCATATTGCCTATGTCAATGGTGTTGAAACCTGAAGAACGGGTTGTTACAGATTGAAAAAATGAGGCATTTATTTTTCCAACTATACTGAGTTTACCCAGGGTATAGGGGTTATTAAATTCTGAAAAGAAGAAAAATATTGTACCAAAGGCAACGAGAAATATGGTAAAAAGTAAAACTACTTTTGTGTGAAGGAGAAATTTTTTCTCTTTGGGGAATTCCCATAAATTTTTCCACACAACAAAACCAAGTCCTCCTAAAATAACAAGTATTGATGTGGTAAACAAAAGTACCGGGTCATTATTATAATTAGTAAGGCTTTGAAAATTTCCCAGTATATCAAATCCTGCATTACAAAATGAGGATATGGAATGGAAAATTGAAATGTACAAACCTTTCAAACCAAATTTTGGAACAAATCTTGTTGCTAAAATAACAGCACCTGCCAATTCAATTGAAAAAGTGGCAAGTACTACGTTTTTAATAAGGCTTAAAACACCATCAAAGCTAAAATCACTTAAAGATTGCTGAGCTAATACCTTTGTTTTAAGGCTGACTTTTTTTCCAAGTAAGATTGAAAAAAATGTGGCAAAGGTTACAAATCCCAAAGCACCTATTTGAATAAGAATTAAAATGACAATTTGCCCAAAAAGTGACCACTGGGCAGCTGTATCCACAACTACCAATCCTGTTACACAAGTGGCAGATGTGGCAGTAAATAGTGCAGTGAGAAAATCTGCTTTTTCAACATAATCATTTGAGGCAATGGGAAGGGTTAAAAGTAAAGTTCCAAAAAAAATAACCACTATAAAACTTAACAGTATAATTTTAGTGGGGTCTAATCGAAATAATCTCCTGTTTTTTATATTAAATTGAAACTTAATCATAAAAGATAATCACCGTACCTTGGCATTTTTAACCACAACTATCATTTCCTCATTATAACATATTATAGTTATGGCTGCAATGAGAAAAACAAAGCAAAAAATGATATAATAAACAATAATATACTTACAAATAAAAAATTTCTTTAAATTTAAGTGTTATAAATAAAGTGTATAAATACAGAAATTTCAGCATTTTAAAAGGCATGAAATTCTAAAAGCAATAAGAAAATAGAATATTTTACATAAAAAAGTCTTGGAAATTCTTATAATTTGTAATATAATATATATTAAGACGTCTATTAGTATTTTCTGTTCTTAAAAAAACTATTCTGTTGAGGTAATTAAAATGTATAAACTTAGGTTGGTAATTGCCGATAAAGAACAAGTCTATATTGATAACGTTATCGACTTCATATACTCAAAGTATAAGAACAAATTTTATGTAAAATCATTTACAAATGAAAAATCCCTATATGAGCATATTGATAAAACTGATAGAATTGACATTTTATTAATTGCGCCATCATTTTACAAAGAGGATATTGATTTAAAAAAAGTAGTTGCTCCCATAGTTTTATCAACAGGGATTTTGCCAAAGGAAATTAAAAATTTTGAAATAATAAGTAAATATCAAACAGGTAGCAATCTTGTTAGCGCTATTTTAAATATATTTTCAGAAAAAAGTAATTTTAATATTTGTGCTGAAGAAGGTTCTAAAAGCACAAAAATTGCTACTTTTTTCTCACCAAGAGGTGGCTCAGGGACATCTACTTTAGCGGTGGCAACTGCCATTCAATGTGCACAAAGTCAAATGAGTACATTCTATCTTAACTTAGAAAGCTTTTCTTCTTCAAGAGTTTTTTTCAATTCTATTGAAAATGGTCAAAACTTATCAAGTATATTGTTTTTTTTAAAAGAAAAAAGCAAAAACCTATCTCTTAAAATAGAAACCAGTAAATTAATTGATGATGTATCAGGGGTACACTATTTTCTTCCGCCAGAGAATAGTTTTGATATAAAAGACATGGCTGTTGACGAAATGGAAAGGCTTATTGATGAGATGAAAGCCATGGCTTGTTACGATGTAATTATTGTTGATATTAGCTGTGAATTAAATGATATTAACATACTGTTAATGGAAAAAAGCAATTATTTATTTTATATTTTATCTTATGATAAAGCTTCAATATTAAAGTTTGAAGAGATGCTTAAATCATTTGAGTTTTTAAACAAAAGACAAGGTTTAGACTTCATTAATAAAGGCGAGGTTATACTAAATAAATGTACCAGTCTAAATTTAGAAAGTTTAAATAATGTGACTTTAGGAGAAAAAACCGTTTTTACAAAAATACCATATATAAACGGGATGGAGGTATTTAATCCCCAATATATTATAAATAGTGAAAATCCTATAAAAAACGCTGCAAGTCAAATACTATACAAACTGAAATAATATATAAGCCGTGATTATTTACAAAATATAATGATGCACAGCTTAAAAGCACAATCCTGTATAAATTGCAATAATATATAAAGAATAAGGGTGTTTTAAATGGATATTGATAGCAAGGGAAAACTTATCGACGAAATAAGGGAAAGAATTAGTGACAGCATTGATTTGTCAAAGGATTATACTGATGAAGAAATTAGAGAAGTGATAACCAATGAAGTTTTTAATGTATCTAAAGAACACTACCTTAGTATTAGTGAAAAAAAGGAAATTACAGATACAATTTTTAATTCTATGAGAAGGCTTGATGTACTTCAGCCTATTATTGACGACAAAAGTGTAACAGAAATAATGATAAATGGTCCGGATTCAATTTTTATTGAAAGGGAAGGTAAAGTTTATAAAAAAAATGTTAGGTTTGAAAGTCAAAGAAAGTTAGAAGATGTAATTCAAACTATTGTATCAAAGGTAAACAGAACAGTTAATGAATCAAATCCTATTGCCGATGCAAGGCTTACAGATGGCTCACGTGTAAATGTGGTGCTGCCGCCTATAGCTTTAAATGGCCCTATTGTAACTATAAGAAAATTTCCCGAAAAACCTATGACTATGGAACAGCTTATAAAGTTTGGTTCAGTTACACAGGAGGTTGCAGAGGTTCTTCACAATATGGTCAGGGCAAAATATAATATTTTTATAAGCGGCGGAACAGGGTCTGGAAAAACCTCTTTCTTAAACGCCCTTTCTAATTTTATTCCAAAAGACGAGAGAATTATTACAATAGAAGATTCAGCAGAACTACAAATTGTAGGCATAGAGAATATTGTACGGTTAGAAACCAGAAATGCAAATACCGAAGGAAAAGGAGAAATAACAATACGGGATCTTATTAAATCATCACTTAGAATGAGACCTGAAAGAATTATAGTAGGTGAGGTCCGTGGACCAGAGGCCATAGATATGCTTCAGGCTATGAATACAGGACATGATGGTTCTTTGTCTACGGGACATGCAAACTCCACTAAGGATATCCTTTCAAGACTTGAGACAATGGTTTTAAGTGGTTCTAATATACCTCTAGATGCCATTAGACAGCAAATTGCTTCTGCAATTGATATAATTATCCACTTAGCAAGACTTAGGGACAAATCAAGAAGAACTATGGAGATTACAGAAGTTGTGGGTTATAAAGACGGAAACATTCAGTTAAACCCCCTTTATGTATTTGAAGAAGAGGGGGAAGATGAAGAAAAAAGAGTTATAGGGAAGCTAAAAAGAACCAATAACCAAATGGTTAAGAAGTTTAAGTTTAAGATGGCTGGTATATCTGATGTTTTCTAAAGAACGAGGTGAGAGAATGGAATCTAAAGCTTTAAGTATCAAGGAGGAAAAAGGTTCTCTAAATCAAAATGTCTTAATTGATTATGATGTTTATATTATGAAGCCTTTAGAAAAAATCCTCTATATTCTTTTGGCAGCAGCTGTGATTTTTACAATTGGTTTTATATTTTATCAAAGTGTGATATTGGCATTATTACTAACTCCTTTTGCACTTTTTTATCCTAAAATAAAAACAAAAGAAATAATAAAAAGAAGGAAAAAGCTCTTAAATCTGCAGTTTAAGGACATGCTGTATGCTCTTTCATCTTCATTGACTGCAGGAAAGTCACCAGAAACTGCATTTTCAGATGTGTTAAAAGATCTGAAAGTTTTATATCCAACTACCGATGTTTATATAATCAAAGAAGTTGAGTATATAATAAGGAAGCTAAATATGAATGAAACTGTGGAAGCTGTTTTAGATGATTTAGCTAAAAGGTCAAAAATTGAAGATATACAAAATTTTGTAGAGGTATTTAAGACATGTAAAAGGACAGGCGGAAATTTAGTGAGTGTCATCAGGAATTCCTCAGATGTAATAAGCGAGAAAATTGAAATTGTAGAGGATATTAATACTATAATAGCAGCTAAAAAGTTTGAACATAAAATTTTATCTGTTATGCCCATCGTAATGATAGTTATTCTTTCACTTACAACTGAAGACTATATGCAACCTTTATTTAATACCATACTTGGAAGATTAGTAATGACAGTTGCAATTATTATCATGGCAGTAGGTTATTTTATATCTCAAAAAATAATGGATATTAAAGTTTAATTGCTGTGGAGGTAGTTCTATGTTAATAGTATCTTTAGTTGTATTATTTATATTTGTGATTCTGCTTATTTTATCAAAGAATAAATATAGTGAATACATAGAACCATTGGATAAAGAAGAGTACAAATTAAAAGATCTGCTATCTGTCGGGCTTTTTATTTTAGACAAAACAAAATACTCATATAACACAGAATATGATAGAAAAGTTCTTGACAAAATATCTGAGTTAAAGGGACCTAAGTATTCTGTTTATTATCTTCAAATTTATTGGGCTAACAAAATAACTCTCATGTTTATAATACTTATTCTGTTTTTGTTTGTAGGAGTCAGCCAAGAGGAGATTACAACTGAATACGTGTTTTTTGGAATATTTCTTTTAGCCTTAGTGGTTTTTGTATCCTACAAAGAAATAGATAAAAAAGTAAAGGAAAGAAGACTTAGCATACAAATTGATTTTCCGGATTTTCTAAACCAGCTTGTTCTTTTGATAAGTGCAGGTATGACAGTTTCAAGGGCATGGGAAAAAATTGTTGACCAAAGCGAAAAGGATACTGTTTTGTATGAGGAGCTTAGAATTGTGCTTGGTGATATCAGAGCTGGAAAGTCAGAAATAAATGCTTTTGAGGATTTTGCCAAAAGGTGTAGGATACCTGAGATAACCAGGTTTTCTTCTATAATAATTCAAAATCTTAACAAGGGAAGTGGAGATATAATACCGTTGCTTTTACGTCAGGCCAGTGAATGTTGGGAAATGAGAAAACATGCGGCAAGAAGAATAGGGGAAGAGGCCAGTTCAAAATTGCTTTTTCCAATGATGCTTATGTTTGTAGCAGTGATACTCATAGTAGCAACTCCGGCAGTTTTAGCCATTATGGGAAGTATGTAAATTTGGAGGGAGGTGATTTAGGTGCTAAAAATGATTAAACAGTTTTTAAAAGAAGAGGACGGATTAGGGACAGTTGAAATAGTTATAATAGTTGCGGTTTTAGTGGCTGTAGCATTGATTTTCAGAAGAGCTATATTTGATTTTGTCAAAAATATTATTAAAAAAGTTTTTAATGAGGATCTTGACGGTGAAATTTTAGAAGGTATAACTCCGACTCCAGACCCATAAAAGCAGGAGGTAATTAGTTTTAAGAGATATTGGTTTTATATTAGGGCAGAGGATATTTTGCCCTAATATGTTCATTTTGAGTGTTAAAAAAGCTTTAAAAAAGAGGTTTTTCATATGGACTGCTATAAAATGTATAAAAGAATACTAGAAAGTAACAGGGGAAGCCTTACTGTTGAGGCAACTATAGTTATACCTGTTGTTATTTTTACCCTTATAGCTTTGATACTTATTGGAGAATTTTTGTATCAGCAGTCATACATACAGTCTGTTGCTGACAGGACAGTATGCCGTGGTGCTGAAGTATGGAATAATCCTTCAAAGGATATGATTATGGGATATATATCAAAGGATAAAATGAAAGATGTATGTCTTTATTGGAGAATTCCATTTTTAGAATCATCAAAAGCTAAAAAAACAAAACAGTCTAAAATTGAAGAATACACAAAGTATTTAATGTCCCGTGTATCAATTCTGGATAAACCTGAAACATTAGATGTAACTGCAAGAATGGAAACAGATTATATAATATATAAAAAAATAAGGGTAACTGTTGAGGCAGAGTATAAAAATCCTTTTGCGCCTGTTTTAAGGGTTTTTGGATTGAAAGACACAATAACAATTAGGGTACATTCAGAGGCAGTTGTAAATGAACCTGTGGAATTTATAAGGACTACAGATTTTGCATTAGATGTGGTAAAGGAAATAGATAACGGGGTTTTTAAAGGCAAGGGAAGTGAAGTTGTTACAGATGTGAGAAAGGGTATTGGAAATATATTTGAAAAAATTCAAGATGTTGCTGGCGGAGCTGATTAGAATGTTATGTTTAAAATGTGTTAAAAAGAATAAAGGTGCGTTGACTGTAGAAGCTGCAATTTCACTTCCTTTGTTTATTTGTGCATTTTTAAGCATAGCCTTTTTTATGAGAGTTGCATATATTCATAATAATGTACAGTATGCTATAACTGGAGCTGCCAATGAACTTTCAACATACAGCTACTTATACTCTGTTTCTGGGCTTCAAGCTATCAATGACGAGATTTCAGGAAAAGCTGATGAATATGGAGAAAGTGCATCTGGTCATATGACAGGTGTTTTAGAAGCCTTTGATGCCTTAGGCAACAGTTTTGAAGGTAAAAACCGTGAAAATATAGATGTTGGTGATTTAGAAGGTTTATTTAGCGATGGTAAAGTTGCTATAGAGAACGTTACAAATGTCTTAGCTGATGTAAAAAATAATCCTAAAAAAGAGTTTATAAGTATTGCTGCTGTATTTGCCGGAGCAGGGTATGAAAAAATCAAAAGTGAACTGTCAACCCCAATAGTACGCTTTTTTATGGGAAAATATATAAATGAAAAAATTTTTAACAGCAAAGGAGGTCCCGGGGCTTATATTGCAGTAAATGAAGGGGAAAACCCCTTGCAGGCATTTAAATTTGATAACCGTATTTTTGCCGATAATAAAACAATTGATATTGTAGTAAGTTATAGAATAAAAACAGTTCTTCCTATAAACATAATACCAGAAATACATATGAAACAAAGGGCGATAGTGAGAGGATGGATGAGTGGAGATGGAGAAGTAACTTCAATTTCAGAATGGTTAGAAGATGGAGAAGATAGTGAAGACGAAGAAGATAGTGAAGAAGGAGAAGATAGTGAAGATGAAGAAGAGGAAGGTTCCATATGGGATTTGGGAAATTTTGAATATGGAAACTACATTAGGGATAAAGAACTAAAAAAATATCAATCTGAAGGTCCTGAAAACATATATAAAGTAAGAAGTATTAATTTATATGCTAAAACCTATCAAGATTTAAGAAAAGCAAAGAGTTCAATACGAAGTACCATTAATGATTTTCATTCAAAGACAAAGAATAATGAAGGTATTACTTCAAGAACCCTTATTGTTGTGGTGCCAGAAGGAGCTCTTACAGAGGAAGCAAAGAAGATGTTTAATGAACTAAAAGAGGAAGCAGAAAATAAAGAACCTCCAATTTTAATTATTGAAAAAGAAGGTTATGGCAAGCCAACAGGTCATTAATACAACTTACTTACTGTGGGAATTTTGCGTATTTTGTGAAATGACAATGGCAGATATGTTATCATGGGCTTTTTTAGATTTGATTTTTTTTAGCATATTTGACAGACATTCTTGAACATCATTTTTATTTTTTATACATTTTAGAATATATTTTAAAATTTCCTGTTCATCAAGGTAGTTATAAAAACCATCACTGCACAGTAAAAAAGTGTCATTTTCCATTACAGAACCCTTTGATTCATATGGTTCAATATTGCTAAATGTTCCTATACATTTTGTGAGTACATTTCTTTTAGGGTGATTTAAAGCTTCCTTATAGGTTAGCTTTCCTTCCCTTAATTGTTCATCTACCCAGGAATGGTCTTCTGTAAGTTTAGAGATTTTTTTATTTATAATATATATTCTGCTGTCACCAATGTGTTTTATTAGATATGAGTTATTATATAAAAAGAGCATAGATAGGGTAGAACCAACACTTTCATTAATAGAAACTCCATAATCTATTACAGTTTGGTTGATTATTTGTATTAATTCTTTAAGTTGATTATCAATTAAATCTAAACTAAAATTGTTGGTGTTAACTAATAATGATAAATCTTTTTCCCACCATTTTTTAAAGGAAGATATAATAATACTGCTTGCAACCTCTCCAGCAGCAAGTCCACCCATTCCGTCTGCTATTACAAATAGACCAAATTCACCAAAATGTGTTTCGCCAATTTTGATAAGCAAATTATCTTGATTTATTTCTTTAACATTTCCCACATCACATATTGCACCTATGTTAAAAGATATGTAGCTCATAAGCCCTCCTTAATTGGGAATAGGATTTGATTAAAGATAAAAAACTAATTTTAAGGGATTTTGAATGTGTATTCACTATTTGCAAAGACAATTACATCGTTGTTTTTTATTTCATATTCTATATTGCTGTTTAATCTTTCATTATTGAGAAATGTTCCGTTTCTTGAATTTAAATCTTTTAAATAGTATTTTCCATTTCTTGTTATTATTTCTGCATGCACTTTCCCAATTGCTTTGTTTTCAGTTATATAATCAACCTGGTCTTTTAATCGTCCAATTACAAATTCAGGCTTAGTTATTTTAATTTCCTCTATTACACCACATCTGTTTGACTGTAAATAAGGCAGGGAAATTTCTTGAGGACTAAGTAATGTAGTTTCATCCGGATTATTTGGGGATAATAACGTTGTTTCATCAGAGTTAAAGGAATTGGCAGTAAACATATTTAATTGGATGTTTTCCACGGGGCTGTTTTTATTTTGTGAGAAAGAAATTATTTCTTTTTTGTTTGTGTTAACTTTTGGCTTTACAATATTTGCATTTGGAGGTTTTACAGGAGGTGTTTTTTTAGTTGAAACATCTTCGACGGTATTTTTTTTGTTTAAAATATTTTTCCATATAAGGAGGCTTACAGCCCCTCCTAAAATAACAATGGCGACTATATTTGTTCCCATATCATTTCCTAAAGAATCTAAAGCACCAGATGTCAGTAGAATGACAGCCCCAATTACAATTATAAGCTGCAATACAATGCCTAGTATAAGTGCATTAGATTTATATTTTAGTTTTAGCTGGTTATTATCAGAACTACTTGCTGAAATTTTATTTTTTTGCTTTTTCAAGCTGGGTGCTTTAGGGACTGAAGGAATGTTTAAATTATTTTTTTTAGGTGGTATATTAACTGGTATATCAGGTTTATTTGAAGGTGGAGAAAATGAATTGTTGTTTTCAGGTTTAGAAGGCATATTAACTGGTATATCAGGCTTATTAAGTGTGATGCTGTTAACTTTTTGTACTTTATTTTCCCTTAGTTCATTTAATAGTTTTTCAAATTCTAATATATTGAAAGTATCTAGCTTAAGAAGATTTATAACCCGCTTAATAAAATTGTCATTGTCAGATTCGTCTATATTTGAACTGTTGATTATAAAGTTTTTGGTGAATTCTTTTAATATTGAATTAATGTTCAATTCTTCACCTACATTAAATGGAAGATAAACAAGAGCAATTTCTAAATTGTTTGGATATATATATATATATTCTTCCATTAATAAAAATGAATTTTCTGAAAATAAATAATTTTTTGAGTTTAAAATTGTTTTTGTGATACCTGAAAATATTGTAATAAAACTATTTTTATTTATTTTATTGCGCTTAAGATACTGAGACAATGACAATTTAGAAGTTATGTTGTAGTACAAATTATGTTTTTCATCTTTTTGTCTTATGTCTAGTGGCAGGATGTGTTTATTTGGATTATTTGCCAAAATACCTATTTGGTACTCATGTATGCATTCGGATGAGTCTACATTTATTACAAGAAAATTACCAGAAGCATTGCTTTCATAGTTAAATTCAAGTTTTTTGTTGTAGAAATTATTCATAGAAGGGTTCCTCCTTTTTTAGGTGAACATTTTTAATTTGAATATATAGAATTAAAAATAATACTCTTATATACTATTTTATCAAGAAAACAGGTGTTTTGACAACTATATTTTTAAAATAACACAATATTGTATCATTCGCCATTGATAAATAACAGAAAAATTTACACATATGGAAAAGATATATATTTTGACAACTGCCATTTTAAAATAGTATAATTTATGTATTATATAGTATAGCTATTTGTTTTGACATAATGCCTTTCAGATCTTGCTTTAAGCAGTATTTCATTTGTCTTTATTTACTCAGGTTTGTCATAAAAAAATAAATTGTATGGGTGGTTAATGTCTTATGACGATTAAATTAATAGTACTTTTTATAACTTTAATTCTGTCAGTGTATTTTGATTATAAGTACTTAAAAATTAAAAATTTTGTGGTGTATCCAGCTATATTATCAGGGCTTTTGATAAATTTAATAATCTCAGGAACAGGAGGTTTAAAAGATTCTTTTTTTGGAACAATTGTCCCCTTTATAACTTTATTTTTACTTTATGCTTTAAGATTTCTAGGAGCTGGGGATGTGAAATTATTTTCCGCAATTGGTGCTATAATGGGAGTAAGGTTTGGGATTTATTGTATGACATACTCTTTTTTGTTTGGAGCATTTTTAGCACTAATAATAATGATTAAAAGAAAAAATTTTGTTGAAAGATTTAAAAAACTCTTTTTATATTTAAGAGATTTATTTATTTTAATGAAATTTGAAAAATATCAAGAATTCCATGGGGAAAAACCAGGTGTTTTCCGTTTTTCTTATGGAATTTTAGGTGGTGCGATTATTACCCTTATTCATCAGTTGACAATAGGGCTTTACATAGTGTAAACTTTTTTAATCAGGCTGAAAAGTAGGTTTGTAGGAGGTTAAAGGTTTTGAAAAGATTGGCTTCTTATATTAAAAGATATATATGGTTTTATATATTGGCATTGTTAATGATGTTTTCGAGTTTAGCTTTGGATATGTTTAATCCCCGTTTGATAGGTGCTATTGTTGACCGGGTTATTATTGGCGGGGAAACTCATTTGTTTTCTAAAATAATAATAGCTCTTATGGTTATAACGGTATTAAGAGCAATTTTTGGCTATATTAAAGAGTATTCTTTTGATTGTTCAGCAGCCAGGGTTATTGTGAATTTAAGGCAGGATATGTTTGAACATATTCAAAAGCTGTCATTTAGTTATTTTGATAAGACAAACACTGGGGAACTTATGTCCAGAATTAAAGATGATACGGAAAATATTTTAAATGCTATATCCTTTGGAATAATGCTTTCCATTGAGCAAAGTTTATATTTAATAATTGCTTCTGTGATTCTTTTTGTGCTCAGTTGGAAGCTGGCACTTTTAACTGTCTTGGTATTGCCTGCTTTGGCATATTTTGTTTTTAAACTGGAAAGGAAAGTTGGAGAAATTCACGGGAAGATAAGTGATCAGAGGGCTGCTTTAAATACAACTGCTCAGGAGAATATTGCAGGGGTGCGCCTTGTGAAAGCTTTTGCCAGGGAAAAGTTTGAAATAACTAAATTTTTAAGGAAAAACAGACATAACTACAGACTTAATATGGAACAGGCAAAGGTTTGGGGAAGATATTTTCCCAAAATCGAATTTTTGTCAAATTTCATTGTAGTTATTGTAGTTACTATTGGCGGTTTTTTGGTAATTGGTGATGAGATTTCTTTAGGAACGTTGGTGGCTTTTAGCAATTATATTTTTATGCTGATATGGCCCATGAGAATGGCGGGGTGGCTTACAAATGTTATTGCCCAGTGCTATGCTTCTATAAAAAAAGTGGAAAAAATATTTGAAGAAGAGCCAGAAATTAAAAATCCTTTAAACCCGTTAAAACCTGAAGAATTTAGGGGTCATGTGGTATTTAAGAATGTGTCTTTTAAGTACAATGAAACACCCGTGCTAAAAAATATAAATATCGATGCAAAGCCAGGGAGTACAATTGCTATAATGGGGGTTACTGGTTCTGGAAAAACATCTTTAATAAACCTTATTGGAAGATTTTATGATGTATCAGAGGGAAGTGTTTTAATAGATGGTATTGATGTTAGGGATATGGATTTAGAATTTTTGCGTAGTAAAATTTCAATTGTAATGCAGGATGTATTTTTGTTTTCAGATTCAATAAAAGAAAATATAAAATTCGGATTGGATGAAGTATTGGATGAGAAACTAATTGGAACGTCTGACAAAGTATTTAATGAAAAACTTATTTCTGTATCTAAAGATGCTAAAGCTTATGATTTTATATCTGAAATGCCTCAAAATTTTGATACTGTTATAGGAGAAAGAGGCGTGGGACTTTCAGGAGGACAGAAGCAGAGAATATCAATTGCCAGGGCTTTTATAAAAGATGCTAAAATATTAATACTTGACGATGCCACATCGGCTCTTGATATGGAGACAGAACAGGAAATACAAAAAGCTCTCCATGAGTATAAGAATATAACTAAATTTATTATTGCTCACAGAATTTCAGCAGTTAAAAATGCAGATGAAATATTGATTTTTGAAGATGGGGAAATAGTTGAAAGAGGCAAACATCAGGAGTTGTTAGATTTAAAAGAGAAATATTATGAAACTTATTTGAATCAATTGGGGAAAATGATGTTTTATGACGAAGGAGAGGTGATATAATGCCTGTCAATAATTTTAGAAAAGATGAAAGTTTAAAGGAAACTGTAAATATAAAAGTGGTGATACGGCTGTTTTCATACCTAAGACCCTATATTTTAACGGTTTTAAGTGTTTTGTTTTTAATAGGCATAGTGATTCTTATTGAACTTTTAAACCCTTATTTTATAAAGGTTGGCATTGATAAATATATTGCAAATAGTAATGTAAAAGGTCTTTTGGTATTGGGGGGTATTATGGTCTTTGCAAATCTTGTTGCCATGATTTGTGCAAAATATAGGATACTTATAATGGCAAAGGTATCTAATAAAATACTTTTTTCCCTAAGGCAGGAGCTTTATAACCATATTCAAAAACTCTCATTTGATTTTTTTGACAACAGATCTGTGGGAAAGATATTAGCACGTATAGTGGGGGACGTAAACTCATTATATGACCTTTTTACAAATAGTGTTACAAACCTTATTCCAGAATTAATAAAAATGGTAGTAATCGCCATTATAATGTTTACTATGAATTATAAATTGGCATTGGCTTCCTTTAGTACCATTCCCGTACTTTTTGTATTAATGTTTATCATTCAAATAGTGTCAAGGAGAAGGTGGCAGATAGTAAGGAAAAAATCATCTAATTTAAATGCCTATAGCCATGAAATATTTTCAGGAATTAAAGTTGTACAGGGATTTAACAGTGAGAAAAAGACCAACAGGGTTTTTAGAGAGCTTTTAGAAGAATATAAAAATTCATTTGTAAGGGCTGTAAGAATGAATGATATGTTTTGGCCATTGGTGGAATTGTCCTGGGGCGGTGGGACGGTGTTGGTTTTTATGTACGGATTAAGACTTTTAAATGCAGGTGAAATTACCATAGGTGGTTTAGTGGCGTTTACAAGTTATATATCAATGTTTTGGGTACCAGTTATGAATATATCTAATTTTTATAATATACTCATTACAAATTTGGTTGGAGCTGAAAGAATATTTGAAATTATGGATATTAAACCAGATATAAAAGACAGTGAAGACGCTGTGATAATGCCTGAAATAAAAGGAAAAGTAGAATTTAAAGATGTTACTTTTGGATATGATGCAAATCAAAATGTGTTAGAAAATGTAAGCTTTACTGTGAATGAAGGTGAAACTGTGGCTTTAGTAGGACCTACAGGAGCAGGAAAAACTACAGTTATAAATCTTATAAGCAGGTTTTACGAAACATCAAAGGGAAAAGTTTTAATTGATGGAATGGATGTAACTAAAGTGACGTTAGGAAGTCTTAGAAGCCAGTTAGGAATAATGCTTCAAGATACATTTCTTTTTTCAGGCACTGTGAAAGACAATATAAGATATGGAAGGTTAGATGCAAGTGATGAAGAAATTGTTGAGGCGGCAAAAGCGGTTTGTGCCCATGAATTTATTGTGGAAATGCCAGATGGCTATGATACTGATGTAAATGAAAGAGGTTCTAGACTATCGGCAGGACAAAGACAGCTTATTGCTTTTGCAAGGGTGCTTTTAGCAAATCCCAGAATACTTATACTAGATGAAGCTACTGCTAGTATTGACACCTATACTGAGAAACTTGTACAAAAAGGTATACAAAAACTTCTAGAAGGCAGAACATCATTTGTAATTGCCCACAGGCTTTCAACCATACAAAATGCAGACAGGATAATGTTTATTGATGATAAAGTTATTAAAGAAGAGGGAACTCATGATGAGCTTATAGAAAAAAAAGGTATGTATTATGAACTTTTTATGTCGCAATTTAAGTTTTTAAATGGAGATGGAAAGGAAGTGGTGTAGCAAAGTTTTGGCATATGAAATGATATAAGAGAATATGAAATACAAATATAATGCCGTTAGTCATGGAAAAACTGATTAACGGTTTTTTTTATTTTCTATTTACGAAACAAATTTTAACTGATAAAATATATAAAAGATTACTCTACAATATATACTATTTAACCCACTAGTTAACACAAATCGTAAAAAATAAAATGTTTGGTATACAATAAAATAAAAATTAGGGGGTTTTACAAATGAAAGGTTTAGGAAAAGTTCTGAGTATTATTCTGTTAGTAAGTATTATTGCAAGCAGTACTATTGTTAGTTATGGTGATGTAGAGGACGTTAATGAATTTGTGCCTGAAATAGCCTTAATGAACAAAACAGGTGAGGATATAACATTTATTTCAGGCAAATTAACTGAAAAGTCAGATGAATTGCCAGAGGAGATAGTAAAAAAGATTTATACTAAAGATTTTGAGAATCAGAAAACAAAATTAGACACATTGGAATTTAAAATTGTTGATAAGTTTAAAAATTCAATGGGCAGAACTGTTGTGAAAACGGTGCAAGTAGTAGAGGGGGTACCTGTGTATGGAAGTGAGAGGAATTTTCATATAAACAATGAAGGTATTGTTGAAGTGATATCGGGGAAAAATGTTGAAAATATCAGTAAATTAATTAAAAAAAGCAAGTCTTTAAAAATCTCAGAAAAAGAAATTATAAAACTTATAGAAAAGAATTTAGAACATGAAATTTCTATTTTTAACATGTCTGTACCTGAGTTGGTTCTCTATCCTGTCAATGGTACTTATGAATATGTATACAAAGTTATAATAAGTGTATCAAAACCAGAGCCTGGCAGTTTTACATACTACATTTCCGCAGAAAGTTTGGATATAATTAATGTAGAAAAATCCTCAACAAGTGTAAAAACAACTGTTTATGGAACAGGAATTGGTGAATTTGGACTTGTTGAAAACTTAAAGATGGTTGAAGAAGATGGGATGTTCTATTTAATAAATTTAGATGAAAATTTTGAAACTGGTGAATCGGTAAACTTCTATATATTTAGCAGTGAACAAAATCATTTTGAGGCAGAGCCGGATGTGGCAATAAGCAGGGTTCCTCATGGAGTGGATGCACATTATAATTTAACCGGGGTAATAGAATTTTTTGATGATTATTTTAATCGGAATTCCTATGACGATGATGGAGGACTAATAAAGTGCAGAATAATGTTTGGTGCTCACAATGCACGTGCTGAACGGTATGGAAATTGGGGGGACCACAGTGAAATATGGTTTTACAACAGGAAACCTGTTGATGAAGATGGCAATGAAATTGCCCATGGAAGAAGTACAGCTGCAGCACTGGATGTTGCTGCACATGAATTTACACATCTGATACTTTTTCATGAAGGGCTGGAGTATAATAATGGCCATGAAAATATGATTTTACATGAAGGATTGGCAGATACATTTGCAGTTATATCTGAGTATGCTTTGGAAGACTACCTTTTAAGTAAGGGAGAGTCTAATTGGTTTATAGGAGAGGATACAGGAAAGAGCATGAGAAATGCTGCATATCCTGAAATTACACAGTATAGCGATGTTTTAAAAATGGACCCTTTTATACCACATAAGGGGGGAGGAGTTATTTCAAAGGCTGCATATCTTATTGCAGAAGGTGGTATCCATAATGGCAGAAGTGTTGAAGGAATAGGTTATAGTAAGCTGGCAAATATATTTTATAGTGCCATGACTGACGGGTATATTGTGCCGTACTCATCATTAAGGGATTTTGCAAGCTATGCCGTTGCTGTTGTTAATTTATTTGAGGATGAACAATATAGCCATAGTTCTATTGAAGGTAAAGAGGATATTTATTATGGTTATAATGATATTAATACTGTAATAGAGGCTTTTACATCGGTGGAACTCTTACAAGAAGCTTCGGACAATTTTAGAGTAACTAATATAGACGGTTTGACCGTTGAATTTGCATGGGATGGTATTAATGGAGGAAAATACGGAATATATAGAAGTAAAACAGGTTCAGGACATTTACCTGAAAAGGTAGCAGAAACAACAGATTTTCAAATTACTTTAGAGAGTATGCCAGGAAAATATGATTATTATATAGCATTAATTGACGGAAAAGGAAACAGGATATCAGCCTTTAGTGATGGTGTCACTGTTGAAACTTACTTAAAGGCACCTGAAAACTTTAGAGAATACTTTAGCATAGGATTAATAGTAAAATTTAAATGGGATTATAGTGGAGTATCGGGTACACGTTATGGAATATATATGAAATGTTCCAATTTACCAGGTGAGCCTATAAAGATAGCAGAAACACCATTTAATATGTTTTATACAATTTCCCTATGGGGAAGCTATGATTATTATGTGGCAATTGTAGACAAAAATGGTAAAAGAATATCTGACTACAGTGATAAAGTGACTGTTACAAGTTATATGTGTTATTAAATATGGAAAATGACACTTAAAAATCAAACTAAATAAAACCAATAAAACCTAAATGTAATCTAAATAAGACTTAGATAAGTAATGTTGACAAAGGACGGTTTTGCTAATTATATACAGCAGGACTGTCCTTTTATATATATACAGTAAACTTTTTATGTTACTAATTAATATTAATACGTAAGGTAAATAAGATAAATGTAAGCGTCAAGAAATTAACGTCTAGAATTAAACTTTAATAAATGATATAGTTTTATTTATAAAAAATTATTTTATATTGAACGTTGAAATTTTAAT
>FZPS01000229.1_pt233 | contig 43634 bp, 42 predicted proteins | sample 1817821 | NCBI WGS metagenome assembly FZPS01 (sample SAMEA104158645, study PRJEB21678) | metagenome | place: Germany | collected 2015-04-21 | reverse complement strand
GATGTTCCAGAAATAGGCCAGCGTGAACGATGACAGCGCGTAGCCCATCGCGAACACGACCGACACCCACGGGGTGTGTGCGCGGCCGCGACGCAGGTAAAAGTAGCCGGTATAGCCCGCCAGGCCGGTCTTTAAGACCACCGAGAACAGGACAAAATTGGAAAGCTGCGACTCTGGGAATAGGACTATCAGCAGGTTCAGCGGACTACTCAGGTAGTACGCGAACAGCGAATAGAAATCTATTCCCAGGCCGCCATTCCAAGAAAACTGAAGCGTCCCAAACGATAGGAGCTTGCGCCTATATTCCGCAAGGAAAGGCGCGTACTGGTGGAACAGGTCGATCGTCAGGATGTGACGATCCCCGAACGGGAACACTCCCGCAGTTTGAAATCCGATGAACAGGATCAATGCGGGCATTGCGAACGCCAAGAAGCCTGGCACATTCGAACTCGAAGCCAGTTGCTTGAGTCGTTCCTTAGCCATACGGGATCTCCTACTCGATTTTTAGGGCCGCCCCGTCAGCCTAGCAGTCGTTTACTCCCACTCGATGGTGCCCGGAGGCTTCCTGGTCACGTCGAGGACAACTCGGTTGACCTCTTCCACATTGTCCGTGATCTTCGTGGAAATAGTATCCAGAACGTCGTACGGCAAGCGTGCCCAGTCCGCGCTCATGGCGTCCTCGGAAATGACGGGACGCAGCACGATCGGGTGACCGTAAGTGCGCTTGTCACCAGTAACGCCGACGGAACGCACGTCTGCAAGCAGGACGACCGGGCACTGCCAGATGACTTCATCCATGCCGGCCTTGGTTAGTTCTTCACGAACAATTAGGTCCGCGGCGCGGAGGATTTCAAGTCGTTCACGCGTGATCTCGCCGATCAGTCGAATTCCGAGGCCGGGGCCGGGGAACGGTTGGCGATTCACAATCGAGGCCGGAACGCCGAGCTCGCGACCAATCGCGCGGACCTCGTCCTTGAACAGCTCGCGAAGAGGCTCCACGAGTTCGAACTTGAGGTCCTCTGGCAAACCGCCAACGTTGTGATGCGACTTGATGTTTGCGGTGCCGTCAGCGCCAGCTGATTCCACAACGTCTGGGTACAGCGTTCCCTGCACCAGGAACTTAATTTCTTCACCCGCGCGGCCAGCTTCTTCAACCAGAGCGCGCTGAGCGGCCTCAAAGGAACGAATGAACTCGCGGCCAATGATCTTGCGCTTCTGCTCAGGTTCAGTGACTCCCGCGAGCGCATCCAGGAATCGATCCGACTCATCTACAGACACGACGCGAATGCCCATCGATGCGGCGTAGTCGCGCTCAACCTGTTCGCGCTCCCCCGCACGCAGCAGGCCGTGATCCACAAAGATACACGTCAGTTGGTCGCCAACCGCCTTGTGAACCAGGGCGGCCGCAACAGAGGAATCAACGCCTCCCGACAGGCCACAAATCACGCGCGCAGAACCGATCTGTTCGCGAATCTTCTTCACCTGGTCGTCAATAATCGAGGTCGGAGTCCACCGGGACTGAATACCGGCGGCATCACGCAGGAAGCGATCAATCTGTTCTTGACCGAACTTCGTCTTTGGTTCCTCCGGACGCCACTGGACGCCGTAGAGTTTGCGAGCCTCGTCCTCGAACGCGGCGATCTTAAAGTCATCTGATTCGGCGGTGACCGTGAATCCGGAAGGTGCTTCCACAACCGCGTCACCGTGCGTGACCCACACTTCCTGGTCGCCGTCTGCGCCTAGCAAAGCGGAATCGGAAGTTAGGACGCGGACTGGAACCTGGCGGTTCTCGGACTTAGCGGTCTGCTGTACCTTTCCTCCCAGGGCCTTCGCCATGGCCTGGAAGCCGTAGGAAATTCCGAGCACCGGAACTCCGACCTCGAAAATCTTTGGATCAACACTTGGGGCGCCGTCTTCAAGTACGGAAGCGGGGCCACCGGAAAGGATGATCGCGGTGGGCTCCTTGGCGAGCATCTCATCAGCGGTCATCGAGTTAGGGACGATTTCAGAATAAACCTGCGCCTCACGGATCCGACGGGCAATCAGCTGCGCGTACTGCGCGCCGAAATCAACCACCAGAACCGGGCGATTCAGCATGTCGTTTGCGTTGCTCACAAGCCAAGGATAACGCTTTCGCCGCGCGCTTAAAGCAAGCGTTCACACCATGGTGCACAATGGGGGCATGGCCAAAAAGAACGCGGCAACCGAAAGTCTGTCCGAATCGATCATCCGCAGGTGGGGTCGCCGCAAGCTCACGCCCCTAACAAAGGCTGAACAAAAGGCCATCGACGCTATCAACGCCGAATACCTGAACGCTGCGCAGGCCGCTTCCAAAGCGGCCCATGCTCCCGACACAGCATGGTTAATTTCACTTTGGTGCTCGCCCCGTGATCTGGGCAAACGCAAGGGTCCTAACCTGCCCGATCTGCAGCTGGTACTTGACGCGATCAACATCATTGAAAATAAGTACACCAACCGCACGCGCACACTTCCGCGGCGAAAGATTCGCGAACCGCTAACCAAAATGTGGGAGGCCCACGCCACCCGCGCGGAGGATCCACGCTGGGATGATTTGAAGGGGTCGCGCCTATTTACTTCCGAGAAGTTACAAAACTGGTACGACACCCTGGAAGCCTCTGCCGCTGAACTGACCGTGCTGCCGAACATGGACCGTCCGAAGTCGTTCACGCAGGCGGTCTCTTGGGTTGAAGCCTGGGATGCGTTCCTGCGCCACCGCGGTCACACCGGGGAGAGGTTTTCACTGCAGGAAGAACTCAGCCGCCTGCACAACTGGCCGGGCGACCAGTGGAACACCGGCGATGACTATGCATCTGCGCAACAGCGCTACCATCGCAGGCTTGCCAAAGCTCAGAAACGAAAAGTTGATCCGCTGCGCGACCAGGTCCTGCGCCGCGCCCTCTACCTGCGTGAAGGGTTGTTCACCGATCCGATAGAGCCACTGGAGTGGTTCCTAGCCTCGGCCTCATATATTTCAACAAACCCGCAGGTCATGTTGCCGTGGACGCGGAAGGACTACAACATCCTTGGCGACGTCCTTGACGAGTTCGACACCTTCAGCCAAAGACGCAAGAAACAACCGTTTGAAGCAAAGGCTTCCGACCTGAAATTAAAACTAACCGAAGTTGACGAGGACGAGCTCCGGTGGGTGTCAGGGCCAGACCAAATGATCGACTTGGACGAAGACGTGGTGGCGGCGCTACCGCCGGGCTGCCAAGTTAAGCGACTGATAGTTTCACGCCAGCACCCGATCGGACCGGACTGGATGGTCTACTGGGTGGAGTCCGAGGACGGCGGAGCTCGCCCTATTTTGGACCTGGTTGAGACCGCTAAACTCCGCCCTCAGATCCTGTTTGTGTCTGACGGACAGCCATCGAACCTGGCGTCACTGGTAGAAGACCACCTTGATCATGCATTCACGATTCCGACGCACCCACTAACTGCGTGGGCAGGAATGGATCCGCTAGACGACCACCTTCACTAGGTCCGATTGCGTTCACCCGCGCAATACATTTGTGGTTGAATGCAATCATGGTACGAAGGATTGAGGTTTCCGGCGGTTCACAGCAGGCTCTGCGCAGTCTGAACGAACAGAGAATTATCGAGTCCCTGGCTGAACAGGGCGAGATGACGCAAGCACAGATTGCAAGGCGAACTTCGCTTGCGGCCTCAACCGTGTCAAATATTGTCAGTGAACTTGTCGAACAGGGAACACTGGAACGCAAGAAGAATCTTGGCGGCCCGCACGGCCAGTTGATCGGCCTTATCCCCACGCCTGGAGTCGTTGCTGGGATTGACGTGGGCAAAAGGCACCTAACGATCGCGTTTTCCAACCTGGCCCACGAAGTTATCGCAGAACAACAGATTGACTTACCTTTAGGCCACGAAGTAGCTGACGATCTGAAGCGAATCGAGAAGCTACTTAACGAACTATGTAACAGGGCGGATCTCGATCGATCTGAGATTCATACCATTGGAATGGCGATCCCCGCTCCTATTGACTTGGAGCAACGCCGAATTTCTTCGGCGCAGGTGATGCCCGGTTGGGCGGGCATTGATATTCCTTCCACTGTGGAAGAAACCTTGGGCATTCCCACTTTCATTGACAATGACGCAAACCTTGGCGCTGTTGGCGAACGTGTTTGGGGCGTCGGCCAGGGCTACGACGACCTGGTGTACATCAAGGTGTCTGACGGAATCGGCGCTGGTCTTGTACTAAATGGTCGAATCTACCGAGGCGCAGACGGCGCTGCCGGCGAAATTGGGCACACCACCATCGACGACTCCGGCGTCCTGTGCCGATGCGGAAACAGAGGTTGCCTAGAAACTGTCGTGTCTGTGCCGGCAATACTGCAGCTTGCCAGCCCAATTTTCGGTGCGGAAATAACTATCGCTGATCTGATCGACCAAGCACGGTCGGGCAACACTGGCGCTCTGCGCCTGCTTGAGGATGGAGGTCGCTACCTGGGAATCGCACTTTCAAACATGGTCAACATTTTGAACCCGCGAGCAGTGATCCTAGGCGGAACCCTGGCTGAAGCCGGCGACATCTTGAGCCAACCCCTCCACACCGTACTGAAGCGCTACGCCGTCCACGGAGCCGTTGAAAACCTCGAGTTCAAACGCGCCCAACTTGGCGTCAGATCAAACGTGCTTGGAGCCGTGAGCCTCGCACTAGAACACACGCCCAGAGTCTGAGCCGCGACGACCGCGCGCGACATAACGCTACAGCGCATTTTGCTGAACGTCGCAACTTTGCGGAGCAAGGCGTTGGCTCAACGTTATGCACCGGCGCTTGAAACCTGGACAAAACCCAGCCCCGCCCTCATTATTGTTAATAAACGCCTGTTACTCGCAACACACTAGCGTTCATTAGTTAACTTCTTTTCGCAATAAATGATTTCATTAGTTTAAGAGTTGATAAGGAGACCAAAATGACCCTAACTATTGGTGTTGATGTGGGCGGCACGAAGATTGCTGCGGGCCTGGTCACCGAAGAAGGTGAGGTCCTTCGCACCGCACGTCGAGACACCCCCGCTTCCGAAGTTGACGCAACGGCGGACGCCATCGCTGACTTGGTTACCGAATTACGTGCAGACGAGGACGTTGCTGCGGTCGGAATTGGAGCAGCCGGTTTCTGCGATGCTGAGCGGACTTCAGTTGTTTACGCTCCGAACCTCGCTTGGCGCAATGAGCCGCTGGCGGAAAAGATCACGAAGGCTACCGGCCTTCCGACCGTGGTTGAAAATGACGCAAACGCTGCTGCTTGGGGCGAGTTCCGCTTCGGCGCAGCGAAGAAGGCCAAGAGCGCAATCGTCGTAACTCTGGGAACCGGAATCGGCGGCGGCATCATTATCAACGACCACCTGGTTCGCGGATTCCAAGGCTTCGCCGGCGAAATCGGCCACATGCAGATGAAAGCCGGAGGGCGCCGCTGTGGTTGCGGACTGCGTGGATGCTGGGAGCGCTACGGTTCAGGAACCGCTCTGGTGCACGAGGCTCGCGAGATCGCAACGGTTGCACCTGCTTCCGCAGTTCGACTTTTGGAAATGGCGGGCGGAGATCCTCAGCAGATCACCGGTCAAATGGTTACCGCCGCCGCGAAGGAAGGCGACCCAGTAGCGCTCGACGTCCTAGAAACGGTTGCTGACTGGATTGGCCGCGGCCTGGCCGACCTAACTGCAATCCTGGATCCGGAAATGATCGTTCTGGGTGGTGGCGTCGCAACCGCTGGTGAAATCCTGCTTGAGCCTGTTCAGAAGGCGTTTGAGAAGAACCTCACCGCGCGCTTGTACCGCGACATTGCTGAAATCACGCTTGCACAACTGGGAGTTCCAGCCGGACTAATCGGCGCGGCTGACCTGGCTCGCCTACCGGCGTAGAGCCACCGACTGGCACGCCAACTGGCGCAGGAGCACCGATCTGGCACGTTAATCGGCATTGGCCCACGAATCTAACCAGTCAACCGGCGTCAGGCTACAGATCGGTTGGCTCACTCGTGTTGCCACGCGTTCCACAGCGATGCGTATTCGCCGTCTAGCGCAACGAGCTCGTCATGAGTTCCTAACTCCACGATTCGCCCATCGACCATCACCGCGACCCTATCGGCGTCATGAGCGGTGTAGAGTCGGTGGGCGATCGCTACAACTGTGCGGCCTTCCAGAACTTTCCCCAAAGAAAGCTCAAGCTGGCGAGCAGCCGTTGGATCCATGAGTGACGTCGCCTCATCCAAAATCAGCGTGTGCGGATTCAGCAAAACGATTCGGGCAAGCGCCAACTGCTGTGCCTGCGCGGGACTCAACGTTAGTGAGCCCGAGCCGACCTCGGTATTAATTCCGTCGTGAAGTTTTTTCACCCAGCCTGATGCGCCAAGCCCATCCAAGACCTGCCACATCTCCTCTTCCGTGGCATCTGCCTTCGCTAGGCGCAGGTTGCCAGCGATCGTTCCAACGAATACGTGATGCTCTTGGGTTACCAGGGATACGTTTCGGTGAAGCTCGTCCTCGGTTAGGTCAACTAGCGGGACTCCCCCGACGGTGACGGCTCCTGTGGTGGGTGGATGCACGCCGGCGATCATTCTGCCGAGCGTCGACTTGCCGGCGCCGGAAGGCCCTACGATTGCGAGTGTTTCACCAGGGCGCAAATCCAGATTCACGCCGTGTAGCACGGGGTGTCCCTCGCGGTATTCGTAGGTTACGTCTCGCGCGGAGATGCTCACTGAATCAGGTTGCGCTCCAGACGGCGTGCGGTCAGCCTCGACCTCGTCAACACCGAAGATACGCGCTAATGACGTGGTTGCGGTTTGGACGACGTCAATCCAGAAAGATAGTTCGCCAAGCGGTTGCGCGATCTGGACGCCGTACAACGCCACCGTTGTGACGACGCCCAGGGTTGCGTATCCGTTTGGGATAGCCCACGCACCCGCGAACGCTACGAGCAGGGCTGGGGTTTGAAGGAAGAAGATGATTGTGCTCAGCAGGAAGATGCGCAGGTATGCGGTGTAACGCTCGATCTTCCACGTCTGATCAAACGCGGCGTCGATGATGTTGTTGCGGACCTTGCGCATGTTTAGCGCGTCGATTGTGGAGTGCTGTTCGACAGTCTCGGTTGCGATTCCGGATAGGGATGCCCACTGTGCCGATTCAGCCTGGTAGCCGGGCACCGCGCGCCGCAAATACCAGCGCAGCAGGAAACCCATTGGGATCAGGGGCGCCAAGAGCAGCAGTGCGAGTGGTGGCGAGACCAAGAACGCCGCAATATAGGTTGCTATCGCCGTGAAAATAATGACGATTATGCGGTAAATACCGCGCTGAACCAAGAATTGTATGCGGTCAATGTCGTGCGTTGTGCGCCCAATCAGATCGCCAGTTCCGGCGGATTCAACCACCGACAGCGGCATGTGGGTGACCGAGTTGACCAGGTCCTCGCGAAGTTTCGCGAACACGGCCTGGCCGAAAACGCGCGACAAGTATTCCCCCAGGAACGAAAGCGCGAACTGAGACAGGACCAGCACGCCGATTACGATCAGGTAGTTCGTCACCGTTTGACGCGACGTTCCCGTCACGATTAGGTCCAGAAGCCGCCCGATCAGCCACGGCGTCACAACAACCGTGAGCGATGCGAGTAGCTGGAAAACGAGTATGCCGGTCAGCAGCTTCGGAAACTGCTTAATGACGGCCCAAAACTTTGAAATGATCTGCGGCCTGGCCGCAATGGGAAGTTTCACTGCACACCTCCCACGACGCGTTGAACGATGTGCTGGTACTGCAACCCACTCGGGTCAGATTCGGCGGCTCGCTGCATGAGTTCGCGGTGCATCCCCCGGGCAATTTCGCGGCCCTGCTCGTCAACCACGATGACTTCATCGCACTGATCCAACACCAGCGGCGAGGCGGTCACCAAAACTGTCGTTTTATTTTCACGGCGTTCTCGAAGCCGATGAGCGATGCGCGATTCCGTGTGCGAATCAACCGCGGACGTCGGTTCAATCGCGATCATCACCTCCGCGTTCGTTGCCACAGCGCGCGCGAGGGCGACGCGTTGACGCTGTCCACCAGAAAGGGTCCTCCCCTTCTCGGCAACAACTCCGTCCAGGCCACCCGGAATCGAGTCCAAGACATCCTGTGCATCCGCAGTGTGGATTGCATCGAGCAATAGGCGATCGTCAGCATCGCCCTGCGAAATTTCAAGCGGACGTTCTTGGCGAATGCGATTGTTCAAAAAGGTTTCAAAGATAGTGTTTTGAACCGTCAGCGGTTCGCGCGGGGCGGCGCGATCTGCAAGCAAGTTTTCGCGCAGCGTCCCGCTAAATAGGTGGTCGTCAGCGGACGCGAGGACGATGTGATCGCGAACCTCATTTATTGGCAGATCCCGCAGGTCTGTGGCCCCAATGAAAACTGGAAATTCGTCATCAATACGGGAAATCCGCGTCGCAATCTTTGCGGACACGTCTGGATCTTCAGCCACGAGGGCGGTGATGATGCCCGGCTTAAACTCCAGGCCAGTCATCCCGTCACGCAGGACTTGGGCGTAACGGTCGCGCTGACCAAATGAGCCGGAATCAGCGTCCTCGGATCTTGCCTCCTGGGCGCTTTCTTCCGTGTCCGCGCCCGATTTGCCTGCGGCCTGTGGCTTTGCGCGCTGAGCAGCGTCCTCGGAATCTGATTCGGTTTTGTTGACGGTTGATTCGAGGCTGAGGACTCGGGCGACTTTTCGCAGTCCGACCCACGCGCGGGTTCCGACCTGCATCGCGCCGACAACCACGAACAGCGGGTGCATTAGGTATCCGGCAAAGCCGTAAAAGGCGATCATTTCGCCGGCAGTTAATTTTCCATCTAAAACTAAGAAGGCAGCGATTGCCACGACCGCGAGCGCAAAGGCTTGCGGCAGGCCCTGCGACGCGGAGCTGAGGACCGACTGGGGGTTGGCGGCGTAGACTCCGCGGCGGCGCACTTCTTGGGAAAGTTCACGATACCGCTCGTTGAAGACGTCCTCACCGCCGATTCCGCGCAGAACGCGAAGTCCAGTTACGACGTCCGTTCCAATATTTGTGAGGTCGCCCTGGGCTTCACGCTGGGCTTGCTGGCGTTGCTGAAGTGGCTTAACCAGTAGCGATAAAGCGCCCACAACCACGGGCATACCGATGACCACAACTAGCCCAAGCGGCACGGATACGCTCAGCATGAGGTACGCAATCACCGCAGTTGAAACCACTGACGCAATCAGATCAGGCACGTATGAAAAGGCTGCGCCAATGTGGTTTGAGTCAGTCGTGATCGTCGCGATGATGTCGCCGGTAGCCATGTCTGGCTTCTCCTGGCCTCGACGATTCGCAACGTGGTGGGCAGAAACTCTTGCCGTGTTCATCTGGCCCTGCAACCAGGTGCTAATTTCAAAGACTTGATAAAGCCCCGTCGAGATTGTGGCCACCAAAACCAGGCCAAAGAAAACGAGCACAGGCTGAACCAGATGCGGCCCAAACCCGAGTTCTAACCCCGAGTCAAGTAGCTTCCCCAACGCCCACGCCAGTAGCGCAGAGGAAAGCTGCGAAACACTAGCAATTAAAGCGGCAAGCAGAAGTAGCCCTTTATTTTTGCATAGTAGCGTAAACAGGATGCCCTTCGGATTTGCCGGCAGTTCTAAGGGTGGGCCTGATAGTGGTTGCAAGAAACGAGGCCACCACCGTGGCTCTTTTGCAACTGGTGGTAGCTCAACAGAATTCTGTTCGGCGAGTCTGCGACTCGTCTGCTCGTGTCTCTGGTTGAAGCTGTCTTGCACTCTGGCAAGTCTACCCAGCAGCCTTTGGGCCGTCGAACCTGCCCCCATCCGAGCAAAGCGACCCGCCCCGTCGCGTGCCGCGCCGGCCCGCGCCAAACATCCCACCTCATCCGCGCCGGCCCACGTCAAAATCCCACCCCAGCGAGACCCAAGATCCAGCGCCCGGGCCGAGCACCGCCCTCGAAAATCTAAATACGACGCACGAAACGTTCGAACTTTGAACGTTTACGTGAGGTTCGTCCTTTTTACTATTGATCTAGGTTCTTTGACTCTACGTTCAGTCAGATTTTTCACTACGATGAGAGAGACGTTGTTGTCTATCGGGTACGCCCCATGAAGGAGCTCTCTGTGGCACGCACTCTTTTTGTTGCCTCGCCAGAGCCACGAACCGGCAAACCAATGGTAACTGTCGGCCTGGCCTCATTCTTCGACGAGAAAGGCATGACTGTCGGCCTGTTGCGTCCGATAGTTAAGGACCGCTCCACTGACGCGATGTTGAACATTTTCAACGATGGACGTTTCATCAACGCCCCCGCAGTTGGCGCACTAACTTACAAAGAGTTCCTTGAAGACCCCGACGCCGCACTTGAAAGCATTGTCGACACGTACCGCAAGCTTGCGAAGAACGTCGACATCGTGATCGTTTCCGGATCCGACTTCGAGGGCGTTGCTGGCTTTGACGAATTTGAGTTCAACTGCCGGGTCAGCGCGAACATCGGCGCACACATGGCTGTTGTCCTGTCCGCGATTGACCGCACACCGCAAGAAGTTATGGATGCGGGCCGTCTAGCGGTTGCAACTGCACGCCAGGAATTCGCGAACGTTTCCGGCGTTGTGATTACGCGCGCTCCCGAAGATCGTTTGAACCAGTACCGTCACAAGGTCGAGAAGATCCCGACCTACGTCATCCCCGAAGATCCGCTACTTACCGCGCCGCGCGTCGTTGACATTATGAACAAGGTCGGAGCGGAGATGATCTCTGGTGATCGCGCCAACCTGGTTCGTGAGGCCGAGAACGTCCTCGTTTGTGGAATGAACTCCACCCACGTGCTTGAGCGCCTGCGTGACGGTCAGATTGTGATCGCGGCCGCTGACCGCCCTGAACTGTTGATGACGGTTGCCGCAGCGCACGCGATTGAAGGCCCGCCCAGCTTGGCTGGACTCATTTTGAACGGCGGCTTTGACACTCCCCCGCGCGTGTTGGACCTGATTAGGAAACTCGTTCCCAACCTTCCCATCATGACGGTTGATTCGGGAACGTTTGAAACCGCCGACCGTGCATCCAGAACCCGCGGCCCGGTGCACCTGCAGACCCCGCGCAAGCTCGAGCGTGCCGTTCAGATCGTGCGCGACAACATTGCACCAAGCGCGATGGAAGCAATCCTTGCAGCCCCCGACGTCCCGGTCGTCACGCCGCTCATGTTCCAAACGGACCTGCTCGAAATCGCGGCAGCAAACCGCAAGCGCATAGTCCTTCCCGAACCTGACGACGACCGAATCCTTCACGCCGCCGACACAATCATCCGCCGCGGTGTTGCAGACCTAATCCTTATTGGGAACGAGGACGAGATTCGCACGCGCGCCGGTGAACTGGGTGTCAACCTGGGTGAGACCCAGATAGTTTCCCCACAGGACCCCGAACTGCTAGAAAAGTACGCGGCAGAGTTCGCGCGCCTGCGCGAAAAGAAGGGCGTGACCCTTGAGAAGGCCCGCGAAATCGTACAGGACGTCTCCTACTTCGGAACCATGATGGTTTACATGGGTGACGCCGACGGCATGGTTTCAGGAGCCACGCACACGACTGCTCACACGATCGTCCCGTCCTTCCAGACCATTAAGACAAAGCCGGGCACATCGATCGTGTCCTCGGTATTCCTGATGCTCATGAAGGACCGCGTCCACGTCTACGGCGACTGTGCAGTGAACCTTGACCCAACTGCTGAACAGTTGGCAGATATCGCGATTTCATCTGCGGAAACTGCCGCCCAGTTTGGTGTGGAACCGCGCGTCGCAATGATTTCGTACTCGACTGGAACGTCTGGTTCTGGTCCCGACGTTGACAAGGTTCGCGAAGCAACCGAGCTGGTTAAGCAGAAGGCTCCGGAGCTTTCCGTTGATGGCCCGCTCCAGTTCGACGCTTCAGTTGATCCGACAGTCGCGGCGAAGAAGCTTCCCGATTCCCCGGTGGCTGGCCAGGCAACCGTATTTATTTTCCCGGATCTGAACACTGGTAACACCACGTACAAGGCGGTTCAGCGTTCTTCCGGAGCGATTGCGGTTGGCCCCGTACTGCAGGGACTAAACAAGCCGGTCAACGACCTTTCGCGCGGCGCGCTGGTCGACGACATTATCAACACTGTTGCGATTACCGCTGTTCAGGCACAAAACCTTGACGGCGAATCTGACAAGTAACAGTTTCTGAGAAGGAAATAGAAAGTAATCAATATGAGCGATTTGCCTCCCAGAGTGCTGGTTATTAACTCCGGTTCTTCCTCGTTGAAGTACCAACTGATTGAGCCGGAGGACGGAATCTCGATCGCCAGCGGTTTAGTGGAGAGGATCGGCGAGCCGGTTTCCCACACTGAACACATTTACGGCGACAAGGACGTGGCTATGGATCAGCCGATCCTAGACCACACGGCCGCGCTTCGAGAGGTCCTGCGCCTGTTCAACCAAGTTGGTCCTGATCTAGAAACTGCAAACATCATCGCGGTAGGTCACCGCGTCGTGCAGGGTGGTCGCTACTTTGACGGGCCCGCCTTGATTGATGATCAGACTCGTAACCTGATTGACCAGCTCTCTCCCCTGGCACCCCTGCACAACCCGGCACACCTGAAGGGCATTGACGTTGCTCGACAGATGTTGCCTGATGTTCCACACGTCGCGGTGTTTGACACCGCGTTCTTCCAGACACTGCCAGATGCGTCAGCCACGTACGCCCTCGATAAGGAAACGGCTGATCGGTATTCAATCCGACGCTACGGCGCACATGGAACGTCACACCAGTACGTGTCGAACCGCGTGCACGACCTGCTGGGACGCAAGCGCATCCGCCAGATCGTGCTACACCTGGGTAATGGTGCGTCAGCGTCGGCGGTTGTGAATGGTCGCGCGATTGACACTTCGATGGGTCTTACGCCTCTAGAGGGCCTGGTTATGGGTACCCGTACGGGTGACATTGATCCGGCTGCGATTTTCCACCTGATGCGCGTGGGCGGAATGAAGCTCGATGAGATCGACACGCTGTTCAACAAGCGCTCCGGCCTGAAGGGCCTCACGGGTGACAACGACATGCGATCCGTGCGTGCTCGCGCGAATGCGGGTGATAAGGAAGCCCGCCTCGCCCTCGACATCATGATTCATCGACTCGTGAAGTACGTGGGCGGATACGCTGCCGCGATGGGCGGTCTGGACGTGCTCACGTTTACCGCTGGTATCGGTGAAAATGATGCGGTCTTGCGCCAGGAGCTTTGTGATCGCCTGAAGATTTTCGGAATCAAACTGGATCCGGTTGGCAACGTGCTGCGGTCGAAGGACCCGCGCACTATTTCTTCAGATGATTCAGCGGTTCGCGTGATGGTAGTTCCGACAAACGAGGAGCTCGCCATCGCAAGGCAAACCTTCAGCCTGCTGGAATAGAGCACAGCTAACAAGTGGCGCCCACCAGGGCGCCACTTCCTTCGAGTTTAGGGGAAACTGATGACCGACTTTCACTCACCGATCACGCATGGTTTTGTGCGCGTGGCGTCCGCTTCTATCCCTACTGCGGTAGCGGATCCGGTGACCAATGCGAAGACCGTTATAGAAGCGGTTAAGGACGCATCCGAAGCGGGCGCGTCCGTTGTCGTGTTCCCCGAACTCACGCTGAGTGGTGCAAGCGCGGAAGATCTGTTCTACCAAGACCTGCTTCTCCAAGAGTGCGAGTCCGCCCTCCAAGAAATCGCCGCAGCGACGCAAGACTGTTCAACTGTGGCGATCGTGGGCGCTCCCCTGCGATCAGACTCCAAGCTGTACAACGCCGCGGTTGCGATCGCGCGCGGAGAAATCCACGCGGCCTGGCTGAAAGCAGACCTGCCGAACTCTAGGTCCAACTACGAAAACCGCTGGTTCACACCAGGATTCGACTGGGACTTCGTCGCTATTGGCGGCATGCCCGTGCCAGCGGGAACCAACGTCACCCTTGAGGTCGTGGACATCCCCGGCCTCGTTATAAGCGCCGAAATCGGGGCGTTCAACATCCCCGCGTCAGCCAAGCGAGGTGCGACCGTAGTCGCTTACCCGTTTGCCAGCCCCGCCCTCGTCGGGAAAAAACGGGAACGTCGCGCGTTTGGCGAGTTCGCTTCGAAAAATGCACACGCCGCTTTTATTTTCTCGGGTGCAGGCGAAGGCGAATCGACGACCGATTCCGCGTGGGATGGGGATGCATTTATTTTCGAGGACGGGGCTTTGCTCGCGGAAAATGAGCGCTTTGGCTCCGGGGTGCGGCTGACGTTTGCGGACGTGGACCTGGCTGCGCTGCAGGCTGAGCGCCGATTTGCCGCGGATTCTCATAGCGAAGAACCAGTCAGCATGGGGCACATTCCGGTTGAGATTGAGCCAAAGTTGGACTGGGAGCTACTCCGCGAGATTCCGCGCTTCCCATTTATTTCCACCGATGCTACGCGCATGAGCGAAGACCTCGAGGAAGCCTTCAACATCCAGGTGCAGGGCTTGGTTCAGCGTCTGCGTGCGATCGGAAATCCGCATCCGGTGATCGGCGTTTCAGGCGGTCTTGATTCAACGCACGCGCTGCTAGTGTGCGCGGAGGCCATGGATCGGCTGGGGCGGCCTCGAACGGATATTTTGACGTTCACAATGCCTGGCTTCGCGACATCTGCCCACACGAAGAATAATGCGATCGACCTGTGCAAGCACCTGGGGACGACGTTTGAAGAGCTCGACATTCGCCCCACCGCGAAACAGATGCTGACCGACATGGGGCACCCGTTTGGGCGCGGAGAGCCGGTTTACGACGTCACCTTCGAAAACGTTCAGGCTGGGCTACGCACTGATTTCTTGTTCCGCATCGCAAACGCGCGCGGTGGAATCGTGATCGGAACGGGTGACTTTTCCGAGTTAGTGCTTGGTTGGTGCACGTTCGGCGTTGGCGACCACATGTCGCACTATTCTGTGAACCCGGGCGTTCCAAAGACGCTCATGCAGCACCTGATCCGGTGGGTCATTCGCTCCGACCGGTTTGGGCAGTCCGTCAACGCGACACTGCAGTCGATTCTGGATACGGAAATAACGCCGGAACTCGTCCCATCCACTGGTGAAGAAGTGCAGTCAACGCAGGCTCTGATCGGCCCGTATGAGCTTCAAGACTTCAACGCCTACCACATGCTTCACCTGGGATTGGGCCCCGAAAGTATTGCGTATAGAGCCTTCCACGCGTGGGGGTCCATCGCGCGTGGATCGTGGCCAGAAGGGTTCGAGGGCGCTTCTAGGAACGAGTATTCTCTAGCTGAAATTATTAGTTGGTTGCGCCTGTTCACGCGCCGATTCTTTGCTAACCAGTTCAAGCGCTCCACCCTGCCAAATGGCCCGAAGGTGGTTGAAGGAGCGGGCGTTTCCCCACGCGCAGACCTACGAATGGGGTCAGACATTACATCTAGAGCTTGGCTTGAACGCATCGACGCCCTTGCGGACGAACTGGGCCTAGATATCGACAGAAAGTAGTTCAATGATTGTACTAGCCGTCATTGTCGGATTGGTCTTGGTCCTTGTAGCGACGCTCGGTGTAGCCATGACGATAAGCATCGCGAAAGGCTACGCGTGGAACGGTTCGCCTCTACGCCTGCCAGTTTCGTCAGATGACCCCGAAATCGTGCGCCACGTTCACCGGGCATCACTGCCGTTCATTGTGGCAATTATTTTCATTGCCTTAGCCCACGGAGCGACCCTGCTTGTCCTCGTAGGTTCACACCTGAGCGGTAACGCCCAATCAACCCAGCTACTCGGCATCATCTCGCTTGCAGGAGTCGTCACCTGCACCGGATTAATCGCCGTTCTTGCAGCCTACGTTCGCAAACCAAACGTCAAGAAATAACAGCGGCCCAAATCCCGGAGTGTAGTGAGCCCCGCCCTCGAAAATAAATAGTCGACTGTGCGGAAAAGAACTTCGCGGGGACTTTATTTCCCGAGATTAATATTGCGAGGACGCGATTAGGCGCTCGATGTCGGAGACGATCTCTTCGGGTTTGGTTGTCGGCGCATAACGTTTGACGACGCGGCCGTTGCGGTCAACTAGGAACTTGGCGAAGTTCCACTTGATTTGAGACCCAAGGATGCCGCTGGTTTCGGAGACCAACCACTTGAACAGCGGGTGGGCGTCCTTACCTTTGACGTTTACTTTCGCGAAGATTGGAAACGTCAGATTTAGTTCGTCACGACATACTTTGAGGACGTCTTCGTCATCCTTTGGTTCCTGCGCGCCAAACTGGTTGCAGGGGAACCCGAGCACGGAAAATCCAGCACTTGAGTAGCGCTCGTGGATCTGTTGCAAGGCTTGAAACTGTGTTGCCAGACCGCACTCGGTTGCGGTGTTGACGATCAGGAGAACATCGCCGAAATATTTCCCAAGCTGGATCGTGTCCCCCTGGGCAGTTTTAGCGCTGAAGTCGCGAATGGTTATCGGATGATTCACCTTGACGCTCTCTTCTCAACGTTCCTGGGTTGGATAATGGTGGTTCGTCGTTTACTATACCCCGCCCACCCCAGGTAAAGAGCGTCAACTTTGATTCGTGGACTTCTCAGTGAGAACTACCGTTGACACAATGACGAAGATTCCCGCAAACGGCAGTATCGCGACAGGTGCAAGCAGGCTGGTTGCGTTCACAATCTGGCCCATGATCGGTGGCATCACCAGGAACGCGAAGCGCATCAGCCACGAGATAATTGTTAGTCCAACACCTGGTTTCAGGCCGGAAATATCATCAGCCGCGTTCATTGCCAGGGGCACCGTGGTGGCTGAACCAAACCCTGCCAGCGCAAACGCAATGACAGTTACTACGGGGTCCTTTAGGATCACAGCCGCGGTCATACCCGCGATGACCAAAAGTCCGCCGAGCTGAATCGTGCGCTTCACGCCCAGCCGGTCAACCAGACGGTCACCGGTTGCCCTTCCAACGAAGTGGAAAGCCAGCATGAACACGTATGCCGCGGGCGCCCAGGCGGCCGCAACATCCAAGTAGTCGCGCATGAACAAGGTTGACCAAGACGCAGCCATGTCCTCAACGAGAACACCCGAAATTGCGAGCACCAGCAGCATTCCTAGAGCAGCAGCCACCGGCCAGTTGCGCACGTGGATGCGGTGGGTGTTAGCAGCGTCCTCGTCAACCTGACGATCCTGACCCGGAAGGGTGAAACGCCTGGATACCATGCCAACGATCGCAAATATTAGGCCCGAGATTCCGATGTGGATTTCGATTGGAAGCGCAAGCGCCGTTGCGAGCATTCCCATTAGGCCACCGGTCATTGCGCCGAGCGACCAGGACGCGTGGAAGCCGTTGATGATGGAGCGTCCGTAGAATCTTTGCACTCGTAACCCGTGCGTGTTTTGCCCAACGTCAACTATCGCGTCGGTTGCGCCGCCCATGGCGAAAACAAGTACGAAAAGTAGGATCAGTGGCGTTGTCGGATTGCCGGCTTCGGCCAGGCCAATAAATATTGACGCAATGAAAAGAAGTACGCCGAGCTTCACAGTTCCAAGCGATGCAACCCTCGCGGAGTTAAATCGATTCACAAACCACGCCGCGAACGGGCCGCCGATTATTGCGCCGGCTGGGAATGCCGCGAGCACCAGGCCGTATTCAGATGCGGACAGCTCAAAGGCGTCCTTCAGTTCTGGAAAGCGTGGTACAAAGTTCGCAAACAGTGCGCCGTTCGTAAAAAACAGCGCGGTGACCCCCGCACGCGCGGCTTTGACCGCTTCGGGTGAATGTGACGTCTGGGAGCTCATAAGTCCGTAAGCCTCTCACGTACAACCTAAAATTAATCTGTCCCCTAAACTCTAGATGCTGGCTGGTAGAAAATGCTAACGACGCCGCGCGATGCGATTGGAACTATCCTTCCGACCGAATCACTTCCCCCAAATTTCTTTGAAGACATGCGGGCAGGAAAGTATTTACACGAGGTCGAGCTGAGCTCCACGACCCCAATGCTGTGCAAGGACGGCCGGCCAACCGTGGATGGACCGGTGAATGGCATTTCACTTCCCGGTGGATCGTTGGCCCTCGTCGTCGTTACGGCCTACCTTCTGGACGAAGCCGGCATCGAATTCGACTTCTTCGACGTTATTAATTCCGTCGTGGAAAGTAGTCTGGCCTACGATTTTCCGCTCGGCGTTCACAGGGCCGAGGGCGCCGATGAGTCCGGCTGTGGTGCAGCGGACGCTCTTGCCACAGTGCTAAACGAAACGGACCAGCACGGAGACTCGATTCGCGCACTTGCTAAGGCGTTGGATGTTGATTATCTCGATGAGAAAATAACTGTCGGCACCACGATTCCCAGTGGCGAGGAGATCATCAGTCACTTTGAACAGCTCGGGGTTCCAAGCCGTGTCCTCGTTGGCGATCATCACGAGCGGGCTGTGGTTTTGAACCTTTATCCCGATGGGCTATTGGACCGGGTAAAGATGGCCGCCGAGTTTGGCGCGGATTTTGAAGTTTTCTGCCTGACGATCTGGGCGCTCCCCCACGCTGCCGAGGTTATTTTGGATGCCGTGGCGCGGCTGGCTCCACAGGTTGATTTGGAGAACTGGGTGTGGGATCACCGCGAAAAAGAGTACGGCGCTTTCGAACAGGCTCAAGCGGCGCTCGTAACCCTGTCACTGGCTGTCGCCATGACGCTGTGCGGTCCCGGAATCCCAGTCATCGCCGTGACTCCCGATTCTGTTGAGGGCGCGTAGCAACGCCCTCGAAAATAAAGCTAACGCCCCGGAAAATCCGGGGCGTTAACCATATGTTCTAGCCGTTAGACAGCTTCTGAACTAGTCTTCTTTCGGGTGCGTCATGGATGCGACGTCGAGGGCCTCGTCCAGCTGCGCCTCGGTGATTTCGCCGCGCTCGACGAAGCCGAGGTCGATTACGGCCTCGCGGACGGTGATGCCTTCAGCGACGGAGTGCTTGGCGATCTTTGCGGCGTTTTCGTAACCGATGATGCGGTTAAGCGGGGTGACGATCGACGGTGAGGACTCTGCAAGTTCCTTACAGCGGTCAACGTCGGCGATTAGGCCGTCAACGGTGCGCTCTGCGAGAACCACGGACACGTTACCGATGATGTTGATCGACTCGAGGATGTTGCGAGCCATTACCGGCAGCATGACCAGCAGGTCGAAGTTGCCCTGTGCGCCAGCGAATGCGATCGCGGCGTCGTTACCGATCACCTGTGCGGCAACCATGACGGTGGCCTCCGGGACAACCGGGTTGACCTTGCCAGGCATGATCGACGAACCGGGCTGCAGGTCAGGCAGGTGAAGCTCACCGATACCGGTGCGCGGGCCGGAGCCCATCCAGCGTAGGTCGTTGGCGATCTTGGTTAGCGAAACGGCGATGGTGCGCAGAGCGCCGGACATCTCAACTAGGGAGTCCTGCGCGGCCTGTGCCTCAAAGTGGTTCGTGGCTTCCTTGAACGGAAGTCCGGTGTTCTCAGCGATCAGCTCGATGACGCGCTGGGAGAATCCAGCCGGAGTGTTAATACCGGTGCCAACAGCCGTGCCACCAAGCGGAAGCTCGTATAGGCGCGGCAGTGCAGCGTTAACGCGGTCGATGCCGTAGCGGATCTGGGTTGCGTATCCGGAGAACTCCTGGCCCAGCATGATCGGGGTTGCGTCCATCAGGTGCGTACGACCGGCCTTGACGACGTCCTTAAACTCTTCGGCCTTGGCTTCAAGCGACTTCGCCAGGACCTCAAGTCCCGGAAGTAGGACCTCATTGACAGCTTCCGCAGCCGCAATGTGAATCGAGGTCGGGAACACGTCGTTTGAAGACTGGGAGGCGTTCACGTGGTCGTTCGGGTGGACCTTTTCGCCCTTAATGCGGGTTGCGAGCGTGCCAACGACCTCGTTTGTGTTCATATTCGAGGACGTTCCCGAACCGGTCTGGAAAATGTCGATCGGGAACTCGCCGTCGTGCTTGCCTGCGATAACTTCTTCAGCAGCCTGGCGAATAGCTTCGGAGGTCGCATCGTCGATCACACCGAGCTCTTTGTTTGCAATAGCTGCGGCGCGCTTTACCTGGCCCAGAGCAGCGATGTGGTGATCAGAGAGGCCACGACCTGAAATCGGGAAGTTCTCGACTGCGCGCTGCGTCTGCGCTGCGTAGAGGGCGTCCTTCGGGACTTTAACTTCACCCATAGTGTCGTGCTCAATGCGGTATTCGGTCTCGGTCATTGACAACTCCTTGAGATCCTTCTTTTCTCGTGTGCCATGCACACACTTACATCTATTGTCTTACAAGCGGGTGTTTGATTTTTGTATATCGCCCTTCAGAAACCGTGATTTTAAATTCACGAGGGCGAGCGTGGAACCGCAGTTTATGAATGCGGCTCGTACGGTGCCACAACCATTTCAACGCGTTGGAGGTCTTTCACTTCCAGGTAGCCGGTCGTGGCCATGGTGCGTCGTAGCGACCCGATGTAGTTCACGGTGCCGTTGGCACGCGAGGACGGGCCGAGCATGATTTCTTCCATCGTGCCGACGGTTCCGACGTAGGCGCGGTGTCCGCGAGGAACTTCGGGGTGGTGCGCTTCGGAGCCCCAGTGCCAGCCCTTTCCGGGTGCTTCTGACGCCCTCGCAAGTGCTGCGCCAAGCATGACCGCATCGGCGCCGCATCCAATCGCCTTCGGCAAGTCGCCAGAGCGGCCGATGCCACCGTCGGCGATGACGTGGACGTAACGCCCTCCGGATTCATCCAGATAGTCACGACGAGCGGCTGCCACATCTGCAATGGCCGTTGCCATGGGAGCGTGAATGCCTAGAAGTTGGCGGGTTGAATGCGCTGCTCCCCCGCCGAATCCAACTAGCACGCCGGCTGCACCTGTGCGCATAAGGTGAAGTGCCGCGGTGTAGGTGGCGACTCCTCCGACGATGACGGGGACGTCTAGTTCGTAAATGAAACGCTTGAGGTTTAGGGGCTGCTGACGGCTGGATACGTGCTCTGCGGACACGGTGGTTCCGCGAATGACGAACAGGTCCACGCCGGCTTCGACAACGGTCCGCCAGTATTTTTGCGTGCGCTGCGGAGACAGTTTTCCAGCTACAACCACGCCGGCGTCCCTGATTTCTTGTAGGCGTTCGCCGATCAGGTCAGGCTTGATCGGCTCTGCATAAATTTCTTGTAACCGCCGGTTGGACGCGTGTTCAGGGAGTCGGTTGATTTCGTCATAGATGGGTTGTGGATCCTCGTAGCGGGTCCACAGGCCCTCCAAGTCCAGTACACCGATTCCGCCTAGCCGTCCAAGTTCAATGACGGTCTGCGGACTCATCGCTGAGTCCATCGGAGCCCCCAGAATCGGCATTTCCACGTGGTATGCATCGATTTGCCAGGAGGTGCTCACGTCCTCGGGATCACGCGTTCGCCGTGACGGCACAATCGCAACGTCATCTAGCGAGTAGGCTCGCCTACCTTGCTTTCCTCGTCCAATGTCCATAGTCATGCTCACATGTCCATGATACGTACCCGTATGATGAAGTGCTGAGTTCTATGTCCCTGCCTACGGATACTCTCAAGGTACAAGCAAATCGGCGAGAGGAAATCATGTCCTGGATCAATGGCCCGTTCATCGGATTCGACACCGAAACCACCGGAGTAAACCCCAACTTGAGCCGACTCGTCACGGCCTCAATCATCACACGCGGCCCCGAAGGCGACGTCGTACAGAACTGGCTTGCAAACCCGGGCGTTGAAATCCCGCAGGCAGCCACCGACATTCACGGGATCACCACCGAATACGCCAGATTTCACGGGGCACCCATTAAAGATGTCCTCGAGGACGTGGCTGGCACACTGTCTGACTATTTGAAGAACGGCTACCCTATCGTCGCTTTCAATGCGGGCTATGACATTGGCATCATGGAGGCGGAACTGAAGCGCCATGGCCTGCCAACTTTGACGGATCGAACGGGTGGCGTGCGCCCAGTGATTGATCCACTGGTCTTGGATAGGGCTCTCGATCGGTACCGTCGTGGCCCTAGGCGTCTATCAAACCTGATGACCGTGTATGGCGTGGTGACTGACCAGTCGATGCATGACGCCGAGGTTGATACGCGGGCGACTCTGGATCTGCTTCAGCAGATGCTACAAAAGTATCCCGACCTGTCTTCCAAGAGTTTGGATGAGTTGCACGAGTACCAAATCGAGAAGCACCGCGACTGGGCTGTTAGCTTTGAAAAGTTCCTGCGGGGCAAGGGTCAAGATGTCGACATAGAAAAGAACTGGTTGCCGTAGAGCTCGGTTCACATGTAAAAGCGGAGGCAACTAGCTTTAGCCGCCTCCGCTTCTCAGTCTGAAATATCAGGTTAGTTTTGGTCCACGTGATAGTTCGGGGCCGCACTGGTTACGACAACGTCGTGCGGGTGCGACTCGCGCAGTCCGGCCGCAGTAATGCGGACGAAGCGACCGCGTTCCTTCAGCGTCGGAATGTCGGAGGCTCCAACGTAGAACATGGACTGGTGTAGGCCACCAATCAGCTGGTACATGACAGCCGCTAGCGAGCCGGAGTACGGTACTTGGCCTTCAATGCCTTCCGGAATGATCTTGTCATCGGATACGACATCGGCCTGGAAGTAGCGGTCCTTCGAGTAGGACTTCCTGCCACGGGAGCTCATAGCTCCAACGGAGCCCATGCCGCGGTAGCGCTTGTACTGCTTACCGTTGGTGAACACCAGGTCACCTGGGGATTCTTCACAGCCAGCCAGCATGGAGCCAACCATTACGGTGTTTGCGCCAGCTACCAGAGCCTTGGCGATATCACCGGAATACTGTAGGCCACCGTCAGCAATCAGCGGGATACCCGCCGGCTTACAAGCCTTGGCAGCCATGTGAATAGCGGTTACCTGCGGGACACCAACGCCTGCGACAACGCGAGTTGTACAGATGGATCCCGGGCCGACACCGACCTTGACCGCGTCCACTCCGGCATCGATCAGCGCCTGAGCGCCCTCGGTAGTCGCAACGTTTCCGCCAATGATGTCGATTCCATTGAACCTTTCATCGGACTTAATACGCTGGATCATTTCGGTTGCGAGCTTGGCGCCACCGTTTGCGGTATCAACGACGAGGACGTCCGCGCCGGCTTCCGCGAGCGCGACTGCACGCTCCCAGGAGTCTCCCCAGTAGCCAATTGCGGCACCAACAAGTAGGCGTCCGCGTTCGTCCTTGGCTGCGTTGGGGTATTTGTCGGTCTTGACGAAGTCCTTAACGGTGATGAGACCTGCAAGGTGGCCTTCTTCGTCGACTAGCGGGAGCTTCTCGATGCGATGCTTGGCAAGAAGATCGCGCGCTTCGTCTCGCTTAATGCCCACGTGACCAGTGATCAGAGGCATTGGAGTCATCTGGTCCTTGACCTTGGTGGTAGCCCACTTGTCGGTGGGAAGGAAAACTAGGTCGCGGTTGGTGATGATTCCGAGCAGTTTGCGGTCATCATCAACAACTGGCAGGCCAGAAATACGGTACTTGGCGCAGAGCGCATCGAGTTCTTCGATGGTCGCTTCTTTACTAATGGTTACCGGGTCGGACACCATTCCGGATTCGGAACGCTTGACCTGGCGAACCTGCTGCGCCTGCTCTTCGATAGATAGGTTTCGGTGAAGGATGCCGATGCCACCCTGACGAGCCATTGCAATGGCCATGCGGGCTTCAGTAACCGTGTCCATAGCTGCTGAAAGCATCGGGATTTTCAACGTGATGTTACGAGTTAGTTGAGCGCTTGTGTCTACGGATGACGGTACGACATCTGTTAGCTCGGGCAACAGGAGAACATCGTCATACGTTAGACCAGTGAGGGCAAATGGGTCAGAATTCATCTCAGTCACGCGGCCAGTGTATCCCAGTCACAGTGCCGTTAAACCCCCATATCTCATGAGATGAAGCACGGGTGACCAGTCCAACATTATTAACGCATGGTTACGACCAAGTTAACGTAAAAACCGCCAATCCCGTCTCTAAAAAGTGCGGCTATTCCGCCCTCGAGACCGCTGTAGCTACCAACCCGAGCCTCTGTGGCCGCCAAAGAAAAAGGGCATTCCGCCCGAGTACCTCAGCGCAGGCCTCAGCCCTGTTGCTTTAGCGCCAGCGCGAAGGTCGGTGCCAAAGGCAGATCCGGGAGCAGAAGCATTTGCGCAACGTGGTAGGCGTCCGGCTTGCCCGGCCAGGTAACCGTCGATGGCTGGTTATTTTCGTCTAACTCGTGCCACCAACGACCAGGTGCTTCGATCAGGTTGTCTTCGCAGTAAGACCACCACTGCTCAGCCCAACCCCACAGCGGAGCCTTGTCCTGTGATGGCTCAAATCCGTCCTCACCGTCAAATGCACTCGCAAGTGTCACGACGGCACCGATCGCTTCACAGGCAACCCAGTGCATGCGTTCGCGAGCCACTGGCTTGCCTTCGCGATCAGTCGTGTAAACAAATCCGGGCTGACCGTCGACATCCCATCCATCTTCGACCGCTCGTTCGATCAGCTTCTCCGCAGAGTCACGAATCCAGCGCGGAACGGACTCCCCAATTCGAGCCATCTGCGCGCCTGCATGGAGCGCAAGCCGCGCCCACTCAAGACCGTGTCCCGGCGTGTATCCATACGGACGGAACGGATCCTTCGGCTTATCAATGTTGTAGTCCGGAATCGGTTCCCAGTCGGTCGTGTAGTGTTCAGGAATCCGCCAGTCGTTGTTCGCAGCCTGTTCATTAATGACCCAGTTCAGGATCGCGACTGCACGGTGTAGCCACTGCATATCTGAAGTTGCGTCAAACGCCGCCAGGTAGGACTCCACGGTGTGCATGTTCGCGTTCACGCCGCGGTAGTCCTCCGTCTCCGTCATCTCGCGGTTGTAGGATTCCCGAACCTTCGCGTGTTCCGCTTCCCACCAGTAATCATCCTGATTCGTCAACGCGAGTTCCAAAAGCTCCGCAGCCCCCGGAATTTCAGCAATAGTTGCCGAGGACGCTGCTAGCACCACGAACGCGTGAGCGTATGCGGCCTTGGTTCCATCAACAACCTCGACGGGGTCAAGGCTGTGCCCAATCGCTGAGTACCAGCCACCGTACTCTTCATCAAGAAAGGCTCTCGACAAGGCTTTGATTCCATGTTCAGCAAGCTCAGCTGCGCCCTCGTCGCCCTTTATTGACGCGAGCGAAAAGACGTGGGTCATTCGACAGGTAATCCACAGCTCAACTGGTTTGGATGTGTCCACACTTCCGTTGGCGTCGAGGTATCCGAAGCCTGTATCAACGCGGGAATTCTTTGCAAAGTTGACGATTGCGTCGAACTGTTCTGAGCGGGTTCCAACATCTTTGAAAGCCACAGGAGCTCCAATCGCGGAAAGAAATTGTCAGTTTACGAAGCGCACACGGCGCAATTGCGAGTAAGTTCTATCGTTTCATCTACGCACGCTGTGAGGGTGCGAATTCGCGTCGCATCTGGAGCAGCATCCGCACAGCGGGTGCGGCAGACCAGGACCAGGTTGGAATCGCCATCATTCACACCGTGAACAACTTCCTTGTCGGCAACCAGTGATCCAACCATGACTAGCGTGTGAGCATTTTGCTCTTCGCGGTAACTCTTGATCACTTCAACGATGTCCGTCTCAGAGACCATCGGGTCAGAAGCCGGCAGGATTACCGGCAGAATTCGCGCGCACACGCCCTCCCACTGTAAGGAAACGCCAATGACGTGAGCGTGGAGTTCACTTGCCGCGTCACAAACAATGAGGACGTTGCAGGCTTCCGGCAAGCCCTCTGCATGTTTGTCGGCCTGTTCGGCAACCTGATAAATGACGGACAGAGTAGCCTGTGTGATCATGGAGCGCGGCGCGTATCCGGGGCGATCTCCGCCGGGCGGATAGTGGGTGCGACGCATTGCGGGGTCGATGAACTCGTTCCACGTGCGAAGCAGTCCTTCGCGCGAGATGAGGATGTCGAGGTTTCGCTGCACGGCGCTAAAGTCATTATTTCGAGCATCAGCCACTAGCTGATCAACCGTAATGTTGCTTTCCGAATCCGAAAGCAGGTCGGTGGATTCGTGGATGGTTTTTGCAGCATCCGCAGGTGAAACTCCGGAGCGGACTAGACGCACCATGTTTTCCAGCGTCTCAACATCTTCAGGGCTGTAGCGCCGTCGTTGACCGTGCTCTCTCTTGGCGGGCCCCACGCCGTAGCGGCGCTCCCACGTGCGGATAGTCGAGGCGGATACTCCGAGCCGTTCTGCCAGCGCAGCAATCGTGAGCGGCGCAGGCGTCACGTGCGTTGTTAGATTCGGGCGGGGCATCGGATTTTCCTCCACTAATTTCCTGGTTAGTTCCCAGCTAGACCCAAGGTTTCCTCGTTACAAAAGTAATTGTCGCTAACGAACACGTTTTGCGCCACCGGAATGAAAACATTGAACTAGTTTCGGAGGGGTCTTGAACAACTTATGCAAAACTTGTAAACTTGTGATAGTCGCAAATAGTTAAAGGCGACGTGAAAGGAAGCGCAAGATGACTGATATCTCAAGGCTTCCCGGCCCCGTAGCGGACCGGTGGGACTGGCAGTACCAGGGCGCATGTCGTGACCTGGACACAGAACTTTTCTTCCACCCAGAAGGCGAACGTGGTTCAACGCGCAGGCGCCGCGCAGAAGCGGCAAAGGCCATTTGCGCCACGTGCCCCGTCCTTGAGCAATGTCGCGAACATGCACTTCGTGTTCAAGAGCCCTATGGCGTGTGGGGCGGCATGACCGAAGAGGAACGACGCGAGATCATTAACCTGCGGAAGCGCAGGAAGACGGCTTAAGGTCGAGCAGGAAGCGTCAAGCAAAGCTTAGAAAAATGGGAGCGGTTACCGCTCCCATTTTTTGTTCCTGCAAGACCAACTCAGCTGCAGCAAAAAGTGGCTACCTGAGAGCTCTTGCCCCCAGATAGCCACTCTTAAGAGTTGAGTTACTTCTCGACAATCGCAAGTACGTCGCGAGCGGAGAGGATTAGGTACTCCTCGCCCTGGTACTTGACCTCGGTGCCGCCGTACTTGGAGTAGATGACAACGTCGCCTTCGGCTACATCCATGGGGACACGGTTGCCGTTGTCATCGACGCGGCCTGGGCCTACTGCGATGACGGTGCCTTCCTGCGGCTTTTCCTTGGCGGTGTCCGGGATGACAAGGCCGGAGGCCGTGGTCTGCTCGGCCTCAACCTGCTGGATCACAATGCGATCCTCTAGTGGCTTAATGGAGATCGACACTGGTCTGGCTCCCTTTCATAATCGTGACTATCTGTTCACGCCGCCGCACGGAAGTATTGGTATCCGCCGTCGCGGGTGGTCGGACCCGGTTGTGCGGTGTAGCGTTACATCTTCATAGGTTAGTTCGCCAGTTAGCACTCTTGCAAGCTGAGTGCCAAGAGTGCGACATCCCCTACACTGATAACACGAACATTTCGCTACAGTAGCAACGCTGTCAGCCACGCCGGCAACGCTGTCACCCAATCCCGGCGTCCACACTTCGAGCGTCATCTGCCTTGAGAGGAACCCAGTGAGCCCCAACCCGATCGAGCTAGTCCTCCATCCAAAGGCGTGGGAATCCCTCAACGTTCTAGAGGCTGTGGAAAAGGATCAACGTACCAAAGCGATCGAAGCCTTCGACCTCACACCCGACGAACGCGCTGCTGTCCTCACCCAACTGGACCTGCGCGACGCCGCCGAAACAAAGCTAGGCAAGTTTGCCCGCACCATGATTTTCACCCGGGACGGCCTCGAACAAGCAACGCGTTTGGAAGTTGCCGCCCTGCACGCTGCCCGCTTCAAAAACGCTGGAATAACAACGGTTGCAGACCTCGGTTGCGGAATGGGCGTCGATTCGATTGCGCTGGCTGGCCTGGATTTGAATGTGTGCGCGTGGGACCTCGATCCGCAGGCAGTTGCGGCAGCAACCGTAAACCTGCGTTTCCACGAGAATGCCGAAGTCAACCACGGCGACGTGACCAAGCTCGACATTTCCGAGCTGATCAGTGAGGGCGTAGAAGGCATCTTCGCCGACCCCGCGCGCCGCACCGGAGCTCAAAGCGGAGGCCGCCGAATCAACAACCCCGAAGACTGGTCCCCCGCTCTATCCACAGTCCTGTCTTGGCGCGAGCACCTTCAGGCTGCCGGCCACGACGCCATCGGCATCAAAGTCGCGCCCGGCATCGCGTATGTGCACATCCCTTCCGATTTTGAAGCCCAGTGGATTTCGGTCGACCGCCAGCTCGTTGAAGCCAGCCTGTGGTCACCTGACCTTACCGACGGCACGCCAAAGCGCAGCGCAACCATCATCCGAGAGGGCAAGCAAATCACCCTTACCGAGGCCGGCGATCCCAGCACCGCACCCGAACAGGCGCCCGTCTCCGCCCTCGAAAATTATCTTTTCGAACCCGACCCGGCAATTATTCGCGCCGGATTGATCGCCTCGATCGTTCGCGATTGGGGACTTTCCGGCACCATTTCACCTAATATCGCGTACCTGACTTCCAATTCGATTCCCGAGGGCGATGCTGGCTCACTTGCTGCATTTGAGGTGCTGGAAGTAACTAACTTGCGGCCGAAGAATATCTTGAAGGCTTTGCGCGCAATGGAGCCCACCGCGATCGAGGTTAAGAAGCGCGGTTCGGACATTAATCCTGCGGCCTTGCAAACCGCCTTGAATCGGATCTTGGTTCCAAAGACTGAAGATTACGAGAACGAACTCACCGTATTTGCGACGCGCGTGGATGGATGCCACCAGGCGATCATTGCTCGGCGACTCTGATTAGTAGAATCCCGCTTGCGGTATCACCATTCGGCGTACTCGACAGACCTCACATGCCGGGCGGCATTTGCGGGCATTGTCGAAAGACCTCGTTGGGATCCTCATCTACGACGTGAACTTCTGCGAAAGGATTCCAATCTGCGCCCACTTTGTGCGCCTTGGCTTGCGCAACAAAAGTGTCTTCGCTGGGCGGGTCAGATATTTCGTATCCGAGTCCTTCTAGACACTCTTTTTGCTTTATCCAGTGGCTGTAGACAAGCCGGATCTCGTCATCGGTCAATGGGAGGTCGACTGGCGCTACGCCAACTTGCGACTCGCAATCGGCCAGAGATTCTTTAAAAGCGCCACGTTGTTCCATTGTCAGGCTGTTGTCTTCAATCCCCCAGTTAGCCTCGGCCTCGACAACATTAGTCCAACCGACATCGTGCATACATTGCACGAGAGCTCCCTGCCATTCCTCCATGCTGGAATACTTCAGATCCGAAGCAGGAACAGATCCCTGCGACGCTGAAGTATCGCTCTCAGGGATAGTAGAACCGCGATCACATCCAGTGACAAACATTGTCATAACCGCAAGTCCCAATATCGAACAGAGCTTATTAACGCCCCATCGCTTCACGGCCTATCCGCAATGCAGTAGGCATAAGTTCCAGCATCATTCAAGGAACCAGTGCTGTATACTCCCCACCAACCGCCACCGGATTTGTTTGAGTTCGTATAGGTTACTCGCATGCTACTGCCATTGTAGAAAACTCCGTAACCTCCACCGGGTGGAAAATGCTCTGTTTGACCAGATGAAACTGCTCGGGTAACGCCAGTGGAGTTATTAGTGCAACCTTTTGTCCCAGTTTTTCCAACATCTGCATAAGCAGGAATCTGCAGAGCAAACAAAAGCGCCAGAGAGCCCACAACGGCGGTAAGGCCTCTGAATCTCTTCATCGAGATCACCCCTTTTAGATAAGGATAGGAATGTATTTGGATACTAAAAGCGGCACATGCGCTCACACAAGATCTGTCCAAATGATGGGCAATGATTCCGACGTCATCTCGCTCTAACAGTTCGGTCGCTATATTTACTAAAACAGCTTGGAGTGCAGTCAGGAGCGGCCATGCATGCGAAACTACGATCAATTGTCGCAGTACTTGCCGTGCTCGCCGTAGGAATCGCAACTGGCTGGGCGATCCGTGAACTCACCTTGCCTAAGACAGACTCGTTTCAAGGTTCCGATTACGCGCTAGTTGAAGCTCAAGAAGGCGAGCTATCCCGAGACATTCGATTAGACGCTTCCGTTAACTGGAGTCACAGCCGACCCATATTTGCAGCTACTTCCGGAGTCCTGACTGAGATCAGCACTAACAGCAACGCGCCGACCAGTAGCGGCGACAAAGTGCTATCCATAGACATGCGCCCCGCTTTTGCCATACCGGGTGGCGTTCCCATTTATCGCGACCTTGCCAACGGCGATAAGGGCGCTGATGTGTCACAGCTTCAAGCTTTCTTAGCTAATGCACAGGACACAGACCTAGAAGTGTCGGGAACTTTTGATGAGAGCACTCGGCTCGCTTTGCGAGCATGGCAAGAAAAACACGGGCTCGAACAATCCGACGTCGCAGTAGCGTCCTCGTTCATTTCTATTCCGGAGCTACCAGCCCAGATCACATGGCTTGACGAAACGCAGGTAGGCAGTCACGTAAACGAAGGGCAAAGGCTCGGCGATGCCTACTATGGCGAACCCACGTTTACAATCGAGTCCCCTTCCGCACAGGCCAGCATCATCATCCCGGGCATGAAGGTGACGCTTCAATCCGGTGATGAGAACTGGGAAGCGCAAGTAGCTGAGATCGGATCACCCAAAGACGATGGTTCCAGCACAATCACACTAACCCCACTCGCAGACGATAATTCGATATGCGGCAACAAATGCAGCACGATTATGGGTTCAACAATCAGGATCCCGAGCCTCGTACACGTTGTTGAACAAACCACCGGCATCGTTGTTCCAACAGCGTCAATCACGAACGGCAATGATGGATCTGCAGTTGTGATTTCCGAGGACGGAGCTGAGTTACCCGTAACCGTCGTCGCAACCGTGGGTGGGCAATCAGTAGTGCAGGGCATCAACGCCGGCCAATCAGTAAGGGTTGGGGCTTCCCTCGGCCCCACCCCTGAAGGCTCACAATGAGTAGCCCGATCTTACGTGCAGAAAACGTGAGCTTTCGCTACCGCAAGAGCCTTCCCCTGGTGGTTACGAACTGGACTCAAGACTTCACTCCAGGGACTCTGACCGCTCTCACTGGCCCATCAGGTTGTGGTAAATCCACTCGACTATACCTGCTGGCCCTCATGTCTCGAATCAGTAGTGGAGAAATCCACTTAAACGGAAGAAGAGTAGACAACCTTGCTGAGGCAGAGCGCGCGTCCATTCGAGCAAACCATTTCGGTTTCGTATTCCAAGATGCCCTATTGGACCCAACGAGGTCGATCCTGGACAACGTTACTGAACCCGTCCTCTACAGAGGTGAATCGCCAACCGCATGCAAACAACGCGCTTTGGATCTCATCGAACAACTCCAGGTTGATATTCCGCCCGAGCGCAAGCCTGGCCAAATCTCTGGTGGTCAAAGCCAACGGATTGCACTTTGCCGAGCGTTGATAACCAATCCGGAAGTGCTGTTTGCCGACGAACCAACCGGCAACCTGGACCCAGATTCCGCCGCTACGGTCTTTTCCACATTGCGGGAGGCCGCGGACCAGGGCGCGTGCGTCATCCTCGTCACGCACGATCCTGACTTGGCAGCGCAAGCTGATCTACACCTTTCGCTCAGCATGCCTACTGGAGATTCAAATGAGCACTAAACACTCTCACGGCTTGGACTCCAAGAGGATCAATTGGAAAGCGCGCGGCAACGAAGTTCAAAAGTCAGTCATCGCGCAGCCCGTTACATCTATCGTGTTGCTCCTGGTTGTGGCACTAGTAAGTTGCACAGTAATCCTCACGGCTGGGCGAGGAGAAGGAGCGCAAGCACAAATCCTGGCGCAGATCGAATCAGCTGAAATCCGATCTGTCACCCTGCACGACAACTCGGGCGCGCTCGAATTGGACACAACCTGGATTGCAGAACTCGAACAATACGACATCATTGAAGCAGTCACTGGTATTGGCCGCACCGCAGACGTGACTATTTCCGCAAACGAGGCTGCAACCAAGGTATCCGCGAGCGACATTTATGCCACCTGGCTTGACCAACTTGAGACTCCGTTCCAGGGTCCAGGTTCGCCAACTAGCGCTCTAGCAACTCAAGGCGCCCTCACGGCTCTAGGGTTTCACCGCGGTGTTGGAGTCGCGAGAATCGTGCCCGATGGGGAAGACGTAGTCGTGCTTGGGCAAATCAATTTGCCCTCATCATTGGCTCATTTGCAAGATAGCGTTATTATTCCCCACTCAGCCGAAGAAGTTGCGCCACTTCAGTCCGTGGTTGTTACTGCAAAGCACGTTGAGGACGTGCCACTAACACTCAAGGTGATAAGCACTTATCTAACGGGATTTGCCCCGGAGGACTACAACCTTGAGTCTTCTGCGAATCTTGTCAAGGTAAGAGGCGCGGTCAAGGGCGAACTGACAAAGAATAACTACATATCGGTATTGTTTTCTTTGGCGACCGCGGTGGCAGTGTCGATGACAGTGGTGTGGGCGGTCGTGTTATTGAAGAGGCGGGACTTTGGCCGACGGCGAGCACTGGGTGCAAGCAAGAAACTGATCGTCAGCCTGGTCATGGGGCAAACACTACTGATCGCAACATTTGCGAGCATTTTCGGGACATCGATCGGACTCGTCTGGCTCACCGCTACAGGCGCACCAACCCCAACAGTTCGCTTCAGCTCCGCCCTCATAATCGCCATGACTGTTCTAAGCACGCTCTCGTCAGCGCCACCTGCCCTCTGGGCTGGCAACCGTGACCCTCTCACGGAACTTCGAGTCCCCTAGCATTCAAGACAGTCATGAAAAGGGGCAGACCCTGATCTTCTCCTCTAGAATTGTATGGTCCGAACTTCGGAAAACCGCGGGCGACCGAGAGGAACACGATGAAATTTCAAAAGTCCGAACGCGGGACGATCGGCGTGGAGTGGGAACTCCAAATGGTCGATATGGATACTGGCGACCTGCGGCAAAGCGCGGACGCTGTAATGGACATCGTCGAACAAAACGGCAAGAATCCACACATTCACCGCGAGATGCTACTAAACACGATCGAAGTCACCTCGAAAGCGCGAAATACAGTTACTGAATGCTTGGATGATCTTCGAGAAGTCGTCGGCATGATCCGACCGGTCACTGACCCAATGCGCATCGAACTAGCTACCGCGGGAACCCACCCGTTCGCAATGCCTGCATACCAGCGCGTGACCGATTCAGAAAGATACGCGGAACTCGTTGAACGCACCCAGTACTGGGGCCGCCAAATGCAGATTTACGGCGTCCACGTACACGTTGGCGTAGAAGACCCCAAGAAGGTCCTACCGATCTTAAACGCACTGTTGACGCGTTTTGCACAGTTGCAGGCAATCTCGTCCTCGTCCCCTTATTGGGCGGGTGAAGACACGGGTTACGCATCGAATCGCGCAATGTTCTTCCAGCAGCTCCCCACTGCTGGTATCCCGCGCCAATTTGAAAGGTGGGGCGACCTGGAACGCTACGTTGACGACATGGCGAAAACCGGCGTCATTGAGGACTTCACCGAGGTTCGTTGGGACGTACGCCCCTCCCCCGCGCTTGGAACCATTGAAGTTCGCGTATTCGATGCGGCGACAAACATTATGGAGGTCGGAGTTCTGGCCGCCCTCACGGCCACGCTGGTCGAGTATTTCTCGCGAATGTACGATCGCGGCGAAGAACTCCCCCGCATCCCAGATTGGTTTGTCGCAGAAAATAAGTGGCGCGCCTCCCGCTACGGAATGGACGCCAAACTAATCGTTGACGACAAGGGCAACCAAGAAGACGTCCTCACGACGTTCAGGAAGATGCTCCCCGAACTGCTCCCCATCGCGGACGACATCGGATGCCGCGACCAGCTGGAAGGAATCCACGACATTCTTCGCAACGGAGCCGGATATCAACGCCTCCAAATCGCGGCAGCCCGCCATACAATGGGACCGCGCGCAATGGTCGACTTCATGATCGAAGAGTTCAAAGCCGACCACCCACTCGACCCCCTCACCTTCGAAGCAAGGAAACCCAACGAACTAAAGAAGCTCCTCAGACGCCAATAAATTCCCGAGGGCGAGCCTGCTAACGCGTAACCCTTCAACTTCCTCATCGGGATTTCTTCCCCGTGAGGGTTTCGATCCTGTCTTACGCGCGGGCATCGCGGAGTAGCTCCCGGTCTTGCGCATGAGCGTTGCCTCTTAGTTGAGGCGGAGGATGTCTGCGGGCTGACAGTCGAGCGCCTCGCAGATCGCAGTTAGTGTGGAAAACCGGACCGCCCGGGCTTTCCCTGTCTTCAAGATGGACAGGTTCGCCATGGTGATCCCGGTTTCTTCAGACAGCGCGGTGAGCGTCATCTCGCGTTTTTCCAGCACTGCATCCAAGGTCACTTCGATGCGGTGCTGGGGCTCATTTTTTGATGATTTCTGGTTCAACGCCTGTTTCTTTGACAGACGACGAGCAGATGCTCGCTTAGATGACATAGTCGAGCTCCTCCCGCATCCGCGCCCCCTGACGGAACGCCGCCCAGAGAGCTAAGGCCAAGATTCCCGCGAAGAACAAAAGCAGTGGAAGCATTGGCTTTTCGCCCACCACAATAGAGCCGAAACCAGGGTGCACAGCTTCCTGGAACGCAACCGAATCAGCCTGCACACTAGACGTTGCAGCATCAGAAACGAACCCGCTAATCACGCCACCGATCACCAGGATCAGGCCCGTAATCCCCATCAGACGCACAGTCCGCTTTTCGAACGCGTGACCGCGACTAATGTGCCGAATAACAGCAGTTCCCAGAATCAGAGCAGCTATCACCACGACAGTCACGAGGGCGGCCTCGGAAATCACTAACGAACGGCTTGCTGACGATACGTAGCTGAACGGGACTTCTGACTCGCCATTTAGGCAGAAATTCGGGAGGTCGCACGCGCTTATAGGTACGCCACTGAAGAGGCGTTTGCCGCTGGCAAGCTCGATGACAATTTGTAGCTGCCCGAGGATTACTACCAAGGAGAACAGCCAAACGAGGCCTACTGCAAACCAGAAGGGAACTTTTTCAAGGCGCGACATCACACCCTCCTTATCGTTTATCGATATTATTGATTAACGATAAACCTAAGAACGCGTGGTAGTCAAGAGAAAATGTCTGTTTGAAGGCGATTGCCCTACACGGCGGACTCTTGTAGCTCGGCTTCCTGATCTTTTCGTTGCTTGCGGAATGCGGCGGCAAGGAGGATACCGGCAACCCACTTGTACTTCATGCGCTACGCCATAGCCATTTACGCCATCGCCATTTCGGTCAGGGCCATCTGGGAATCCGGGGAGAACTCCAGATCCGATGGTTCTACCCCATTGCGAACAAGCTGCGAACCCATCGCGGCAATCTGCGCGCCATTATCCGTGCAGAAACGGATCGGCGGAATGCGGACCTCAATGCCGGCCTCGTTTGCGCGTTCGGTCAGGAGCTCACGCAGGCGTGAGTTTGCGGAAAAACCGCCTCCCACCACGATCGTCTTCACGTCGTGGTCGAGGGCTGCTCGCACGGCCTTTGCCGTTAGAGAATCATTTACGGCCTCGGAGAATCCGGCGCAAATGTCCGCCTTGTTGATCTCCTCGCCGCGCAGTTCCTTTGCCTTCACGTAACGCGATACTGCGGTTTTCAAACCGGAGAATGAGAAGTCGTACTTGTAGCGTTCCTTATCGCGTCCGCCCGACAGGCCGCGCGGGAACTTGATGGCTTCCTTGTCGCCCTGCTGGGCGAGCTTGTCGACGTGCGGACCGCCCGGGTACGGCAAGCCCAGCAGGCGCCCCACTTTGTCGAACGCTTCACCGGCCGCATCGTCAAGGGTGCCGCCAAGTTCCTGCACGTCCGTCGCAATATTGTTGATGAGCAGAAGGTTAGAGTGACCGCCCGAAACAACGAGCCCGATGAATTTCTCGGGAAGTGGGCCGTGCGCTAGTTCATCCACAGCCAGGTGGCCAAGCACGTGATTCACACCGTAGACCGGCACGCCCAGCGAGGTCGCAAGCGCCTTCGCCGCGCAGATCCCCACAGTCAGTGACCCCACCAAACCTGGCCCAGCAGCCACAGACACCGCGTCGATGTCAGAGAGCTCAACTCCGGCCTCTTCAAGCGCCGCGTCAAGGGTAGGCAGGAAGGATTCTAGGTGTGCGCGCGAAGCGATCTCAGGGATGATACCGCCATACCGAGCGTATTCATCCATCGACGTTGCCGTGCGGTCCGACAGCAGTTTGCCGCCGCGAACCAGGGATACACCGGTCTCGTCACAGGTCGATTCGACACCAAGAATTAAGGGATCATTCATTTCACTCACCTGTAGCATTCTAAACCTTCCACCGACCATCGCCCATATGGCGTTGCGCACCCGGACACGCCTTCGAGCGCCTCCAGCCCCCAAGCACACCCAGCCACCCCAAGCACCCCAGCTACGCCTCAAGCGCACCCAGCCACGCCCTCGAAAATGAAGAAAACTACCCAATTGTGAGACGATTAAGGCATGAAACGACTGGTTTTCCTAGATCTTGACGGTACGGTAATCACACACCAGCAGACGGTTCCTGATTCAGCGCGGGAAGCGTGTCAGCGGGCCGTTGAAAACGGTCACACGCTGTGGATGTGTACGGGGCGATGCCTCACGGAGATTTACCCGTGGTTGTGGGACATCGGCTTCCATGGATTTATTGGTGCAAACGGCGCACACGGAATGCTGGACGGAGTGGACGTATTCGACCACCGTATTTCCACTGAGAAAATAAATGAAGTCGAAGCGTACTTCAAGGAACACGGCATCACGCGCGTCTGGCAGGCGCCCGACGCGATGTATCCGTCCGAAACGTACATGGGTAACTTCTTCGCCCATGATGAGAAGGTTGCGCAAGACTGGGCGGACTACATCAAGCAGGTCGAGCCGTACTTCCGCAAGGATGTCCCCACCTCCGCGTCCAAGGCAATGTTCACCATTCCGGACGACGTTGATTTGGAGGTCGAGGACGTGGCGCACCACTTCCGCGACTCGCTGAACATCATCCCAGCTTCGGTGGACACGGGCGTTGGAAAAACCGGCGAACTCATGCAGATCGGCTACACCAAGGGCACCGGACTGGCAGAAGTCGCAGAAAAACTCGGCTTCCCCATCGAGCACACCATCTCTGTTGGCGATGCCCTCAACGACCTCGAACTTGTCCAAACCGCCGGCCTTGGCATCGCCATGGGCAACGCGGTTCCAGAAGTCAAAGCCGCCGCCGACTGGATCTCCACTTCGATTTACGAGGACGGTCTTGCAACCGCAATGGAATACGCCGGACTGGTTGGCTAGCACCCTGCAGCAGGCGCTGGTTTCGAGCCTCTGAGAACTAGAAGAGACACGATGTAGGCACTGGAAAGCCCGCGCTTTAGCTAGTAACAGGCCACTGTAGACACTAGAACGGCCCCGAGGATTCCTCCTCGGGGCCGTTGTCTAAGCCAATACGGTGGCTTGGATTAGACTCCCTTCAGGACGGCCTTTCCAAGCTGGCGGTTTAGCGTGGAGATGACGTCCAAAGGAATCTGCTTCGGACATACAGCTGCACACTCACCAATGTTCGTGCAGGTACCAAAGCCCTCAGCGTCATGCTGGTTCAGCATGTTCTTCACGCGCTTCAGGTTCTCCGGCTTACCCTGCGGGAGCAGGTTCAGGTGCGTGACCTTCGCCGAGGTGAACAGCATCGCGGATGCGTTCGGGCAAGCCGCCACACATGCGCCACAGCCAATGCAGGCTGCTGCCTCAAATGCGCGGTCGGCGTCCTGCTTCGGAACCGGGGTCGCGTGAGCATCTGGAGCAGCACCCGTGTTCACGGAAATGTAGCCGCCCGCCTGAATAATGCGGTCAAGCGCGGACCGGTCAACAACCAGGTCCTTCAGGATCGGGAATGCGGTTGAACGCCACGGCTCAATCGTGATGGTGTCACCGTCGTTGAAGGAACGCATGTGAAGCTGACAGGTGGTGGTGACTTCCGGACCGTGCGCAACGCCGTTGATTACGACGCCACACTGGCCACAGATGCCCTCACGGCAGTCCGAGTCGAATGCGATCGGCTCTTCGCCAGCTTCGAATAGTTCCTCGTTGAGGATGTCCAACATTTCCAGGAACGACGAGTCCTCAGACACGTTGTGTACCTGGTATTCGTGCATCGCGCCAGCATCTTTGGGATTGGCCTGGCGCCAAATCTTAAGGGTGATGTTCACTTGTAACTCCGCTGCTTAAGCTCGATGTTGTTGTAGATCAGGTCTTCCTTGTGGAGCGTCGGAGCGCCATCAGCGCCGAACTCCCAGGCAGCCACGTAGGTAAACTCATCGTCATGACGAAGTGCTTCACCTTCCGGCGTCTGAGACTCCGCACGGAAGTGGCCACCACAGGACTCTTCACGGTGCAGGGCGTCAATACACATGAGTTCGCCCAGCTCCAAGAAGTCAGCCACGCGGCCCGCCTTCTCTAGCGATTGGTTCATCTCGCCAATGGACTTACCCGGAATGCGAACGTTTTCGTAGAACTCTGCGCGAAGCTCACGGATCATTCCGATCGCCTTCTTCAAGCCCTCTTCAGTACGTTCCATACCGCAGTATTCCCACATGATGTGGCCGAGTTCCTTGTGGAATGAATCCACTGAACGGTTGCCCTCAATCGACATGAGTCGATCAATACGGCCCTGCGTTGACTGGAGTGCTTCCTTAACCTCAGGCGTGTTCTCGTCAATCTTGTCGAAGTTGAACGCGTCAGCGAGGTAATCGTTGATCGTGTTCGGGAGGACGAAGTAGCCGTCAGACAGGCCCTGCATTAGTGCAGATGCGCCCAGACGGTTTGCACCGTGGTCAGAGAAGTTAGCTTCACCAGCTACGAACAGGCCCGGCAGGTTCGACTGCAGGTCGTAGTCAACCCAGAGGCCACCCATCGTGTAGTGAACGGCCGGGTAGATACGCATCGGAACTTCGTACGGGTCGTCACCAGTGATGCGCTCGTACATGTCGAACAGGTTGCCGTACTTAGCGGAAACCGCATCCTTACCCATGCGCTCAATAGCATCGGCGAAGTCTAGGTAGACACCGCGTGCAACACCGTTGATCTCCGGTCCTACGCCACGTCCTTCGTCACACATGTTCTTCGCCTGACGCGAAGCAATGTCACGGGGAACGAGGTTACCGAACGACGGGTAGATGCGCTCCAGGTAGTAGTCGCGATCCTCTTCCGGAATCTCACGGGGATCCTTCTTGGCATCCTCTGCCTTCTTCGGAACCCAAATGCGACCATCGTTACGAAGCGACTCTGACATCAGGGTCAGCTTCGACTGCTGGTCACCGTGCTGCGGAATACAGGTCGGGTGAATCTGCGTGTAGCAGGGGTTAGCAAAGTATGCGCCCTTGCGGTGTGCACGCCAAGCAGCCGAACCGTTACATCCCATCGCGTTAGTGGATAGGAAGAACACGTTGCCGTAGCCGCCCGTTGCCAGAACAACAGCGTCAGCCAGGTGAGTTTCAAGTTCACCGGTAACCATGTTGCGAGCAACGATGCCGCGTGCGCGACCGTCGTGAACGATTAGTTCAATCATTTCGTGGCGGCGGTGCTCCTTAACAGTGCCAGCTTCAACCTGGCGCTCAAGTGCCTGGTAGGCACCAATCAGGAGCTGCTGACCCGTCTGACCACGAGCGTAGAAGGTACGGGATACCTGCACGCCACCGAACGAGCGGTTGTCTAGCAGACCGCCGTATTCGCGGGCGAACGGAACGCCCTGCGCGACACACTGGTCAATGATGTTTGCTGATACTTCAGCAAGGCGGTAAACGTTTGTTTCGCGTGCGCGGTAGTCGCCGCCCTTGACCGTGTCGTAGAAGAGACGGAATACCGAGTCGTTGTCGTTGCGATAGTTCTTCGCAGCGTTAATACCACCCTGCGCAGCAATCGAGTGCGCACGACGAGCGGAGTCCTGGTAGAAGAACGCGTCAACCTGGTAGCCCATTTCGCCAAGCGAAGCTGCGGCTGCACCACCGGCAAGACCGGTACCAACAATGATTACCTTGAGCTTGCGTCGGTTAGCCGGGTTAACGAGCCTGGCGTTAAACTTACGGGTTTCCCAGCACTCGGATAGAGGCACATCCAAAGGTGCCTTTGTATCCGCGATTTTCTCGCCTTCGCGGTAGAGGCCGTGGATAAGCTGATCAGTCATTTCACGTTCCTCAAGAGATCATTCCGACTGCAATGCCAATCGGAGGCGCCATAAACATCACGAACACGATGGCCGCGACGATACCCGAGATAACAACCATGACGTTCTGGGTGTTACGGCGTAGCCAGCCCATGGACTGCAGTGCAGACCAGGTGCCGTGACCGATGTGAAGCGCAACAGTTCCGACAAATACGGCGTACAGGACAACGAGTGCCGGGTTGCTGAACGCACCGATCATCCTCATGTAAGGAGACATTTCACTAGCTTCGAAGCCAGCCGGGATGGTAGCGGTGGTGAAGTGGAGGATGTGGAATGTAATCAAGAAGAGGAGGATGACAGCGGATACGCGCATGGTGCGCGCAGCGTAAGCGTCAGTCACGTTCTTCTTTACGGTGTAGCGATCAGCGCGTGCCTTCCTGGAAACGTTCCAGGTGTAGAACGCCGAAGCGATGTGAAGCACTGCCAGCAGGATCATGGCAATGCGGAAAATAACAATAAGTCCACCTTCAGGCAGTAGCGGGTAGAAGGCGTCTCCCTTTAGCCATTCAGCGTAGCGATCGTACGCTTCCTGGCCGAAGAACATCTTCAGGTTTCCGTACGCGTGGACGATTACGAAAAGGACGAAGAAGATGCCCGAAATAGCCATGAGTTGCTTGACGAACACATTGGTATTCCAGGCCCTGCGCTTCCTCGTAGCGAGATTTGTATTGGCCATGTCTTCGAGATTACCCACTCAAACCATGCACGAAGTCCTATACGATTTTTGCGTTTGCGTTTAATATTTCGGACAAACGCACTTTTCCGCGTATTAATGCGAGTTAATGCCATTACCAAGAGATCGTTTTACACCCACCCAACGCGCGTCCAAACTGCGCCCTCGAGAATAAAACGCGACCTTTTAAGAAACACCAAGGTTTCGAAAAGGAAGTTGCCCTAGTTCTGGGCCCAACGTGGCAAATTTTGTGTTGAAATCAAGATATGACCACTAATGAATTCACTAAGTTGATGCCGAAAGAGTCGATTGATGCCCTCTTTTTGGAGGCGCATACGCAGAGGTCTTTTCAGCCGGAAAAGCTCGATCGTAGCGTGGTTGACAGGGTTTATGACGTGATTAGGTGGGCTCCGACCGCTTACAACGCGTCCGCGATGCGGATCACCGTTGTTGAATCGCCGCAGGCCCGCGAGCGCTTGGTCGCCCACATGTCGCAGGTCAACAAGGAGCACGTTAAGAATGCTCCGCTTGCGTTGGTCATTTCCTACGACCGGGATTTTTCCACAGGGATGGTGGAGATGGGCTCTCCACAGCAGTTGGCTGACAGCCTTGCCGGAAACGATGAGCTCGCCCTCCAAACCGCAACCATGCAGGTCGCGTACCTGATCCTCGGTTTGCGCGGCGCCGGTCTCCACGTCGGCCCAATGACAGGCGGCGATTTCACCGCGATCCACGACGACCTCTTCCAGGGCACTTCCCTGCAACCGTTCATGGTCCTGGTCGTCGGCTCAGAACCAACCGACCCTGGCTACCGTCCCCGCAAGGGGCGCCTATCCGCCGAACAGGTCGTCTCCGTAATCTAGATTTTCGAGGGCGGTGCTGGACTTCCCGCACGGTCGCGCCGCGTAGCGTTGGCACGCTGTTGGAGCTCTTGCGCGCGTTTCCGACCGACCACACGTCGGGCACGTGGGCGCGGATCGTTTTAATCTTCGAGGGCGGTGCTGGGCTGAAGCCAGCGGCCGACTCCCCTGTCAGGCTTCGTCGCTCGAGAAGGTGTACTCCATTACGAGGGCATCTTCTTCGGGTCGGTGGTAGTAGCGCGGAATGCGGCCCACGTGCTGGAATCCGTTGGATTCATATAGCCGGATGGCGGGCTCGTTGGATGCGCGCACTTCAAGCAGGATGCGCTGCACGCGGCGCACCGACTTTTCGATTGCGCCTTTTTCTCGGGGTGGCTGCCAATCGGCCTCGGCAATAAAAAAATGATTAGGGGCAATGATACGCACGCGGCGTAGCGTATGGAGCATTTCTTGTAGAAGCCACGACGCGAGGCCCCTGCCCTGCCAGTCGGGGCGCACGCCAACGGTCATCAGGTCGGTGTCGAGCGCAATGCGCACACCGATCATTGCGACGAGTTGCTTGTCAGCGAACGCGCCCAGGTAAAGGCGGTCGGGGCGCGTGAGTTCTTCGGTCAGCATGGATTCTGACCAGCGATCTGATTCGGAGAAGATCTCAGCTTCGAGGTCGATCGCGGCGAAAAGGTCAGCGCCGGTCATGGTTTCGATGACCGGTTCGATGCTCACTGCTTTTTCTTTCCCATGTGAACGTCGGGGCGGCGCAGGTACTGCGGTTCGATCGGGAAGTCCTCAACACCGGCTTCCAAACGGGCGCGCACAATCCTAGACGCAATAGAGACGTCCAGGTCTTCATCCGTTAACGAGGACGGAAGCGCGTCCGGGTAGAGTGCACATCCGGGTCCGGCAAAGCTCACCTTGGAGTTGCTGAACTTGTTCGCCACAAAATCCGCGGAATTCACGGCCGGCCCTTCAATCAACTCAACATCGTGAGGGCCGCGAGCGCGGTAATGCGCCCAGTAAACTTCCTTGCGGCGCGCATCTGTTACGACGACGATTTCAGCGTCGGTGGGCATTTCGTCAAGGTATTCGCGCGCCAAAATATCGAGCGATCCGATTCCTCGAACGGGAACGTCATTCACCTTCCCAATCACGCGCGCGGTCACAAGTCCCGCACGCAGTCCCGTAAACGGCGCGGGGCCGGTACCGACAACAATCTGATCGAGGTCCACGTCTTTTGACGCGCGCCCAAATCCGGCCTCTTCAAGCGCATCTGACACGAGGACGGAGAGGCGTTCCGCGTGTGCACGCGTGCTGGCCTCGGTCGCTGTTGAAATGTGGTTTTCGGTCACCACCGCGACAGTTGCGCCAACGGAAGTGTCAATACATAGGTCGATCATGCGTAGTTGTCCTCAACTGCTTTGCGGAGGTCGTCCTCCAACGTCGTTTCTGCCTGCCAGCGCAGTCCCACCGGCTTGAAAGTAAGTTCCCGCAGCCCCGAGTCGGCGGCCTCCAGATCATCCCCGACCTCCCGGATATCCGTCGGGTTCGTAATCACGATCTCTAGGCGATCATCAGCCAGGGTTTCCGTCTTGCCCTCGCCCCATTCGACGACCACAACTGCGTCCTCGAGCGCGGTATCCAAATCCAGCGTTTCAAGGTCGTCCAGGTCTTCGATGCGGTAGGCATCCACATGTACGAGGTCGGGGCCGTTGGTTCCCTTATGGGTACGGGCAATGATGAAGGTGGGTGACGCGATGCGGCCTCTTACTCCCATGGCGCGGCCCAGCCCCTGGGTGAACGTTGTCTTTCCAGTGCCGAGGTCGCCGGTGAGCATGACGAGGTCGCCGC